>ULTF01056142.1_pt1 | contig 42852 bp, 30 predicted proteins | sample 1957371 | NCBI WGS metagenome assembly ULTF01 (sample SAMEA4835727, study PRJEB28245) | human gut metagenome | biome: gut microbiome; material: fecal sample | place: Denmark | collected 2008
GAAACAACCGGCTTTACCGCACGCAGTTCCTGTCTTTATCTGATCGGTGCTATTTATTTTGAAAAAGACCAGATCCATCTGATGCAGTTTTTTGCCGAGAAAAAAGAGGAAGAAGTCGATGTACTGAAAGCATTTCTTAGTTTATGCCAGAGTCATTCCATTCTGGTGCATTATAACGGAAATAATTTCGACATTCCGTATATGAAGCAGAAATGCGCGCAATATCATCTGCGGGAACCATTTTCTCATATGACAGGCGTGGATATTTACAAGCGGATCATGCCCTATAAAAAGCTGCTCGGGCTGGAAAATGTCAAGCAAAAGACCGTGGAACAGTTTATGGGCATCAAGCGCGACGACCAGTACAATGGTGGTGAGCTCATCCAGATTTACGAAGACTATGTCAAATCGCCGCTTCCATCCGATCTTGATCTTCTGCTGTTACATAATGCAGACGATATGAAGGGCATGTTTTCCATTTTGCCTGTACTGACATATTCGGATATATTTACACATCCCTTCAAGGTTGTGAAGGTACAGTCCAATAAATATGAAGATATGAATGGAGACACGCAGACAGAAGTGCTGATGAAGATCCGTTTTCCGTTTCTGTTCCCAAAACAAATTACTTTTACGGGAAACGGCTGCAGATTCCGGGCGGAAGAAAATGAAGGTTACCTGAAAGTACCTGTTGTATATGGCAGCATGAAATATTTCTACAGCAATTATAAAGAGTACTACTATCTGCCCGCTGAAGACACAGCCATGCACAAATCAGTGGCAGCCTTTGTGGATCCGCAGTTCCGCGAGCCCGCCAAGGCAAGTACCTGCTATACCAGAAAAGAAGGGGCTTTCCTGCCACAGTGGGATATCATATTCAGTCCTGTTTTTAAAGCAGAATACGGAGACAAGCTCTGTTACTTTGAACTGACGGAAGCGATCAAACGCTCTCCCGCAGAATTTGGCAAATACGCCTATCATATCCTGGATATGCTTGTACATGGATTTGCAAAATAACCCTGAAATAAGCATAAAGAAAAACAAGTGGCCATTATGTACCACTTGTTTTTCTTTCCTATTCTTTCATGCTTATTTATTTTTTCCATAAAAAAACGAATTCATCCGGTAATATCCCATATCTTTATACTGAATGATCTGCTCTGTACTTCCGATAAACAGACAGCCTTCCGGTATCAGTGACTTGCTGAACTTCGCAAACACTTCTTCTTTCGCTTCTTCCGTAAAATAGATCAGCACATTTCTGCATACGATCATATGACAGTGCGTCGGATACTCATCCTTCAGCAGATTATGCTGCTTAAATTCCACACAATCCTTGATTTCCTGTGCAATCTGATAAGAAGCTCCAACCTTTGTGAAAAAACGTCTTTTCAGATCTCCCGGAACAGCTGCAATGCTCTTTTCTGTATACAATCCAATCTTTGCCTTTTCAATCACCTGCTTATCAATATCCGTTGCTATAATATGGATATGGGAAAGCGGTAAATGTCTGGAAAGAGCCATGACGAGCGAATACGGCTCATCACCTGTGGAGCAGGCTGCACTCCAGATTTTCAAATCCTTTCCAAACCGGTTTATCAGACCAGGGATCACTTCCTTGTCCAAAAGCTCCCATTGATCCGGATTGCGGTAAAATTCAGAAACGTTGATCGTCAGATAGTTGACAAATTCTTCAAAACGTTTGGCATCTGTCTGCAGACATTTTACATAATTTTCATAACCGGAAACACCGTTTTTTGCGATCAAGGTATCAATTCTACGCTTCATCTGCTTTTCTTTATATGCATTTAAATCTATTTTTGTCAGTTTATATACTTCTTTTTTAAAATACTCATAGTCATATACCATCGTCTTCACTCCACACACAGGAAAACAGACTGCATGAAAACATGCAGCCTGCAATTTTTGTCATTCTGTTTTACAGCGCTTATTCTTCTTTTTCTGCTGCGATAACTGCATCAATGTCAACAGATACAACATCTGCATCTTCCTCAGGCTCTTCTGCTTTTTCTTCCGGCTGAGGAGCTGTTAAAGCTTTAATGCTTAAGCTGATCTTCTTATCTTCTGCATTAAAATCAACAACCTTAGCTGTTACTTCCTGTCCAACCTGTAATACATCTGAAGGCTTTTCAATATGATCCTTAGAAATCTGAGAAACATGTAACAGGGCATCTACACCCGGCTCAAGTTCTACGAAAGCACCGAAGTCTGTCATTCTTGCAACTTTACCCGTCACAACATTGCCTACTGCATATTTGCTTTCAGCATCTTTCCATGGATTTGTATCATCAAATTTCAGGCTGAGTGCAATCTTTGTTCCATCAATATCTTTGATCAGAGCCTTTACATGATCTCCAACCTTAAATACTTTCTTAGGATTCTCAACATGTCCCCATGACATTTCTGAAATATGAAGAAGTCCGTCTGCACCGCCAAGATCGATAAATACACCGAAATCAGTTACATTTTTAACTGTTCCTTCTACTACATCACCTACATGGATCTTTTCAAAGAGTTCCTTCTGTGCTTCCAGCTTCTTAGCTACCATAAGCTGCTTGCGGTCACCGATGTAACGGCGTCTCTTCGGATTGTATTCGCTGATCACGAACTCAATTTCCTGACCTGCATATTTTGTCAGATCTTTTTCATATACATTGGAAACAAGGCTTGCAGGGATGAAGATTCTTACTTCATCAACAACAACGCTTAAACCACCGTCCAGCACCTGTGTTACTTTTGCCTTTAATACTTCCTTATTATTGTATGCTTCTTCAATTCTCTTATTACCCTTTTCAAGAGCCAGTCTCTTGTAGGAAAGGATCACCTGTCCTTCACCATCATTTACTTTAACAACTTTAACTTCCATCTTGTCGCCAGGCTTCAGTACTGTTGTCAGGTCAACATTTGGTTCGTTTGTGTATTCGCTTCTTGTAAGAATACCGTCTGACTTGTATCCGATATTTAAGATCGCTTCATCAGCTTTTACATCGATTACTGTACCCTCGACTACCTCTCCGTTATGAATTGTTTTAAATGATTCGTCTAACATTTGTTCAAAAGTTAATTCTGACATAATTTTGAACCTCCTCAATTATATTATTCGGGGTAGACGCCCCAGCGGTAATTCCCACCAGTTTCGCTGATTTAGGTATTTCTAAATGCAAGTCGTCCAGTGTTTGTATAAAATAAGTGCGCTCACATTCCTTCTGACAGATTTCGTAAAGCTTACGGGTATTGGAGCTGTGAGTACCGCCTATCACTATCATTATATCAACACGCTGTGCAATTTCACGGGCTTCCTTCTGCCGGACTTCCGTTGCATTACAAATCGTGTTCACAACAATTACATCATAACCTTTTTTCTGAAAAATTTCAACTAAATCTTGAAATTTATTGTAGTTAAATGTCGTCTGCGACACAATACAAAGTTTTTCTTCCGGATCAGCTTTGAATTTTTCTGCTTCCTCCATGGATTCGATCACAACAGGCTCCGTCAGACTCCAGCCGCAGATTCCTTCCACCTCAGGATGATTTCTGTTCCCAATGATAATGATCCGTCGTCCGGCTGCACTTTCTTTTTCAACTATCCGGTGTATTTTTTTCACAAACGGACAGGTGGCATCCACACAGCGCAGTCCCTTTTCTGCAATTGCATCATTGATCCTGCGTTCTACACCGTGGGAACGGATCACAACCGTTCCTTCCGTCAGTGCATTCAGTTCTGTCTCGTTTCCGAGCACTTTCACACCCTTCTGCTCCAGATCCCGCACGACCTCTTCATTATGGATGATCGGTCCATAGGTGTAGATCTTTCCGCGCGTTCCGGTCTGCTCATAAACCGTATCCACCGCACGTTTTACACCAAAGCAGAAACCGGCTGATTTTGCAAGTATTACTTCCATATAAAATCTTACCGACAAGTCCTTTCTTTTCTATTCTGATCTTATCCGGATCCATTTGTATCCTGCTAAAGATCAATCCTTATGGATCAGCTTACAGATCGCATCCACAACCTGTCCTATCGACATATCCGAAGAATCCAGAAGCTGTGCATCCGCTGCCTGTCTGAGAGGTGCATGTTCTCTTGTCATATCTCTGTGATCACGCTCTTTGATCTCTGTCTCGATCTGATCGAGGTCACAGCTTTCACCCTTTGCAGCCAGTTCTTTATATCTTCTTTGGGCACGGACTCTGGACGATGCTGTCAGATATACTTTGACATCCGCATTCGGCAGCACACAGGTACCGATATCTCTGCCATCCATGATCACATCATTTTCGTCCGCAAGCTTTTGCTGCAGATGCAGAAGTCTTGCACGCACCTGCGGATTTGCACTGCTGACGGATGCCATGGCACTGACCTGCGGGGTACGGATCAGTCCGTTTACGTTTTCACCGTTTAACAGAACGATCTGTTCTCCGTTTACATATTGAATGGAGATATCGGCAGTTTCACTTGCCTTTGCAATTGCCTCCGCATCCTTTATATCCACATTGCTTCTGATCATATGAAGCGCCATGGCACGATACATCGCGCCTGTATCCACGTAAATAAATCCTTTGTTTTTTGCAACCTGTCTTGCGATCGTGCTTTTGCCCGCTCCCGCAGGTCCGTCGATTGCTACCTGATAACTCATCGTTTTTCTCCTTTTCTTATATCTGTTCTGTATTCTGATTTCCTGCAATATAGGCAGTTGACCATGCGATCTGCAGATTAAAACCGCCTGTCAGCGCATCTACATCCATACATTCTCCTGCCAGGTACAGACCTTTGACACGTTTGGATTCCATTGTAGACGGATTGATCTCCTTGACCGAAATCCCCCCCTGCGTAATGATCGCTTCTTTAAAATCCGATGTGCCCGTGATCGTCAGAGGTACCGCTTTCAATGTCTGCACCAGCTTCAGACGCTGTTCTTTTGTCAGGGCATCTCCCTTTTCATAAGGTGAAATCTCTGCCAGCGCCAGAATTTGTGGCAGAAGCCTTGCCGGCAATAATCCTGCCAGCGCATTACCGATCTGTTTGTGCAGATTTTCGGACAGATCACGCAGAAGTCTTTTGTCCAGCTGCTGTGGCGAAAGCGCCGGTTTCAGATCAATATACAGCTGCATCGGCTGTTTTTGCAGTTTCTTTACAATCCGGCTGCTGGCACTTAAGATCAGCGGGCCACTTACCCCATAATGGGTAAACAGCATCTCCCCAAAGTCCTGATACAGCTTTTTCTTTCCATTGCAGATCGTAACCTCTACATTTTTCAGTGCCAGCCCCATCAGTTCATGGCACCATGTCTCCTGTATCTTTAAAGGGACAAGTGCCGGATATAATTCTGTCACCTTGTGTCCCACAGCCTGCGCCATTGTAAGCCCGCTTCCGTTTGCACCGGTCAGCGGATAGGATACGCCGCCTGTTGCAAGTACTACCCTGTCAGCCTTTTCTTTTTTTCCGTCCTGCAGGATAATACCCAGACATTTTTTTGTCGGTTCTTTTTTCGGATCGAGAAGCTCCTGCCCGGGCAGATCTTCTGTCCATAACGCCTTTACGGGACTGTTCAGACAAATATTTACCGAAAGACGCCTCAGTTCATATTCCAGTGCCCGGATGATATCCGAAGAGTGGTCACTTTGTGGAAACACCCTGTTTCCGCGCTCCACCTTCAGTCTGACTCCAAGCTGTTCAAAAAAAGACATACAATCCTGTGCATTAAAATCATAAAATGCACTGTACAGGAATTTAGGATTGGAGATCACATTAGCCAAAAGCTGTTCCGACGTTGCATCATTGGTGACATTACATCTGCCCTTTCCTGTGATAAAAAGCTTTTTTCCTAGTTTTTCATTCTGTTCATATAAGGTGACGGCCTGACCGTTTCTTGCGGCAAAAACCGCAGCCATCATGCCCGCAGCGCCGCCGCCTATCACAATCGTCTTATTCATGAGAATCCTTTACAAGTGCATTTCCCTGCACCGGTTTATTATCAATATAGTCAATTTCATCATTCAGATAAACCTGATAATTTGCCCACACTTCCTCTAAATCTTTCAGGTTTTTGCTTGCCTGCTCCGGTGCTTTGACACAGAGCGCAACAACCAATGCATTGATCACGCTCAGCGGTGCGACAAGAGAATCCACAATAGATACCATGTCACTTCTTGCCAGCAGATTACAGGACGAATACAGATTCATCGGAGAATGCACGCTGTCTGTGATCGTAATGACTTTTGCATTCCTGTCATTTGCAAATTCCATTGCTTTCAGAGTCCGCATAGAGTAACGCGGGAAGCTGATCCCGATTACAACATCCTCATCACTGACACGGATCATCTGTTCAAACAGCTCTGTTGTCGAGGTTGTTTTCAGCTGCATGACATCACCGCGGATCATGGAAAGATAAAAGCTCAGAAAGCTCGCAAGCGGCTCGCAGCTCCTCAGGCCGATCACATACACGTGTTTTGCCTCAAGTATACTGCTGACAGCCGTTTCAAAAGCAGCAGGATCCAGATTATGAATGGTATCCTCCATCTTTTCCATATCTGCACGGATCACCGATGTCAGTATCTCGGATTGTGAACTGTTCCCATATTTAGCTCCCATTTGCTGCAGACTGTTCCATTTGCTCTTTACCCATTCTTCCAGCGCTTTCTGGAATTTGGGATAACCGTCATAGCCCAGTCCTGCCGCAAAACGCACTACGGTGGATTCGCTGATCCCAATCTCTTTCCCGAGTGTCGCTGCAGTCATAAATACAGCTGTATCATAATGATCCATGATATAGGAAGCAATCTTTTTATGACTTTTGCTCATCTGTGCAAAGTTCTGGTTCATCCTTGTCACGATATCGTTTCTGTCTTCCATTCTCTGTCCCTTCCCAATTCATTGTACTATGACAGATATATGCATTATGCATTCTTCTCATAGCTTTCCAGAAGCAGTCTTTTCGTTTCTGCTTCCGGCAGATCATAATCTCCTGTGATCGTCATGCAGGCAGCTCCATGAATAAAGATCCACATCTTCATAAAAAGCTCTCCCGGATCTTTTGCACCCGCTTCCTGTGCTCTTGCGATCTCCGTTTTAAACTTGCCGTCCTGCCCGTTCAAAAGCTCATACAGACTTTGTCCGTAACGCTCCTTCGACAAGAATAATACTCTGAATAATGAAGGCTCTTTCAAAGCGAAACTGATATATGCCAGCCCAAAATTCACAAACGGTTTCTCTATCGGTCTGTCCTTCATAAATGCCCGGTAAAAATCTGTATAATAAGCGATCGCCATCGCAAACGCCTCTTCATGCAGCTCATTCATATTTTCATAAATACGGAAAATAGGCTGTGTGGAACAACCTGTCTTATCTGCCAGTCTTCTGGCAGTCAGCCCATCCATGCCTTCTTCCCGCATGATCGCGAATGCTGCACTTTTTACCATTTCCTTCGTCACACTGATCTTTCTTGCCATACCAGATACCTCTCATCCTCTTGTAAACCCAATCTGCCCAATCAAATCCATGCTCCTGCATACACTACCGGAACACATAAATAACATCTTATATTATAACACTTGTTATTGTAGATGATATTTTATGGGTTGTCAATGGAGAACTTCTGTCTCTCCCGGCGCGAAGGCAGTAAATTCCACGATTTCAGAAAGCAGTGGATCATATACAAAAAAATTGATACCGTCCTGATCAAGACAGTAATTATCCTCTCCCATTAAAAATGCTGCATGCAAACCATCTTCCTGCAGACTGCTTTGCAGGGTAAAGCTGTGAGGCAGCCCGGCAAACTCTTTTTCAGATGCTTTTGCCGCAGTATTTGTAATCAGACAGCCTTCTTCATATGGCAGTTCATAGCTTTCCGTCTGTTCTGTCTGCGTCTGGAACTGCAGAACCGGCTCATTACCATTCCTGACAAGTGCCAGATAACACCAGCTTCCATTCATAGTATAGTCCGGATATAGACCGAGGGCAGCCAGGCAGTCCTTCTGTTCCTGTGAAATCAAAGTATTCTCCGAAGCAGCATCCCCACTCTTGACCGCCACCATCGTCACGTAATCCTGCTGTGACAAAAAATCAGTATAGGCTTCCAGATCGTCTGTGCTGATCAGTTCACATTTGGCTTTCTTCCGGTAAAAGTAAGCACTGTCCTCTGCCCAGTCTGCAAATGCCGCATCCTTTCGTTTATCCGTGATCTTATAATGCGCTGCCAGATAGCCGCCAATATACTTCGACACTTTTTCTGCCTGCAGCACATTGATATGTGCTTCCCCATCAAATACCGTGTTCATATTGACAAACGGAATATCTTTCTCTTTGGCATAATCTGAAACGCTGTTGTACAACTTCTGTCTGTCCGCATTTCCATTCGGTGTTTTAATAAGGATCAGATCAACACCTTCTTCTTTTGTCAGCTCTACGATCTGATCGAGCCAGAGTCTTGCCCTGTCCGGAACAGGCTCCCGTTCTGTCTGCATGACAACCTCATCCGGTGCTGTTTCTCCATACGCATGTCTTACGGTAAATGGTGAATAGCCTCTGTATACATTTCTTTTATGGTAAAAGCTGCTCTCTATTTTCGACTCATCCAGCGTATTCCATGTATCATGATATTTCGTCAGTGTCAGGAAGAAGGAATACTGCAAGTCCTTTGGCACACCGTTCCGGATTGCCTGCACCTTATTCATGCTCCATGGCAGATCGTCGATGTTGATATGATTGACGCCTTCTTCTTCATACTCTGCACCATATACCGTAAAAACATCCAGTACGATTGCCTTCGGCTTCTGATGCTTCAACGCCTCTTTGATATAATAATAGGAAATCCAGAGCGGCTGTTCATTGGCGCAGAAATCATATGATGTTATTCCATATTCCGAAAATAATACCGCCGGTGCAATATCCGCATAAAGCTGGCTGCTTCCCACAAATACAAAATCCAGTGTGTCCTCTTTTTCTTCATAAAAGCCTTTTACCTTGGCGGAGGCATCATATTCCTGTACGATACGCTTATCCTTCAGCACTTCCGATACGACCAGAAACAGCAGAATAAAAAACACAAAAAACAGGAAAAACCGGAATACTATCGTTTTCTTTTTCATGTCTAAAATCCTCCGTAAATAAACTGGACCGCATCATATCCCGGCCCGTAAATGCCAAAGATCAGAACTGCAAACAGCGCAAGATACACCACTGCATAGCGGAATACGATACCCTGCTTTGCCAGCCAGCCTCTGATATCCGTCTTTGTCTGCAAAATACTGACAAGCAGCAAAATGGCAATTGCAAAGAACAGAATCCAGACATTTTTCGCATCCAGTCCGAGCAGATACACAGACTGATTCCAGAGCACCCAAGGATTGAACACAGCCATCTGCCGGATCATCTGTAGGGCCTGCGTCACGGAATCCGCACGGAAAAAGATCCATGCCAGCATGACAAGGAAAAAGGTACAGAGCTGTTTCAGCAATCTGTGAGAAAAACAGCTCCGGTCTGTTTTTGTCAGGCTGACAAGCCGGTCACGTACAGGCATCAAAAGACTGCCCATTATCTGATACAGTCCATGCAAAAATCCCCAGACAAGATAGGTCAGTCCCATACCATGCCAAAGTCCGCTGACCAGAAAGGTCAACAGAATATTGACATACTTTCTAAGCTTCCCTTTCCTGTTTCCGCCAAGCGGAATATATACATAATCCCGCAGCCAGCTGCTAAGGGACATATGCCAGCGGTGCCAGAAATCCTGAATGGATGTCGCAAAATACGGATGATCAAAATTTTCCGCCAGCGTGATCCCCAGCATCTCGGAAGCTCCTCTGGCAATGCAGACACAACCATTAAAATCTGTATAGAGCTGAATGCTGTACAGCACCCCTGCAAGCAGCATATACACACCTGTATACGATCGGTATTCTCCAAACAGTCTGTCCACGATGACTGCTGCGCGGTCTGCGATCACCAGCTTCTGAAAATAGCCCCAGATCATCAGTTCAAATCCTCCGACAAATGTTGCATAAGAAAATGTATGCCCACTGCAAAGCTGCTTTTTGAGCTGATCAAATCTTGCGATCGGTCCCTGCAGGATCTGCGGAAAATACATCACAAACAGCATATACTGCAGAAAATTCTTCTCTGCCGGATATTTTCCGCGATAAACATCTACCACATAGGCAATGATCTGCAGCGTATAAAAGGAAATTCCCATCGGCAGCAGAAAGGCGAGCCTGCCCAGATGCAGTCTTGTTACAAAGTAACTTCCGGACGATGCAAATTTCAGAAGAAACAATAAACCGGCATTACTGCCGATCAGTAATGCAGCTACTGCTTTCTTATGCACATTCACATCTGTCTCTTTTTTTTGATCCGGATCGGTTTTCTCTCTCACCACCTGTTCACGTGCGCACAACTGTTCCAGCCGTCTGGCAGCCACAAAACTGCTTACAATACTAAATAAAATAAAAATACTCAATTTCACGGATGCACAGAGATAAAAGAATATGCTACAAAGGAGCAGCCATATCCACTGCCCCTTTTTTGGTATACTATAATATACTGCCACACAGATCGTGAAAAAGAGTAAAAATGCTCCTGTTATAAAATCCATTACCTGTATCCTTATACTGTTTCAAATGTCTTTCTGATTTCCTGAATAAATTCCAGACTATTGCAGACCTGCACATCGTTAAGACTGGTGATCAGTGCCAGATCCTTTGTCATACGGCCGCTTTCGATCGTCCGGATCGTTGCCATTTCCAGCTTATCAGCAAACTCTGTAAGCTCCCGGTTTCCATCCAGCTCTCCACGCTTTCTGAGTGCACCTGTCCATGCAAAGATCGTTGCAACGGAGTTTGTGGAAGTTTCTTCGCCCTTTAAGTGCTTATAATAATGCCTCTGTACAGTTCCGTGCGCTGCTTCATACTCATATACGCCGCTTGGAGATACCAGAACAGACGTCATCATGGCAAGAGAACCGAATGCGGAAGAAACCATATCTGACATGACATCACCATCATAGTTCTTGCATGCCCAGATAAAGCCGCCCTCTGCCTTCATGACACGGGCTACCGCATCATCGATCAGTGTATAGAAGTAGGTAATCCCTGCCTGCTCAAATTTTTCTTTGTATTCCTTTTCAAAAATCTCCTGGAAGATGTCCTTAAAAGTATGATCGTACTTTTTGGAGATCGTATCTTTTGTGGCAAACCAGAGATCCTGCTTTGTGGAAAGCGCATAATTAAAGCATGCTTTTGCAAAGCTTGTGATCGATTTGTCTGTATTGTGCATACCCTGGATCACGCCCGGACCTTCAAAATTGTGGATCAGCTCTACCTGCTTGCTGCCATCCTCTGCAGTAAAGACAAGCTCTGCTTTTCCTGCGCCCGGTACTTTGATTTCGGCATTTTTATAAACATCACCGTAAGCATGTCTTGCCAGTGTGATCGGCTTTTTCCAGTTTCTGACACATGGCTCGATGCCTTTTACTACGATCGGTGTACGGAAAACAGTTCCGTCAAGTGCTGCACGGATCGTTCCGTTCGGGCTCTTCCACATTTCCTTCAGATTATATTCTGTCATACGGGCAGCATTCGGTGTGATCGTTGCGCATTTGACAGCAACGCCGTATTTCTTTGTGGCAAGTGCGGATTCCATTGTTACTTTATCATCTGTTGCATTACGGTGTTCCAGACCAAGATCGTAATACTCTGTTTTCAGATTAATATACGGAAGCAGTAACTCATCCTTGATCATCTTCCAGAGAATTCTTGTCATTTCATCTCCATCCATTTCCACAAGCGGTGTTGTCATCTGAATTTTACTCATGTTCCTGTTCTCCTTTTTCTTCATCATTTTCATCAAAAATATCAATAAGACCGTTCTTTACCATATTATCATAAGCATTGATCATATGTAGATTGGCAAGTCGTTCTGCCTTATCCGCATCATGTGCCTTGATGGCCTCCATGATCTCATGATGCTCCTTGTTGGAAGCACGTCCTCTCTTTTCACTTGCCAGTGTCATGCGGCGGATCCTGTATACATACTGGTGAAAATCACTGAGCAGATGCTCCAGCATTTTACTGTCGCAGGATTCATATAAAATTTCATGAAACCTGTTGTCCAGCTCCGCCATCTGATCTGAATGCCCCTTACTTTCATGGAACTCGGACAGATATACATTTTCTTCCATTTCGTTGAGCTGCTCCGGTGTGATCTTTTCCGTTGCCCATCTGGCACATAATCCTTCTAACAAGGATCGTATCATATAAATATCATGAACATCTTTTCTGGTGATTCCCGTTACATAAGTCCCTTTATTGGGGATCATCTTTAGAAGTCCTTCGAGTTCAAGCTGCCTGAATGCTTCTCTGACAGGTGTTCTCGATACACCAAGCTCTGCACCGATCGTCGCCTCTCTGAGTTCTTCGTTCTGTTTGTACTTTCCGTTTAAAATATCTTCTCTGATCTTGTGGAATACTCTTCCGCGCAGGGAATATTTATCGGATACCTCCTGCTGCAAATTGTAATCAGACATAACTGCCTCCTACTTGCTGAAAATTGCGTCATAATCCATATGCAGGATAACGCATACTTTTTTGATTTCTCTGATCAGTTCTTCATCTGTCAAAACCGTCACACGGCCATTCTCATATTCGTCATCCACCCATTTTTTCAGTTCGTGTATCAGAAGATCGCTCTTCTTAAACTGCTTTTCCGGAGAAAGCTTATAGTAAGAATTGATCCAATGTGCAATACCGGCAAGACCGGATGTATTGGATACTGCACAAAGAACCGGTCTGTTTAAAAATTTCTCTGTATCAAATATATTATAAATCTCTTCGTTTTTCAACAGTCCGTCCGCATGAATTCCTGCTCTTGTCACATTAAAATTCTTGCCGACAAACGGGGTTCTCGGCGGAATATGATAACCAATCTCTTTTTCATAATATTCTGCCAGCTCTGTGATCACGGTCGTATCCATGCCATTTAAGTTGCCACGAAGCTGTGCATACTCAAATACCATCGCTTCAAGCGGTGTATTACCGGTTCTTTCCCCGATGCCGAACAAAGAAGTATTGACACCGGAACAGCCATACAGCCATGCGGTCGTGGAATTGACAACCGCCTTATAAAAATCATTATGGCCATGCCATTCGATCAGGGAATGCGGAACACCTGCATGTGTATGGATCGCATAGATGATACCCTGTACACTTCGCGGAATAACAGCACCGGAATAATTGACACCGTATCCCATCGTATCGCAGGCTCTGACCTTGATCGGTATCTTGTATTCTTCCATGAGCTTCATCAGCTCCAGGCAGAACGGAACAACATATCCGTAAATATCCGCTCTGGTAATATCCTCCAGATGGCAGCGCACGCTGATGCCCTCCTCCAGACAGTCACGTACAATGCTCAGATAGTGTTCCATTGCCTGTTTTCTTGTCATTTTTAATTTCAGGAAAATATGATAATCGGAGCAGCTTACCAAAATACCGGTCTCTTTCATGCCGATTTCCTTTACCAGCTTAAAATCTTCCTTGCTGGCACGGATCCAGCTCGTTACCTCCGGGAACTGATACCCTCTTTCCATACATTTATATACTGCATCTCTGTCCTTTTTGCTGTATAAGAAAAACTCACTGGCACGGATCATGCCATTTGGCCCACCAAGTTTGTGCAGATAATCATAAATTGTCACAATCTGTTCAGTTGTATAAGGAGCCCTTGACTGTTGTCCGTCACGGAATGTCGTATCTGTGATCCAGATGTCACGCGGCATATTATGCGGTACAATACGGTCATTAAATGGAATCTTCGGAATATCGGAATAAGGAAACATATTACGGAATACATTTGGTTTTTCGACATCATCCAAAATATACATATGTTCCTCAATTTCCAGAAGATTCTTCTTCGGATTCATGGTCACGGGTCTGTTTTCAAAGGTTTTTTCTTCGTTCATTCGTGCTGCCTCCTATTTTCAGGCTGACATCTCAGCCATACGTGTATAATTGTATACAATCATACAGCGCATGTCAAGGTTTATGACAGCATTTTTTCAACATCCACCATTCCGGCTCCCTGCATCAGATAACTTTCCCCAAGGTCAGTTGCCGACAAAATCAGTTTCCGCTTTAACTGCATTGCATTCAAATATGGATATTTCTCCCTTGCAAGTGCAAGAAGTCCGCTGACGATCGGTGTTGCCATACTCGTACCGCTTCTTGCCACATATTTACCATATGCTGCCTGACAGGAAATGATCTGTGTGCCCGGTGCCACAACATCCGGCTTCTTCCACACGTTCTCTCCCGGGCCACGTCCGGAACAGTCCTGACATCGCAGTCCGCCATTTTCCAGATCTCCGTCATGACAGCCTACACAGATCACATACGGCGTATCTCCCAATCTTGAAATCGTATTGTCTCCAGGTCCGAAGTTCCCCGCCGCCGTTACGATCAGTATATTATTTTCATAGGCATACTGAAACAGCTCATACAGCTTTCTTTGTTCTTCCGGTCTGGCAGATGCAATACTGCTGACAGATATATTGATAACACGGATATTACAGCTTTCCGCAATCGACAACAGCCATTGCAGTCCCCTGAGCAGTGTTTTCAGACTTCCTTCCCCTCTTTTATTCAATATTTTCCCGACATACAGATCACAGCATGGTGCCATGCCTTTATATTTCCCGTGCAGGACACGTCCGTTTCCCGCCAGAATGCCGCATACATGTGTGCCATGTCCTGTCTCATCATACGGTAATTGATATTTATTGGTAAAATCACGAAATGCCCTGATTTGATCTTTCAGATCTTCATGTGGAAAAATGCCGGAATCCAAGACTCCGACACCGATATGATAACCGGTCAGCTGTTCCTTTTCTGCCCGGCTGTAATGAATTTGTTTTCTGACCCTGTTCACAAAAAACTCCCGGCTTTTTCTTTTATCATATGCCGGGAGTTTTTTTATGTTATGGCGGAAATAAAGAATGTGCCTTGGCACATTTATGCCAATTTATTTTACGATCGGTTTTCTGCGGTATAAAAGCAGAAGCATACCAATACTGAATAATAGGATCACACCTGCTGTTTTCGGATTGAAATGATCCCCTGTGTCCGGAGAAGCATCTTTTCGCAGAAGTGCTTCGCTTTCCTGCCGGATCATCTGTGCCACGTCACCGATCCCCGCATAAATACCATAGGCGGAAAAATGGCTCGTATGTACTGTCAGATAGGAAACATCGCCTTCCTGTGACTTTGTTCCGTAGCAAAGCTCCAGTTCCTCATCTTCATTCAGTGTTACCACACAGATATCCTGTTCGTTTAACGTGTCCGAAATCGGGATTTTGAGTGTTACCTGATCTTTGCCGAAAGTACTGATCGGGATATTCGTCTTCTTCTCCACAAGCTTCAGATCAAATGTGATAAGCTGCCCCGCCACCGGGCTGCCAAACTGCGTTGTCACTGCATCTTCCAGCTTTTTCTGGGCATCCGCATCGGTGTTGACCAGCAGGCGAAAGCCCTCTGTATCATCCTTTACCTCTGCCCGGATCAGAGCTGCATTCGGATATGCAGATTCATCGAGCACCACTGTATTAGAGGTATCTGCCTCGCTGCTATCCAGTGCGGTGTTCTGTGTGCCTGTTGTTGTATTGCTCATCTGCGTGGTATTCTGTGCGCTTCCTGTTGTATTACCATTCTGATCTGCACTCTGTGTATTTCCTGTACTATTCTGTGTATTATTGGTTCCCGTCCGGTCGGCTGTCTGATCTACGAACAGATCCGGTTCATAATCTGAAATACTGCCAAGTGCCGGCGGTAATGTGATCCCCGCCAGTTCTCCGTCTGACCAGTCGGAAAAAGTCTCATAGGCAGAGAATGCATCTGCATCTGCACCGGTCAGCGTGTAAACCGTATCTCCGGCTCTGACAGCCGTCGGCACTTCCACCAGCTTCTGTGCATTCGGCTCCAGCGTACAATACCGCAGTTGCGCAGTACTTGCACCTGTCGGCGAGATCACAAGTCCACGGAATCCCAGATACCGCTGATCCAGAACGGTATCTTTGCATGTTGCCACATAGGAATCGATCACCGCCGTTTCCACACCGTCAAATGCCATGCTGCGCAGATCTGTGTTATCCAGCCTTGTCGCTGTCTTTTCGAAGGAAAGTGTCGGAAGGCTTTCTCCCTCAAATATGGCGGCCTGCGCGCCTGTGCTCTGATAAGCGCCCAGTCCGATCTCTTTTACCTGTGCTCCAATATTGATTTCATTTAACGGACACCCAAGAAATGCTCTGTCTTTGATCCTTTGTATGTTATCTCCGCCTGTCAGCTTTTCCAAAAAGGTACAGCCGGAAAATGCCGCTTCTCCGATTTCCGTCAAAGAAGCCGGGAAATTGACCCAGGTAAGCTCTGTATTTCCGGAAAATACACCGCTAGCAATCTTCTTCACACCTTCCGGAATAGAAATACTGCTCTTATTACCGCGATAAGCCAGCAAAATACCGTCTCCCACGATCAGATAATCATCTCCCGCTCCCGCAAGCCAGTTTTCCAGATAAGGGGTTTTTGAAAAGGCTTCAGCCTCAATCACTGTAACAGAAGATGGAATCTCTACATCTGTCAGGTTGTCACAATGATAAAATGCACCATAGCCAATCTTTTGCAGTCCGTCCGGCAATAATATACCCTGCAGGGAGCTCCTTGCAAAAGCAAAATCTCCGATTTCCATTACAGCCGGCAGTTCCTGCATGCCCAGAGACTGATCCTGATAGAACTGTTTGATCTTTACCTTATCCCCTGAAATGTCATCCAGCATTTCATAGTCTTTCTCTTCAGCGGTCTCCGTTTCCTGTTTATTTTCTTCTGTCTTCGGATCCATCATCACAACTGCCTGATTGTGTACGATCCTTGTCTTCCCCAGAACGGAAGACGGATCATTGGCATAATATTTTGAAACATCCAGATTGGAAACATCAGCCGGATGATTGACATCATAATCACCGGAACCTGTACTGTTTCCCGATACCGCAGATGCTTCCTGCTCCGCATCCTGCTTATTGTAAAAATTGCCGACAGCCACATCATCCTGCAGCATGGCAGACACTACCTGGTTTTTCTCTCTTTCCTGCTCAAAGGTCTGTGCTGCGCTGTCATCCTCCGCCCGGATCTTCAAATTATCACAGCCGTCAAATGCCGTGTCATGAATCGTTGTCACAGATGGCGGGATTGTAATATTTCCCAGATTCTTACAGTCCTCAAATGCTTTTGCCGCTATTTTCCGCACAGAATATGGGATGGAAACCTTCTGCAGATTGATACAATTTGAAAATGCATATTCCGGGATCTCACTCAGATTCGGAGATAATGTAACCTCCTTCAAATGCTCCTGTCCCCAGAATGCATAACGTTCAATATCCGTTACCGTTGTCGGCATATTTAGTGTTTCTGCCTCTCTGCCCGGCATTACCTCGATCAGCTTCGCCTTGTCTCTGTCATATAAAACACCGTCTGCATAAGAAAACAACGGATTTTTTCCAATATTGATCGATTTCAGCGCCGTATCTCCCGAGAAAACACCAGCTCCGATCGTTTCAAGCGTTTTAGGCAGTGTAAAACCGGATAAAGAACTGCAGCCGGCAAAAGCTCCGCTTTCAATCGTAATAAGACCGTCTGACAGAGAAACTTCTTTCAGATTGGTACAATTACGGAATGCACCCTCTCCGATCTTCTCCACAGAGGATGGGATGTAAACCTTTGTGATACCGTTTTGATCCGCAAAAGCTTCCGGCGCGATTTCCCTGATCCCAGCAGGAACAGACACAGCCGAAGCTGTGCCTGTATAATGGATGAGCGTATCGCCATCTCTTTCAAAATCTGCAGTTGCACTCGTTGCCTCTAAAACAGGCATCGGGATTTGGGTCAGTACCATGGCAAGTACCATCAGTATGACACCGATTACTCTTTTTCCGTATTTTTTCATTCGATCACTTTTACAACCTTATTTTTTGAACCTTTCGCAAAGAATAACAAAATAGATAGCAGTGCAAGCCCCATTGCCAAAAACCACTTTGGATGGATCGGATCACCGGTCTTCGGTGTTGCATCACTGATCTGTGCCTGCGTCAGATTATTGGTCTCCACATAAATGGCATATGGAGAAAAATGTGTTGCATTAAAGGAAATGCAAGGCACATTATCAATCGTCAGCAGTCTGGAACCGAGCTTCTCAAAAACACCATTATTGACTGCACCGGCTTTGTTATTGCCCGCATAGCCTGCAAGCGCATCCGGGATCGGCATTGTTACCGTGACAGTAATACCTGTTGTATCTGCGATCTTTGTTGTTCCGGTTGAATCATACAGGCTGATATCCATTGCAAAATATTTCAGATCATCCAGCGATCCGTATGATGCAAGCAATGCTTTTTCCACTGCATCCTTTGCTTCATCGCTGTCGGAGATCTTAATCACAAAATTATCGTTAGAGCCTGATACAGTAGCAGAAACAAGTCCTCTGTTGGAAATGCCTGATTTTGTTACCTCTACTCTTGTACTGCCCGCAGTTGTTGCCGGTTTTCTGTTAACCGTATTGCTGCTGACACTGCCTTTTTTGTTGGCAACTGCTGCTGCTCCTTTTTTAGCAGTTGCTGTCGGTTTCGGTGAAGCAGTTGCCGCTCCGGTATTATTACCCTTGTTGCCGCCTCCGTTATTATTTGTATTGCCATTATTCGTATTTCCCTTGGTTGTATCGGAGGAAATATCACCCGTTCCGCTTTCTCCCGTCGATGCAGTTCCTTTTTTGTAAAGAGCTGTTACTGTCAGGTTTCCTGTGACCGGAACAGAAGTATAGTTGGACGGTGACCATGTTGTAAAGGTATAGCCTTTTCTGGTCGGCGTTACAGTTGTTGCAGCCGGGCAGCTTCCGCTTGCTATGACCTGAGTATCCAGCACACTTCCGTCATAATCCACGAAAGTAACGGTATAATTCGTTCCTGTTGTGCCATTGCCGCCGCTGTTATTTCCGTTATTTCCGTTATTGTTGTTTCCATTGTTTCCATTGTTTCCATTGTTATTGTTGTCGTCGGTGGCATTTGGATCTTCCACATAATATGCCTTGACGATCATATCACCTGTTACAGCAATCGTTGTATAGTTGGACGGTGACCAGTAGCTGAACTTGTAACCCTTTCTGGTTGGTGTTACGGACGGCGTTGTCGGATAACTGCCTTCCTGCAGATACTGGGTATCCCATGTATACAGTCCGTCATAATCCTGAAATACTACAGAATAATACCCTTCAATAGGAGCTGAATTATCCGGCTCATAAATTGCCTGTGTTGTAATATCTTCCCTGACATTTGTAAAATCTTTTGTCCAGCCCGTCAGTACATATCCCTTTCTCTCTACACGAGGCGCATCTGCACTTGCACCGCTGTTAACAGTCTGCGTCTTTAAGACATAATTATCCCAGTCAAGGAAAGTCACCGTATAAGTCTTGGAATATGTTTCTGCGGTAATTCCATCCTTATCATCACAGTACCAGTAAGCAGGGCTGTCTTCCTCACACTGTACGGTAAGTCCCTGAATGTAGTTGACATTACCCGCACCATCATCTGTTATAAAAGCTTCATCATCGATAGCCTGCACACTGCCCGGAATGCGGATCGTGGAAAGCGCTGTATTGCGGAATGCATATTTACCGATTCTCTTTACAGAATCAGACAAACTACAATAATAAAGCTGCGTTGCACCGTCAAAACAGTAATCCGGAATCAATGTTGTGCTTACTTCGTCCAGATACGCCTCTCTGATACCTGTACAGTTCTGGAACGCACACGGTGCTATATCGGTAATACCTGCAAGTTCTGAGGAACTGATCTTGGAAGCGCCGATCTTAGTACCTCTTGACTCCAGGCATTCTACCACACCGGTTCTGTTACCGCTTCCGTCCACACTGCAAAGCAGTCCGTCAGCACAAGCATATCCGCCCGGTGATGTGAATCCGACATCTGTAAGCTCCTTACAGCCTGCAAACGGTACTTCCGTAAAGGTGCTGACAGTTCCCGGCAGAGTCACTTCCGTTAAGGCGGTACAATTATTGAAAGCACGTTTTCCGATCACTTCCCCGCCTTCAGCACCGCTCTCTTTCATAATAAATGTCTTAAGGCTCGTACAGCCATCGAATTCCTGATCCGGAATCTCCGCTACAGTATCTAAGATCACGCTCTGTACGGCGGTATTATTCTGGAACAAATCCTCCTTCAGTGCAGTAACACCGTCCGGTACATGCACATGATATACCGCATCGATAACACCCTGCTCTTCTTCCGTCAGGTCGATCGCTGTATCCGGATTATTCAGATTGTTTCTATACTTGCTGTTCGCGCTTGCAACAATATCATTTTCCTGTTGCTGTGTACGGACATATTTACTGCTTCCCGTATAGGTGCTTAAACTGTAGCTTTCATTTCCCTTTAACTGATTCTCTGTCGGAATACCTGCCAGCATCGGAGTTGCGGAATCAACCTCGTTGGTATTGGCATTTTTCTTGACAACGAGCTGGATCTGCAGGTTCTGCGGGAAATCGCTGCAATATCTGATATACTGCGTCGGTGCGGATGGTGCATTATAGTTATTTGCCGTGCTCATTGCATAAGTAAAAGGAACACTTGCAGAAGAAATATCTCCGATAAAGCACAGATTTTCTTCCGGAACGCCATCTCCGTTTTTATCAACATCGGCAAGTGTCACACCTGTTTTGAATGCATCCTGCCCGATCTGTTGCACAGATGCTGCATTGTCAAACTTCACAGTACGGAGCGAAGTACAACCGGAAAATGCATTGGCATCAATGGAGGATACAGATGCCGGAATATACAGGAATTTGATAGCCGTATTATTCTGGAAGGTATCTGCTGCGATTCTTGCTACATGGTATTTTGCAATATTATCCGGAATGATAACATTTGCCCCATCACTGGATTCATCCTTTTTCTCAAATCGGATCAATTCGTTATTTTCATTGACACAGAAAGCATAGCCGTCTACAAGCTTTTCATACCAGCCTTCATAACCACTGTCCAGATAACCGAATGCCAGATCATGCTTCTGCGTATAGCTATGTGCATAAGACTGGGAGTATGCCAGAATGCAGAACTGGTCGCTGACTTCATAGTCTCCTTCAAAAGCTGAATTTTTACCAAGATTTTCACTGCTGAAAATATCTTTACCGCCTGTATAAATATTATCATAGCCACTACCTGTATTGGCAGCGCATCCGCAATCAAGCTTCAGATCTCTTGCAGGAACCTTTACCGTGTCAAGACTGTTACAGCCCGTCACATTATCATACTTGAATATCTGATCCGTAGAACCTGCATTGTTTGGCAGTCCCAGGTAAGTCATGCTGCTGCAGCCATAGCAGGTATAATGCACACTGTCAATGTTGCTGACACGCTCCGGGAATATAACCTGCGAAAGGGATATACAGTTGTAAAACAGTCCGTTACCGATCGTTGTCAGGGAAGTATTGCCGTCCTCGCTGACACCGTTAATATTGATCGCTGTCAGGTTCGTACAGTCTTTGAAGCAGTAATTTCCAAGCTTTGTTACCTGATCCGGTACTTTGACCGCACCAAGATACGTACAGCCCGCAAAAGCATAATCACCGATTTCTTTTAAATTGGTCGGTTCTGTAAAATCGATAGTTGTCAGCTGGTTACAATTCTGGAAAGCATTGTTACCGATGCTGTTGACACCGTTTTCAATCTTAATGGACTGCATCTGACAGCCCTTAAACGCATTGTTACCGATTGCAAGGATACGCTCCGGTACAACGAGTCTGGAGAAGTTGGTCGCGCCTTCAAAGACACCGACACCATCACTTACATACTGACCGTCCACGCCGTCTGAGGTCACATTATTTAAATCCACTTCGTATCTTGTACTGCCGACATACTGTACCGGTATGATCAACTGGTTGCTTGCCGCATAAGCGACGCTATTACCGGAAACCAGTTCCACATTACCAAGTGCTGCGCCCGGTACCACATAAAGCTGCATACCCTGCCATGCGCCCTGTGTATCATAAGTACACGGAGAAAGGATCTGGTTCTGCGCCGGGCTTACCAAAGCGCCGTTTTCATCATACACAGCATCTGCTGCTTCCTGTGACGTATAGAATAAGAACTCTCTTCTGTCGTTAACCGCAATATAACTGCTTGTATCTTTATTGTACAAAAAGGCTGGCATCTCATCCGGGATCTCCAGCGTTGCTCCGGTAATGACATTATTCTGATCATAATATACAATGACACCGGTCATGGAGCCGCCGTTACTTCCGTAAGCAGCTCTGAAATTGCCATCACCGCTGGCATATACCGGATAATTTCCCGTATTCGTATAAGCAGGTATGTATGTGTCCGGATTGGCTGTCGCCGCAACGATCAGATCCGTCGGATCAGAATCTGCACGGGATTCTGGGATCGGAACAAGTGCCACAATGATCGCGGAGATCATCAGTATTGCGGAAAGCGTTCCCATCACCGCCCGTCTCATCCGGCTTCTGCCCATCTTCTTCATTTTCTTTTTATGATTTGTCTTAGCCATTTTGCTCTCCTCTTTATTTCAAAATTTATTCCATACGCTTTGCCACAACAACAAAGCGCCCGTCACTTTCTTCATAATCACATGTAGACAGCGTCAGAAGACGATCTCCGTACTGCGCTGTCACACCGGTATCGTACAATGCCATTTCCTGCATGCTTCGCATATCGGAATCAAATTCCTGCTCTGATGCAGCGTCGATAAACTGATAATACTTAAATGCGATCTCATCCTCTTTATAAATATGGGACATAAACGCATACATGACCTGATAGGTACCTTTTTCATAAATCGTGTCAAACCGGATCATCGGATGATCCTTATAATAAGACTCTGATTTATATTTATCCAGATTTCCGAACATATTTCCGGAACGCATATTATGTCCGTATATGATAAAATTCGTGCTCGGCTTTACAACATCACATGCACTGTCCAAAAAGAGCGTTCCGTTCTTGTCCTCTTCCTGATTGATGTTATGATCCAGATAATATTCATTGTCCGCTGTCTGCATGACAGGATAATCAATATTTGTATCGGCAATTTCCAGCCATCCGATTAGATTTTTATTCTGATTATATAAGCTTTTATATTCATCCAGCACAGTCAGTGTGATCTGCTGTCCGTCCGCATTCTCCTGAACTGTCTGTGTCTGCCCATACATCCGGTTTACTGCAGCATCATTTTTCTTCTCGGTAAGCTGCGCGGATAGCTGCTGTGCTTTATAAGAATCATAATAATAAATTCCGAAATATGCCAGACAGGACATGGCTGCCACCACCAGCACTGCAGTCAGAAGCCTTCTTGCCCGAAGCTCGCCTCTTGTCAGCACAACGACTTTTCTTCGGTTTTTTTTCTTATCCTGTTTCCCACTGCTTCGCGTGATTTTCTTTTTGCTCCCGCTCCGGTTCTGACGCTGCCTTTCCCTTGCCTGCATGGCAAGCTCATAGACCTCATCATCAAACCGGCGTCCTTCTGTTCCCGACAGATCATACTCACCGGACTGCAGCTTTGCATATAATGCAAGCACGTCTTCGTCCTTTGTCAGATCATATTTTCGTTTCAGTTCCTTTATCACATAGTTATCCATAATTCCTATTTTAACTTTATCCGGTCAGAAATTCAAGATTTCTGTCACACCTTTTTATGCTTTTCATAGTATAAAACATAAATATCAAATTTGGAGGCTCCTATATGAGTGAATTAACAGCTAGTCAGTGTGGATGCTGCGAACAGAAAAACAATGGCTGCGGAAGCTGGATCTGGATCCTGATCCTGTTATTCTGCTGTGGCGGCTGCGGTAACAATAACGGCTGTGGCTGTGGTAACGGTGGATTCGGTGGTGACAACAACTGCTGCGAATGGATCATCATTCTTCTGATCCTCTGCAACTGCTGTGGCGGCAATCATTCTTTCTGCTAATACCTGCAGCAAAAGGAGGCTTCGGCCTCCTTTTTCATGTGATTTTTCCTACATAAGATCTGACATATTCTGAAAGCCAGCGCATAAGATAAACCGGAGGCTTCTATGGAATATAATGATACGATCCTGACATTTGATACCCTATATACCACAAATGAGATCCAGCTCTTAAAGCTGGCACTTCCTCTTTTATCCAATCAGCTGCAGCCCATCGCTGCCACACTGATCAAAATGCGTGAGCTGGAATATTGTCTCTCCCGCCTGCCCCATACAAAGATACATGACTTTTCGATCGCCGTGGACAGACTGGATACTTTTTTCGACAGTGCCATGCCTTTTTGCAACCAGCAACAGAAAAAGCTGTTTTCCCAGCTCCGGCAGATGAAGCAGTCCATGAAGATGATGGAGAAAATGCAGACGATCCTGCAAATGCTTCCGCCGGATGCCATGCCATTTGACGGAAACGGAAACAGTACCGATCCTGATGCGCTCTCCCACATGTTTGAGGTATTCTCTGCCATGCAGCATATGTCCGGGGCTGCATCTGATTCCGTATCCTCAGAATCATTTACATCTACAGCAGCTGCCAATTCTTCGGATTCCGTTGTCTCTGCAGCAGCTTCCGGATCTGCGGATTCTGATGCATCTACAGCAGATTCCGAATCCAAAAATTCTGCAATATCCGGGCAAAAAACTGCATCTGCCGGTAACTCTGCCATGGAATCCATCCTCGGTTCTATGCTTTCTCCCGCGCAAAAAGAAAGCTATCAAAGATTTAAGGAGGCTTTTTCATCCGATGCCAAACAAAACATGGATGACAGACCAGCGTCTGCATCAGATTGACCCACATAAACTGGATTTTTTACAAAAGCTTGTTTTTGAAATGCAGGAGCTTTCCGATCAGGATAAGCTGCCCTTTCTGATGGCACTTGCCACAAGTACCAAAAAGCATCCCGTTAATTTTTCAAAGGAAGAAATCGAACTGCTGATCTCAGTTTTAAAGGAATACAGCAGTGAAGAAGAAATGCAGAAAATGAATAAGGTGCTGGCGATGTTCCAGATGTAATATTGTTGTATAAATGTCCCGCAAATAATATAGACGCAATCACGTTTGCCTCCCTTGCGATTTGCTATAAGCACATTTTGCCGCGCTCCGGCCGAAAAAGAGCACTTCGGTCTCTCCGCTGCGGCAAGTGCTCCGCAAATCTCGGTCGGCTACACTATCGATTGCTTACTATATTATTTACCGGACATTCCCTTACTATTCTGTATAATAATAAAGAATGCTTCGGATCAATACCATCCGAAGCATTCTTATCATTTACTATTCTATATATTGCAGTGCTTTAGTTTGGCTTTACTACAATATTGATGATCTTGCCCGGTACATAGATTTCTTTTACAACTGTACCTGCAAGTTTGTCACCGAGTGCTTCTTTACCTGCGATAATAGCATCTTCCTTAGAAACTTCTGCAGGAACCTTTACAACAGCCTTTGTCTTACCGTTGATCTGTACTGCGATCTCGATCTCATCATCCTTCATGGCATCTGCATCTGCACTTGGCCATGTTGTATGGAATACGGAATCTGTTTCGCCAAGCTGTCTCCACAGCTCTTCTCCGAGGTGTGGTGCAAATGGTGCTAACAGAACTACTGCAGTCTTTAAGGTTTCCTTATCGATGCCATCCTTCTTAGCCATTTCGATCATCTTATTGTTATATTCCATGAATCCGGAAATAACAGTATTTAAGCTGAATGTCTCCAGACGCTGTGTGATATCATAAACCATCTTATGACGCAGCTTTACAGATTCTTTTGTTTCTGCAACGCCTTTGTCTTTGTTGTCCATCACAAGGTTCCAGAATCTTGTGATAAATCTGTAAATACCGTCGATTCCTCTGTCATCCCAGATAGAATCCAGTTCCGGTGGTCCGATGAACAGTTCATACAGACGCAGGGCATCACAGCCGTAATCACGCACGATATCATCCGGTGATACGATATTGCCGAGTGATTTACTCATCTTTGTTGCTGCACCTGTCACTTTATCACGTCCGCAGACCATACCCTGATTGAACAGCTTCTTGAACGGCTCATCAAAGTCGATCACGCCGATATCATACAGGAACTTTGTATAGAATCTGGAGTAAAGCAGATGCAGTACCGCATGCTCTACACCACCGATATACATATCAACCGGCAGATACTTGTCTGCTTTTTCCTTGCTGACAAGCTCTTTGTCATTTTTGTTATCTACATAACGCAGGAAGTACCAGGAAGATCCTGCCCACTGCGGCATTGTATTTGTCTCACGCTTTGCAGGTGCTCCACAGCAAGGACATGTTGTATTAACCCAGTCTGTGATATCTGCCAGCGGTGATTCTCCTGTTCCTGTCGGCTGGTAGGATTCTACATCCGGCAGAAGTAACGGGAGCTGATCTTCCGGAACCGGAACCGCACCACATTTCGGACAGTGTACGATCGGGATCGGTTCACCCCAGTAACGCTGACGGGAGAATACCCAGTCACGGAGCTTGTAGTTGGTTGTCTTACGGCCAAAGCCCATCTTCTCGATCATGGCAGGCGCTTCTTTCTTCAGTACGGAAGATTCCATACCGTTCCACTCGCCGGAATTGATCATTGTACCGGCTGCTTCTGTATAAGCCTCTGTCATATTTTCAATTTCCTTACCATCCTTGGCGATAACCTGGATGATCGGAATGTTAAATTTCTTTGCGAATTCAAAGTCTCTGTCATCATGCGCAGGTACACACATGATCGCACCGGTACCATAATCGGCAAGTACATAGTCAGACAGCCAGATCGGAACAAGTGCTCCGTTTAAAGGATTGACTGCATAAGAGCCTGTGAATACACCGGTCTTTTCCTTGCTCTGCATACGGTCTACGTTAGACTTGTTGGCAGCTTCTGCAATATATTTTGCAACAGCATCTGCATTTTCAGGCGTTGCAAGGCTCTGTGCCAGTGCATGCTCCGGTGAAAGTACCATGAAGGTTGCACCGTGCAGTGTGTCAGGTCTTGTTGTATAAACAGTGATCACATCATCTCTGCCGTCTACCTTGAAGTCAACCTCTGCACCATAAGAACGGCCGATCCATTCTGTCTGCATCTTCTTTACCTTTTCAGGCCAGTCAAGCTTGTCCAGATCCTCCAGAAGACGATCTGCATATTTTGTAATGCGGAGCATCCACTGCTTCAGGTTCTTCTTGGTTACATCAGCGCCGCAACGCTCACATTTACCGTTGACAACTTCTTCGTTTGCCAGACCTGTCTTACAGGAAGGACACCAGTTGATCGGCATTTCCTTTTCATAAGCCAGTCCGTTTTTAAACATCTGTACAAAGATCCACTGTGTCCATTTGTAGAACTTCGGATCTGTTGTATTTACTTCCATATCCCAGTCATATAATGCTGCGATCTGATTGATCTGTCTCTTGATGTTGGCTACATTCTGTGCAGTTGATTTTGCAGGATGTACGCCCATCTTGATCGCATAGTTTTCAGCAGGCAGACCAAATGCATCCCATCCCATCGGATGAATGATGTAATGACCGCCGTTTAACATTTTATAACGGCTCCAGACATCAGAAATAACATACCCTCTCCAGTGTCCTACGTGTAGTCCGTTTCCGGAAGGATACGGAAACATATCAAGGCAATAATATTTCGGCTTTTTGCCATCATTAACATTGACCGGATGAGCTTCCCATTCCTTACGCCATTTTTCTTCAATTTCTCTGTGATTGTATGGAATTGCCATCTCTTTACCCTCTTTGCTTGTATAATTTTATATCCCCGCCGCTTTGCGGATACAGGCTATTCTAAATAGTAAACTTTACAGTGCGAAAAGTCAAGGAATTTCCCTGCGAACCGCTTCCACTTCTCTCATAACCCCTTTTCTGCGGCCGGTATCCGAAAGCATATCAAAAATACGGTAAAGCCAGCAAAGAGGCAACGTGATCTTGTGCCCGGAAAACGGATAGTGCTGGTAGACCTCCATGCCCGGAAACAGGCGGTGCCAGCTATAGTACAGCCGCGCAAAATGCCTGCCTTCTTTTTTATACGCCGTCAGCCTGTTCTTTACCATCTGCTGACGGGAGCCATACACACCGGAGCCAAGATAATAAGACAACATATCCCGCTCTTCATCACCCAGACTACCAATTGTATTCACAGCATTTTCCCCGAATACTTTTTTGCATAGTACTCTGCTGTCCTTTTCAAAGGCTTCTATTTCCAGCTTTCTGCACTCCGTTTCTATATAAGAAAAATCCAGTTCTGTTTTTGCCTGTAAATACACATAAAAGTCGAGGAGCGTGCGGATGCCTGTTCCCTGTCCGTCATAGTGTTTATACGCATGGCTTACCATAAATATGTAGAAGTCCTCATCCGCCATTTGTTGTCCATAGCTAACTCTGTCCTGCAAAAGAAGCTTCTCTTTGATATTTTTATAGTAAGCTGCCCACACCTGTTTATGAGAGGAAGTATACAGACTGCGATGCAGTTCAAAATTATAAACCGGATTTTTCTCATATACATCATGATGATTCTCACCGTAGGATTCCACTTTATAGCCCCGGCTGACCATATATTGTCTGACATCCTGCGCATATGTTTCATCAAAAAGAATATCCTGATCGGACATCTGGCGCATACCGACAGCCGGATAGTACTCTTTTAAAATAATTCCCTTGAGCGGCAGATACCAGATACCGTTCTGCTCCATAAAGGAAAACAGTTTTGTACGCTCTGCATCGAACAATATTTCTTTTCGCACGGCTTTGGCTATGCTTTGCGCCCAGTCAGGAAACAGAGAAACACCCGCCTGCTTTAAAACAGTTCCGGTAAGCGCATCGACAAAATGTGCCTGACTTACCCTGTATAAATACAACTGCCTCTCCTGTGCTGCCTCCGGCTCTTCACCACATGTCCTGTTTTCTGTCCGGTATTTCTCAAGCAGTGCCTTTGGCGGTATTGTTCCGTTCACGCCGCAGCCAAGCAGGCAGAGCATATCATACATACATGCATGTATCAGATCTGTGTCTGTTTGTTTTCTCTTCATATGGTTTTATTCTCCAGTTTTTTCTCTCACAAAGCCATCTGCAAATACAAGTCTCTTATTACAGATAGAAAGTGCCTTTGCTCTGTGCGTCACGATCAATACGGTTTTGTCGGTTAATGATTTCAGATTACTGAGCAGTTTTTCTTCTGTCTGCTGATCCAGCGCACTTGTCGCTTCATCTAAAATCAGCACCGGGCGGTCAGCATATAAGGCTCTGGCAATGGCTATCCGCTGCATCTGTCCCTCGGAAAGCCCCGCTCCTTTTTCACCCAGCACAGTATCCAGCTTCTGTGGCAGTTCATACACAAAATCAGCACAGGCAAGACGAAGTGCAAGACGCAATTTTTCCTCCATATTCCTGCAATTTTTATCTTGATGATCCGGATCTGTGCAATCGTTATTTCTGTTTCCGCATGCAGCATTCCGACTGTTTCTCCCCTGTATTTTCCCAAAAGTGATCACATCCCGGATACTGCCGCTCATCAGGAAATTACCCTGCGGGACATAGGCAAACAGACGACGCAGTTCTTCTATGGCAATACTTGTTCCATTGCCCAGACAAGCCTCTACAGATCCTGCCTGTGGCACATAAATACCTATCAGCAGCTTTAGCATCGTGGACTTTCCGCAACCGGAATTTCCGGTAATTGCCACATAATCTCCTTTTTTTATCACAAAAGACATATCCGGCAGTACATTTTCCTTCTGCAGCGCATCATTTCCGGCGCTGCTGTTTATCCGCTCCGGATAATGAAAAGAAACATGTTCAAAAGCAATCTCTTTGATCTGCTCCTTATAAAGCACCCTCGCCTCGTCCTCACTTCGCAGATTATGTACATCCGCTGTTTTAATCTGTTCTGCTTCCATAAGCCGCTCTGCACTGGCAATCATGGCATAAACCCTTGGCACATAGCCTCCGAGACCGGAAATCGGTGACTGTAGTTGTCCGACAAGCTGGATCATGGCAGTCAGTGTACCAAAAGACACACTTCCATTGATAATGCCATATCCGCAATAGCCGATCCCCAGAAGATACATGCCATTGATCGCAAGGCTGAAACCGCTGTTGCAGATATTGGAGATCCATGCTTTCTTCATACGGGAGACCTTATGCAGTTCCATTACATCATCCGCTTTTTCCATAGCAATGTCTTCCACACCAAAAGAACGGACTATAAGCTGGCTGCTGATCCTCTCCTGCAGATACACTCTTACCTGTCCGTCTTTTTCCTGCACATCCTTATGAAATTTCTTGAGCGGTTTTCGCAAAGCGGCAGAAATGAACAAAAAGACAACTCCACAAGGAATCATAATATATGCCAGACCGGGCTGCAGCCAAAAGATCAACACAAGGGAACCAACCAGTCTGAGCAGCATTCCCAGAAATCCCGGCAATAAATCTGTCATGCCATTTGCACAGATGACCGTATCAGAGGTCAGGCAGTTCATCCATTCCTCAGAATGTGTTGCGCTGATCCTTCCATAGTCCTTTTTCAAAAGAGAAGAAAACAGATCCTTCTTCAGCTTATTCTCCATGCTGCTTCTGGTAAACTCTGAAAGCTGTCTTGTTATGAACCGGATCAAAAGCTGTCCTGCTATCAGAAGTGCAAAGCCAGCCATCCCCATCGTAAAGCCATATCCGTCTTTTGCCACAGCCCGGTCAACCATCTGTTTCATCACAAGGGCATAACAGATGCCGATCATACTCACAATGACTTCCAGTGCTGTCAGAAATCCGATATAAGAATGATATTTCTTTGTCGATTTATTCAGCCACGAAAGTGCGCCTTTTTCTTTCACCGATGCCCTCCTTGTCATGATCTCTATATCGCTTCTACGGCAAAAACGTCTTAAATAATAAGTTACTTATCTGCAGTTAGTTCTTCTTAAACTTCATTTTAAAAAACTTCCACAACCTTCTGAGCGGATACAGCATATACCAAACCCGGGCGTAGAACAGACAGCTTCGCCCATCTGCCGCATATTCCTTTCCATCCCGGACAAAGGAAGTCATCACACCAAGAACTGCTTCCTCCCTGATATCATATTCCTTATTGAGACAGTTATCCCCCAGAAATACATACCCATCCGGCAGCACCTGAATAATACGATGCAGCACATAAGCTCCGTCTGCACGCTTATAAAGTGCCACATCATACTTCCTGCACCTGTCCTGCTTTTTTGTGATTGTAAAAAGATCCCTCTGCTGGCGAAGCAGCGGAAGCATGCTGAAGCCCTGACATGTATAGGTAATATTCCCTTTCCGCTCCAGTTCCTGTTCAAACGTCGTTTTTTCCATCTATTCCTCAACCGCTCCGATGCCACGCAACTTTACAAGAACAGACGCTACATCCTTTGTAATCTGCTCTTTTGGTGCATCATATTTTGCAAGCAGCCTTTCGATGATCTCATCTTCGGTTATTTCTTCCTTCAGACATTCCACAATAAAGCCTGCTGTCTGATTGCTTCTTATCATGCCACTAAATGACACGCTGCCTGCAGAGACCGTAATATGTTCCCCTGCTCCTTCATGCGTGATAAAACCGTCTTTTAATTTCATTGATCTGACTCCTGTCCTTTCATTCCGTTATATGCAGTCTCTACCGCTTCCCGGCTGATATTGCAGAATAGCTCATAACACGGGACCTTCTCCCGGAAGCAGTCAAGTAACTGCAGCGTATGTATCAGGGCATCTTTCCCCATTGGACGATAACATTGCTGCAGGAGCATGGGATATGCTTCATGCGCCGTGATCTCACGGATCATATTGTCACTGCCCCTTCTTATCATACATATGCCGGCCAGTGGTGCACAAGTATTTGTGCTTAACCTATGCTTCCCATCCCAGGGAGTACCATACGCATATATACCATCCTCTGTCATACGGAGCAGCGGCTTATCATCGTTGAGCATAACCGCCCGATTGCCAAAATACGCCCGCCAGAGCCCGGTATGGGTAGACTTTCCCACGCCGCTTTTTGCCGTAAAAAGATAAGCCTTTCCATCTACTGCAATTGCCGAGCCATGAAACAACAAGGTATTCTGCATTGGCATCCATTCTGCGATCCTGCGGTATACGGCAAGTGTTTCCAGGTAAGCATCTGTATATGCTGCTTCCTTCTGACCTGCCAGCTCCGCTTCCCGCTCAGACTGCCTTCTCTCATAGGCTATATCTTCTGCGAAAATCTGTACAGACAGATCTGCGCATGCATCAGGCACAATATATGCTTTGCAATATTCTCTCACCATATCATACAACGGCCGGATATGGATTCTTTTTCCTGCCAGTTGTATGGTAAACGCTCCGGCTTCTATCATTCTGTGCCCTCTGCAGGTACAAAAGGAAGCTCTATCGTAGCTGACGTCTTTTCATTTTCTTTCTGCGTGTCACCGGCCGGTTGCTGTGCCTCATCCTGCCTGGTATCTTCCTGTTGTTTTTCTTCGGTCTGTCTGGTACCTTCCGGTTGTTTTTCTTCGTTCTGCTTCGTATCTTCTGCCTGATGTTTCTCCGGTTGTTTTGTGCTTTCAGATGCTTTTTCATCCTCTGTAATATCTACTATTGGCAGCTGATCCGGCTCTTCCTTCTTTGTTTTTGCCCGCTTTTCTGTAGTTCCGTCTGTACCCTGTTTCTTATTGTTTTTGATATTTACCGTTTTATCTGTTGTCCGGGATGTCTGCTCTGCTGCATTCTCTTTTGTCACACTATCTGTCGGTTTGATGGCAGTATTCTTTTCTACACCCACTGACGGTTCATTCGCAGTTTCCTCTGTCTCGTCCGCCGGTTCGTTCGCAGTTTCCTTAGCATCTTCCGCCACCGGTTCATTCTCAGTTTTCTTAGCGTCTTCCGCCTCCGCTTCCGTATCATCCGCCTCTGCCTGCCCGACTGCCTGCTTCTGATCTGTTACGGTTTCCTGCTCCTCAGATATGCTGCTGACCGGATTCTCCTTCTGTTTTCCTTTATTCACACAAGCTACAGCTGCAACAACAATCATCAGCACAATAGCTGCGGCTGCTATAATATAAATTTTCCTTTTCATAAAAACACCCTGACTCTCTCATCCATCAACATACATAACCTCCTGATCAATTGATGTTTTGTTATCATGTCCTCAACTTTCCTTCTGTTCTTATTATATTCCTGAAGTGTGCCAGTTGTCCACATTTTGAAGACAACCGACACACTCTGATACAGAATCAAAACATTTGGCATTTGTACCTGACACTATAAACTTAACATTCCAAACTATTTTCTTTCAACAAAAAATCAAATAGGTTCAATATCAAAATTCCCGATTCGTTGTAATGTGTAGGACCATCTTTCACAATAATTATCTTTTTAAAAGAATCACCGATATTTTGAAGCGGCAATTGTTCCTGTTCTTCTTTTTCTCTTGTAGGCAAAGCCAGTGCAGATTGGATATAGATTCTCTTAGACCCCTGATTACATACAAAATCTACCTCTAACTGTTTTTGTACTCTTTTTCTGTTCTCAGTATAGCAGTTATATTCGATCATACCCACATCAACATGATATCCTTTTATCAGGAGTTCATTATAGATGATATTTTCCATAATATGAGTTTCTTCATATTGTCTGAAATTGATCCTGACATTTCTCAGTCCACAATCCGTAAAATAAAATTTCATAGGAGTACTTATATATTTCCTTCCCTTTACATCATAACGGTTTGCTCTGTTGATCAGAAATGAGTCCTCAAAATAATCCAAATATGTCTTAATCGTATCCGGATGCACAGACACATTCTTTTCTGATTTAAAAGTATCTGCCAGTTTCTTGGGATTTGTCAAACCACCAATAGCTGAAGCTAAATAATCCAGCAATTCCTCCATTTCAACCGGATTTCTGATGTCATTACGCTCTAATATGTCCTTAATATAAGTTTCTTTAAAAATATCTCTCAGATATACTGCTTTGTCTTCTTCATTTTCAATTTCAAGCATTTTAGGTAAACCACCATACATTGTATATTCCTGCCATGCCTGCTGTCTATCAATACCTTTTCCTGACATATATTCTGCAAAAGACAAAGGAAACAAATGCACTTGATCTCCCCTTCCTCGAAATTCCGTAATAATATCCTTTGATAAAAATTTTGCATTACTACCGGTTACATAAGTATCTACATTTTTCATATGCAAAAAACTGTTTAATACATCTTCAAATTCCGATACCATCTGTACTTCATCAAGCAATACATAATATATCTGATCATCTTTGACTACATCATGAACATATTCGCATAGGATATCCGGATCTCGATATTTTTTGTTTATTCTATCATCTAAAGCAATTTTTATAATATGATCTTTATCAACTCCCGATTTTATTAGATAATCATAAAATAGCTCAAATAATAAATATGTCTTACCACTTCTCCGAATTCCGGTGATCACCTTGATCAGACCATTATTTTTCTTTCTGATCAGCTTATTCAAATACAAATTTCTCTCCATTGCGCACTCCTTAATGAAAATTTAGTCTCCATATCGATTATATTTTCAATAAATTATAGTTCTTATTTATGCAGAACGTCAACAGCTATTGAAAATTTAGTCTCTATATCAACTATTTTTTCACTTTTTTCCATTCCTATGCTTCTTTTTTTCTATAATTCTTAAGAGATGGCATCATAAAATAAAATCCACAACACCTGCTCACAGATGCTGTGGATCTCCTTTTTCCATGCATTGACTTTCACGCAATTCAAGGCATTTGAAAACATTTGTACCTGACACTATAAACCTGCCTCTTTATAAATACAGGCTGCATTGCCATATAAATACATTGCCTTCACTGTATTGCGAAGTTTTTCCGCATTTGCAATCGTATCATCTGCATCGGAAAGTACCGCATAAATATAAGAAAATGCACCATATTGAAGTGTTGCATTTTTTGTATTTTCACCACTACCGGCTCTCACAGCAAATGTATGCAATTTCCCCAACTGGTCTGCTGTGATATTTTGTATGACAATCCTGTAGCAGTCACTTCCGTTTACTTTTTCCATTTTGAGAAGATTCTGATCCAGCACCATCCCATCCACCATAAAAGTCACATCAGACAGGGATACTCCCTCTGCCAGTTTCACATAGATACAAAGGTCAGTACACGATTTTAAAGAAAGATATGCCGATACAAAGGTACATACGTCTGCTGCATTCTCAACCTTTGCTTTCATCCCGGAAAGCCCAGACGCATTCACTGTATTTATGACAGCAGCTTTTTCATCTTCCGTCAAATCTTTATTCGCCAGATCATTCGTTTTATAGCCAAAATACTCCTGTGCAAAGCCTCCATAATTCAACATGGCATTTACAAGATTACTCACATTACTGCCATACTCCTCCGCATGCAACAAAATATAATCCGCATACGCTTTTACCGTATACGTATATACCGTTCCTTTCTTTCCGCCATGATCTGCAACGATCTGTGCCCTGATATCTGCAGTCATTTCCTTAGCTGCAACTTCACAGGCAAAAACATAATATTCTTTCTCAGCGCCGTCTAATGAAACGGAAGCTTTCTGTGCTGTTATGCCATCCTCATGTGTACCGCATGTATACACCTTTGATATTGCGCCATTTGGTAATGTAAAAGACATATAAGCAGATTCATCAGATGCAACATCGTCAGTCAGCTCCATATAGAAGTTTACACCAATATTTCCATTCAGGCTTAATGTATACCCGGCAAGATGTGCTCCTACACCGTCCAGAAACAAGTCACAGGTGTTACATTTCCCATCATTGTCAGGATCCATATGCGTATATTTCGTGTCATCTGCAAAAACAAGATCTTCCTTGCCGATCGCACTACAGCTTACCTTGATATGCCATGTACAGACATTTTCTTCATCTTTTGTCACTGCCACCTTAAACCATATTTTCTGTGCATCCGTTAATACATTCCCACAGATATCCTGCAGCGTCACATCACTACTTGTTAACGTTTTTTTGCCTTCGGTATTTATAACCGCGGCAATTGCCGAAATACTATGATCTGCCATATTGTATCCGCTTGTAACAGCCTCTTTGGTATCTTCTGTATGATCCGGCAGACTGCTTCTCAAAAAGTAAATATATTTATTTGCCTGTTCCGACCGCGTTCCATCCGCGACCACTTTACAGTCCCATGTCGCATCCAGCAGGTAATATACGCCATCTACCTGTGCCATATTCCATGCATGGCCGCCGCCGTTCGCTGTTCCTGTCACAATCCTGCAGTCAATTCCATTATCCATACAGATTCTGTAAAATAACCCTGCGAACCCCTGACAGACAGCCTTTCCATCATGCAGTGCACCATAAGCAGTATATTTAGTCAGATTGGAATCATCATTCAGATTCTCATAATCATAGGAGACATTCGTCGTGATCCATGTATAGATCCTACAGATCTTCTGTGCATCCGTCAAACCGGGATCAGACAGTTTGAGAGCCGGGTAGACCTCTCCGCTCAGGCGCTGCGTCACATAATCCTCCTGCTCTTTGCCGGTGTAAAAGGAAAACGTATAGGTATAAGTTGCCTGTGTTACCTGTGTTCCGGAATAAGCGTACTTTATGTCAACCTGCCATGCGCCTCTCGTTTTATCATAATAATCTCCCAGTCTGGCATCACTTCCGGGCTCTCCACAGGTAATGTGCTTTGCCGCCTCTTCCACAATACCCATTGCGCAGTCCGTTATATTTTCAGTTGTAACACCATCCAGTACCTCTCCGCCCACCGATAGTATCAGTGTTTCTTCACGGTTGAGAAGAGCCTGTCTGATAGCATCATAAACATCTGTGCTCCGGGTATATACGGGTGTATCCGACGCATCCGTTCCCTGCTCCGCATCAAGATCCTCTTTGCCTGCTTCCCATACATCTGTAATCGCTGCCTGCGGCTCTTCATAAGGCGCAAGGTCACCTGTCGGCTCTTGTATTTGCAACATGTCTTTTGCCATGACAGGAACTGTCATTTCCAATAATACGATACTCAAATATGTAATACACAGTAGTGCTATTCTTCTTTTTTTCACAGTTTTCCCCCTTCACGATACCATACGTAAATACATCTCTTTTTCAGATTATTTAGATTTAAAGGCTTCCGGGTTTAGCTTATCGATTTGTACCTGACACTATAAACCATCTATACACTATATTCCCAGCATCTTCTTAGCCTCAGCCTCTGTAATCTTCTGCGTCTCCATCAGTCTTTGCAGCAGTTTTCTTTGCATAGCTTCTGCTCCAAGTTTTTCTCCCTCGATTCTGCCACTTTTCTCGCCCTCGGCATATCCTTCACGTCTCATATCCATATCATTCACATAAGTTTTCAAATACTCCGACCTCCACTCTTCATTCAATCGAGCCTGCTTAATTTCCTTATCCAACTGACTTGTGAAATCATCTTCAACAGTTTCCGTTTGCACGTAATTCAAAAATTCTCTGATTCCTTCCGGTGCTTCTGAGAGATCCGCTGTTGAATTATAAAAGATCCAGTTCATCTTGTCCTGAAGCTGTATTTCCTCATCTTCATCACATGCCATATGAAAATGATACACGTATTTTCCCTTTCCGAATGGATCATACGTACATATAAATATGATATATGTTTCTTTCAGAAATATATAATCCGTTCCACTAGACAGTATTTCCTGATCGATCATCCCCTGATAGTATCTGACACGGAGCGGCAACTCCTCCTGCACCACTTTATTCTGGGACTTATTCTGCATCTCAGTATCTACAACACGTCCATTCTCATCTTCCAGATACATATCCAGTTTCACATATTTCGATGAACTTCTGTGCTGCAGAAATTTCTCCCTCTCTACCCCTTTGACCTCTCCAATCTCTACCGGAGTTAACAGATCCGCCATTTTCTGGGCAATTATCGGGTTCTTTGTTACTTTTCCAAACATAAATTTGTCCCGGATTGTCAGTTTCTCATACATGTTTTTGCCAGCATTGTTCATAAGCTGCTCCTTTCTTTGTATAGCAGGAACACGCTTATCTTTCGCAAATCCCTGCTCTTATTTAGTTACAAGCATGGATTTTCTAAAAGATGAACAGATATGCTGCATAACACACAACATCATAAAGATATGGTTCATGGAGACAGATAGTCTCCGAAAAGAAAATATGCTTTGCAATAACTATATCATTACTGCAAAGCATTTACAATTCTTATTTTATCCAGAACTTATCATTTGTACCTGACACTATAAACCACTTAAACTGCTAAATCCCCATCGGTGGCAAGGCATTCGGTTCAGTCACACCACTGGTCGTAATAATATCCTCTGTTTCAAATTCTACAATCTCCATCTCCGGTGTTTCGTATCTTTCTTTCATGTTCTTTTACCTCCCTTTAATTATTGTTTTTGTAGTATTCATATCTTTGTGCACAGCCACCATATGCATAAAGTGCCTTGACAACTTCTCTGAGCGATTCAATATTATCTATATTATCACATGCACTGCTCATGACCGTGTACGCATAACTGGCTGCTCCATATTTAAGCACTGCAGATCCCATATCAGGCAACGCCACTTCAAATTCATACTGCTCCTGCAGCTGACTTGCTTTTATTCCGTGCAATGTGATCTTATAACAGTTCCCTTTATTGACTTTTGTTACCTCGTACTGATCCTTTGATATTTCATTGCTACCAAGCCAAATTGCAAACATATCTTCCTGCACTATCACATCTTCCGCAAACTGCACAGAAACACATAGATCTGTCGTAGAATTCAGTGATAAATACGCAGATTTAAACGTAACTTTATCTGGAACACTATAGTTTATAATGGAAGCTTTATTTCCCTCATTCTTTATAGAACTTATAATGCTTGTATTATCAAACACTGGTTCTGTCAGAGCCAAGCCATCTGACGCAAGCTGATCTGTCTTATATCCAAAATATTTCTGCGTTGCACCACCATAATTCAACATGCCTTTTACAAGCTGAACAGTTGCACTGCCATAGTTACTTCCCGCTGCAGACGTATGTGACAGGATATAATCTGCATATTCTTTTACGGTGTACGTATACACGTTTCCCGTCTTTTCACCATTGTTACCAATCATCTGTGCCTTAATATCTGAAGTCATTTCTTTGGCAGCCACTTCACAGGTAAAGACGTAATACGTCACGCCATCCTTTACTGTTGTATCGGTTGTGGCGGTCGAACCGTCTTCATGCGTTCCACTTACATATACCTTTGATGTCGTGCCATTTGGCAAGGTAAAATTCAAATATGCGGATTCATCATTAACAACGTCATCCGTCAACTCCATGTAGAAGTTAACGCCGATATTACCCGTAAGACTTAAGGAATAACCGGCAAGTTTTGCGCCGATGCCGTCTATGATCACGCCGCAGTCATCACATTTTCCATCATTGTCCGCATCCGGATGGTCACCATAGGTATTCTTCTCTGTGTTGGAATATTCATAGGATACTGGCTCTCCCGGTTTGCCCTCGCATCCTTTATAGGTAGCATTCTTGTAAACTTTAGATCCACCTAAAGTCGGATAAGTGTCTTTTTCGGTGGTTTGTCCCCAGATTGTGCCATCATAAGTCACTTCATCGATTGTGCAGCCCTGTGACAGGAGATAAGCAATTTCACCGGTCTTAAACTCATCTATCGTTTTGCCTTCGACTTTTGTAGTTGTTCCCGTATCATCGCCTATCGCATTTCCTGTATAAATGGTACTGTCATAATAACAGTTTGTGATGGTTCCGTTATCATTTTCTCCACTCACACCCCCTACATAGCAGTCTTCTGTACCACTAACACTACCGGCATTATAGCAATTTGCGATAGTTCCGTTATAATTTTCTCCACTCACACCTCCTACATAGCAGTTTTCTGCACCACTAACACTACCGACATTATAGCAGTTTGTGATGATTCCTTGAGAATTATCTCCACTCACGCCTCCTACATAATTCTCTGTACCACTGACGCTCCCTGCGTTATAACAGTTTGTGATGGTTCCTTCAAAATTATATCCACACACTCCTCCTACAGATACTTTACCACAGAAATAAGAGTCCAAAATGCCAACATTAGAAATCTTACCAGCGTTAATGCCGAACAATCCTAAATACATTTTGTCTCCTTGACTGAAATATAATCCACTGATCGTGTGGTTTTGTCCATCAAATAATCCCCCATATGATTTATAAAAATATATTCCAATCGGTGTCCATTCCTTGAATGTTCCCTCGTTCAAGGTTCCATCCGGCTTCAGAACATTTTCATTCACAACAATATCCGCAGTCAGGACTACATTGGCTGATGTATTCTGCGTCACGCCCGAAAGTGAACCATTTACAAGTCCTGCAAACCAGTAAAGCTGACCTGCATTACTGATCTCATAAACCGCATCCTTGCTACCGTCCCCATCCATATCATACTTGTCTGTGGTAAGCTCTGCCGGCTGATATACCTCATTACATGCACAGAAACCATTCTCGCCGATGCTGTGAGATTCCGTTTCATTCGTCACATATCCGATCGGACAGTCTTTGCATGCCACATTTTTTATATGTTTATTGTCATCTTTCCAAGTGTATGTAATATCACCGTCTTTGTTATGTGTATGCTCTGCTCCATCCACCAAAAGACTCGCACCATCTTCCAAAGTGAGTTTCTCCGGATTGGTAATGCATGCACCACTTTCAAATTCAATGCTTTCCCCACTTGCAATCGTTAAATCTTCTTTTAAAGTGGCTGTACCATATACATATGTTTTTGTTACATTAACTTCCTTCTCATAGTCTTTCCATTGCTTTGTGATGACAGAGTTGCTACTATCAACATTTTTTATTACAGAATCTTCTGGATATGCTTCATATGTTTTACCAATTTCCGCCAGAATCTGGCTGTCTGATATGGTAATTCCATTCTTTGATGAAATTGCCCCCGCCATATCCTCGGTACTCTTAGCTTTAACATAACTATCCTTTATACTTACTGTATTACCCAAAATTGCATCATTAATTTGATTATTGTTCACAGCAATATGACTATTTTCAATCGCTAAACTCCCATGACATCTGATCTCGGAAGTTTCCACCGTTGCTCCCATTATACTTAGGTTACGTGGCTTCCTTGTGCTTCCTGCAAGGATACTTTCACAAATCAGACTTCCGTTATTATCACTCTTTATTGTCAAAGTATGCTCATTCTCACTATTTCCCGGTTCAATTTGAACATACTGCTCCACAGTATTGGTTCCTGATAACAGAATCGAAAGATCTCTATCACAGGCCAAATTAGTAATAGAAACACCTTGCAGTACCAGCTGATTCTCTTCACCGTCATAATACCAACCATTTCCCTGATATATTGTATTCTTATTATCTTTTCCATCGTCTTGAAGTTTTCCATCCCAAATAACTGCTATAGTAGTGCCATCGCCTACATACAGATACTGAGGGGCATTTTCTGCCAAAGTAATTCCCTCCGCCTCATCAGCATCTACAGTCAGCACCTCAAGCTCTGCATCTGCAATTCCATTGCCACTGACAGCTTCCGTCACTTCTGCCGCATAAGCCATATTCCCCGTTCCTACTGATGGAACCATCGTCACTGCCATAGCAGCTGACAGCAAGACTGCCATGCTTTTCTGCATACAGACTCTCTTACCTGCTCTTTTTATACATTTCCTTTTCCTCATCCGGTTCTCCTTCTCACACAATTCCTGTTTCTACATTCTTTCCCTTCTTCGCGATACTTTACGTATCAGCTTTAGCATAACAAAATGCTGCTATCTTGTCAATTTATACGAATAAATCCACAGCACCTCGAATATTTTATTCTTTAATTGCAGGTAGGAATCCTGTAAAAATAAGCGATAATAAATGATATTAACGAAAGACTTATGAAATTTGAGTGAAACTTTTTCTGTAAGCTTATTGCCCTTAATTATCATAGAAGAATTTTATTTACAGAGATTTTCTCATACACTCTGAAATTTTATGCTGAAGTAAGTGATGGTAATAATCGAGTAGGAGGGGCTGTCGCACTAAGTGATTAGTGTGGCAGCCCCTTAGTTTGTTATAGATTCCTGCCTGTCTGTTGCTAACAGCATTTTAAACCAGCTTCTTTGCAGGCATTATAAAAAACAGCAAGACCGGTTTCCTCAAAATCCAGATGTTCCTCATATTCCTGCTGTGTCGTTTCAAATTCCAGACTGCTTTTGCCGTGACGTTTGATGGTCATCCGGTAGCATCCCTTCTCGGTATGTGTCCGGTCGATCACCATGATTTTGTGCACCTCGGTGATATCGTGATATCTCACCAGATGCTGTCTGCGATTAACATTGAGTCTGATCGCATCACTATCGAATCGAAGCTTTAGCTGCATCACACCCTTTGTGCGTTTTTCACGAAGTGCATAATACACACATACGATTAATAATGCGATAACAAACGCGCCCTCCGGCATATATTCTTCCGCATAATAATTGTTGATTCTAAAGATGTGGTCGATCAGACAATATGCCAGAAATTCCAGTGCATAAAAAGCCATAAAAAGAAGTGCTGCATGTAATCCCCAGCGTTTTGTCGATAAAGCACTGTCATTTACGGTGATTTTGTAAGTTTGATTCATTGTGGTATCCTCTTTTGATATAATATTACAATTATGATGCACAAAACAGATGCTGCCATCCAGCTTATCCGGAATGCGCTCACTGCCGGAA
>ULTF01014141.1_pt1 | contig 40183 bp, 39 predicted proteins | sample 1957371 | NCBI WGS metagenome assembly ULTF01 (sample SAMEA4835727, study PRJEB28245) | human gut metagenome | biome: gut microbiome; material: fecal sample | place: Denmark | collected 2008
CTAAAATTACCTATGCCACCGATTATCATGGCAACCATTGCGCTTACCAAAACATTCATGCCCATATGCGGATCAAGTCCGGTGTCATAAACGGTAAGGCAACTGGCTAAAGCGATGAACAGTCCGCTTAACAAAAACACGAATTGCCTCATGCGTTTTGTACGGTATCCCAAAATTCCGAATAAAACCTCATCGGAACTCAGGGCTTTAATTTCAATCCCGAGCCTTGTCCCTCGGATGAAAAAAACAAATACGGCAAGTGCAATAAATCCCACGACTGCCTGATATATTTGAGGAACCGTTACTGTTACTTCCCCAAAAGTAAAAGCGTCTTGAATGGCGTTGTCTATCACCCTTGTCTCGTTACCGAAACACAGGGAAATCGTATTTACCAGGATGGTCATTACTCCTATCGATGCAATCATGACAACATTTAACGACGCTTTCTTGATTTTGAATGGATAATATACCGTCTGTTCCAACAAAAGACTGGAACACATGGTAAAGCAAACGGCTAAAATAAAAGCAAGGCTGATAGGGAAGGACATTACGTTGGCAAAGGAATAAAATCCATACGCGGCAATGACATACAATGCCGCTGCCGCGATATGGAATATTCTTGTCGTGTTGTAAACCAAAGAGAATCCTATCGCAAACAACGAATATAAGAGTCCCGTAATAAGCCCGTTTATAATAAACTGTAAAATCATTGTTAATACTCAATTTAGAGCATATCCTTTTTATAAGGCACTAGAATAGGTACCTCACAAAAAAATGTTATCAAATTCGATTGATTTTTAACTATTGGCATACAGCCAAGTCTATATTTTGCGGTGCCAGATTCATAAAATCTCTGCAACCGTTAAAAGTTCCGGTAAAAAATTTGCCAAGATAATCCCATGCGGACCTGCCTTGCAGCTTCACTGTATCGACTATGCTATGGTATACGGCAGCAATCTCCGCCCCTCGTCGCTGCCGAAGTACAGGGAGTTCTTGCGTTTAGTCGTAAAGGGACGGACAGCACGTTCTGCAAGATTGTTAGAAATCGGATAACGGCCGTCCTTGATATAAGTGAAAGCCTCCTCCCAAAACTTGTGAAGATAATTAAGGGCCTCACGCATATAACAACTTTTCTGCTCCTCCTCATTTTTCAACTCCTGCAGCAGGTTTATCATCGCCTCCATAGTCGGCAAACCCTGCCGTTGTCGGGTACGTTCCCCGTCGGTGATCATCTCCCTGTCATACTCCCTTTCAAAATGGAAGAGACGGTTTAGATTGTCAAAGAATACATCAACCCTCTTGTCACTTCCTTCCATCCGGGCCTTCACGAAAAATGTTATACGGGACATTGTTTCGTAAACAGAATGTCCGGACTGACATCCCAAGAGGCACTGCCTCGGTTTGATACTGAAAATAGAATCTTTCAAGGTCTTCACTGCTTAGCATAATTCGTAAATTTTAGTTCGCAGCGAAGATAGATATTTCATTTTGGAGCCCTAATTTGAGAGTTTACTAAAAACAAACTGATATTCCGAACTACAATTTTATCTCTATAGGTGAAAATTACATATACGAGTCGTTGATAATGACATTATTTATAAAAATCTGGGCGGCTTTCGTGTCCATGTTCTCTATCATGTCATTATATTCATCACTGATATATTCTACTACATCTTTTGCCGTTTTTACCAGTTTATAACCATCATGGATATCACTAATTATTTCACTCATATTTTTATCTTCATCCATATTCATCTATTTTTAATTATTAGTAACTAAACATTTTTACTTTTGGAATGACATATTAGTTTCCGCCAATGGCTTTTTACTCCACCGTTACCGACTTTGCAAGATTCCTTGGCTGATCCACGTTCTTTCCTTTATTGATAGCAATGTAATACGCTAGAAGTTGCAGCGGAACGGCGGCGACTATAGGCGTCAGGCATTCCGGTACATTCGGAATTTCCAAGCAATAGTCGGCAAGCTCCTTCATGTAGTGGTTGTCCTCGCTGACAATAGCAAGAACCGAACCGCCACGGGACTTCACCTGCTGCACGTTGCTGATAATCTTGTCATACAGCGAATCGCTCGGGGCGATGATGACCGTCGGCATCTCGTTGTCGATAAGGGCTATCGGCCCGTGCTTCATTTCAGCCGCAGGATAGCCCTCCGCATGGATATAGGATATTTCCTTCAGCTTCAACGCGCCTTCCAATGCCGTGGGATAGTTATAACCACGTCCGAGATACAGGAAATTGTGGGCGAATGTGTAGATGCGTGACAAATCTTTGATGGTATCGGCCAGTTTCAGCACCTCCTTGATGGTTTGGGGAAGCTGACGCAAAGCTTTCGATATTTCCTCCACGGTTTCTTCACCGACCGTCCCCCGTATCTGTCCGGCACAAAGGGCGAGGAGGGTGAGTACCGTCACCTGTCCTGTAAAAGCCTTGGTGGATGCCACGCCTATCTCTGGGCCGACATGGATATAGGTGCCGGAATCGGTGTCGCGTGGGATCGATGCTCCCACCACGTTGCAGATGCCGTACACGAAAGCCCCTTTGCTTCTTGCCAGATGGATGGCGGCGAGGGTGTCGGCCGTTTCTCCGGACTGCGATATGGCGATGACCACATCCCTGTTCGTGATATAGGGGCATCCGTAACGGAACTCGGAAGCGTACTCAACCTCCACGGAGATTTGACACATCTCTTGGATGACGCGCTTGCCTATCAGTGCGGCGTGCCATGAGGTACCACAGGCCACAATGACAATGCGGTTGGCATTGATGAAGCGTTCCTTGTTCTCGATGACCCCGGAGAGCACCACACGCTTGCAGTCGTCCGTGATGCGTCCCCGGATGCAGTCGCGCAACGTTTCGGGTTGCTCGAATATCTCTTTCAGCATAAAGGTTTCATAACCACCCTTTTCCAACTGTTCCACACTCATTTTCAGGGTATGTATGTCCAATTTCGAGGGAGTACCGTCCTCAATGGATTCTACTTCCAACGGTGCGTCCCTGCGGATGACGGCCATCTCGTTGTCGTTCAGATAGACCACCTTGTCTGTGAAGCCGACAATGGGTGTGGCATCCGAGGCGATGAAAGTCTCACCGTCGCCGATACCGATGACCAACGGACTGCTCTTCCGGGCAGCGACAAGCGTATCGGGATAACCTTTCTCCATCACGGCGATGGCGTATGCGCCTTCTACCTGTTTCAACGCCTCTTTTACCGCATCGGGCAGGCTGCATCCGTTACTCTTTTTCACATATTCTATCAGCTGTACCAACACTTCCGTATCCGTATCGCTGACAAACGTATAGCCGTGCTGCGCCAACGCTTTTTTCAGCACGGCATAGTTCTCGATGGTGCCGTTGTGGACAAGGGCGATTGTCCCGTCCTGTGAGAGGTGGGGATGGGCGTTGATGTCGTTCGGTTCACCGTGCGTTGCCCAACGGGTATGGGCGATACCGATGTTCCCCTCGATGTCCTTGCCTTCCACGCTCGCCTCCAAATCGGCGACCTTGCCTCTCGATTTGTACACGTTCAGTGTGCCGTCCTTTTTGCCGATGGCAACCCCGGCACTGTCATATCCCCTATACTCCAAACGGTGAAGCCCGTGAATGAGAATATCATACGCCCGTTTCTTGCCAATATATCCTACTATTCCGCACATGTTAATGTTCCCATAAAAAGTATATCCGACAGAGGTAAAAAAGCGATGCCGGATATACTATCTATCTTTCTTTTTATCCTATTAATTACTGCTTCCTGTATGGTTACGGTTGGCAGTTACGGCAGATACCGTTACTGTACCATAATTGGTGCCGCTTACGGATGTACCGGATACTCTGACTGTGACATTGTTCTTCTCTTGGGTTCCTACCATTTGCAGGATAGTACCAATAGGCAAAGTTACGTTTACAGGATATGAGCCTTCAACGTTCTTTACCGTCGCTCCGTAGAGACGGGCGAGATGTTCAATCAGCAATGCTTCCAATACCGTTGTGCCACGTGATGTGATTTCCGTACCCACTTTATACGTATAGGATACATTACCCACTTGCATATCATTGGAGCCATAAAGATTATCCCATTTATTTTGTGTAAAACTAATGGATTCCGAACCCTTAGACACGGATACACCGACATTAAGGAACAAACCATAAGAGGTGAACTCGGTCGCTGGAATAATCACTTTTCCACCTTCAACACGGCTGTCCACCGTTTGCCATACACCGTTTTCATATTTCTTTGTCTCCACGTTGGCCGTCATGCTCTCATCTATTTCAAAGCCCAGATCAATGGCCTTTGATAGAGTCACATTGGCACCGCATGATATGGAGGCTCCGATAAGCAACGTCCCATCATCGGCACGGGAAATAGCTTTGGTTCGTACAACGGTGGCCTCATTCTCCGCATAAATAGGAGTAATCTCTATTTTCGTATCGGAAGAGACTGCATCTTCCGGAACGGAGGCTGTTATCTGAACTTGTGCCTTCTCATTGTTTTCAAGTGACTCGGCACTGACTGTACCTTCTCCACCTTCATTGACCGTGACATTTATCTCCGTGGAGCGGTCTTCCGGCAAACTGGTGTTCCATATCACGTTTTGGGTTTGGGAGGATGACTCCACTACCACTGTTCCGTTCCGGGATATTTTCCCATTGGCGGCAGCACTTATGGAATGACTTCCTGCGGCAACCTCCGAGAAGAGATAGACGCCGTTCGCATCGGTGGTAACAGTCGCATTGTCAAGAGAAACGGTTGCTCCGGAAATAGGGTTTCCGTTGATGGACGAGATGACACCTGAGATGGTGTTGGGTGCGATTTCTACAGTAGGCGGGGTTACATTGCTGTAATCAGGGTCATCGTCACTGCAAGAAACAAATCCTGTGGTCAAAGCCACGCCGAGGAGCATGTATGCCCCTGCACGAAAAGATAACTTCATAATAAATTATAATTTAATGAATAAAATTAGTTACACTCTAAAAAAGGTTGGCTTGGTAGCAGATGCCTCCTGTGAAGTATTTACCCCTTTGCAGGGAAACCTGCATACGCAGATGTTTCCAAAGCAGGCAATCTGCTCCAATGTTTATGTCATCACCGGTATATTCCACGATGCCACGCAGGTTTGGAGCGAAGCCGGGCTGATAGGTAATGCCGCCCACTATGCCGTTCCATTTGTCGTTATAACTCCTTCGGTATCTCCTGTACGCCAAGTGCGCCCCAAAGACATGCTGTCCGAACCATATATGTTTGGTCATGGCTACATAGTAGTTTCCGAATATCTGGTTACGGTTTTTCTCCTGTTTCTGTCCCTTGTCACCACCTGTGTACGGGTCATTCGTGCCGATGGCAATGCTTGGCCACCATTTGCCTTTTTTCTCTTTTAATGGGCGCAACTTCAGGGAGAAGTATTGGTCCTTGCGATGGTAGCCGATGTCATCCGGTGCCCAATCGCCCCTGTTCCCTTTTCTTAATGTGAACGTATAGCCGATTTCAATCCAAGAGAATGGGGTGATGCTGGCATAGAAGTCCCATGAGTGGTATTTCCCCTCATAATCGAACGCTTCATCTGGCAGGAAATGTTTGTTCAGGTAGTGTGTGCCGATGCGGAAATCACCCGCTTCATCCATCTCGGCCGACGGCACATGGATAAGTCCGCTCATACCCGTATATTGCTGGGAGAATGCACACACCGACAGGTGTATAAAACAGAAAATCAGACAGAGCTTTCTCATTTTGCATCCTCCTTTCTCGGCTTGTCGGAGAAGTCGCGCTGAGTGACGTTGCGTCCCCATTGGAGACTGTCCGGATTGAACCAACCCTCTCGTTCGTTCTCTTCCGGATCTGTGTTGTACATACGGTTGGAATATCCGTCTGCCTCCTTGTTGTAAGTCAAGCGGAAATTGGATGCGGGACGGAAATTGACCTTGTGCCTTGTCCTTTTGTAAGGTGGCAGCATGACAATCACCTTGAAACCGGCATTCGTACCACCCTCACTACTGTATTGTCCATATACGCCTACAGTGCAATGTTTGAAATGCCGCATTCCTTCCACGACACCGCCATAGTCTGTGTAGATGTACCGGCCTCCACGGATACGGAACTCCGTATCGTAAGGATGCAGGTACACGTCCGCACCCAACAGTCCTGTCCACCTTTTGGGAGTGCTCGCTTCCCATCCGTCAGCCATCGAGCAGAACCCGGTCAATCCGGTCTGCATTTCAAGTGCCAGCCAACGGTTGACAGCCCACATTCCTTTGAAGTCTATGCCATAACGCTCATCGGAGAACCAGCCTCCGCTCACTTTCAGGCACAAATCCTTGTCCAAGTCGAACTCTTTGGACAAGACGGCGAGGTTAAGACGCACGTTCTTATAGCGGTCGCCGTAGTCATTATATACAGGGACGAGGGCTTGGGCGGATGCCTGCCACCCCTTGCCCATGTTCCACTTCACGCCCGGAGTCAGGTTTATCAGAAGGTCATACAGCCTTCTCCACCAGATATCACGGTAGTTGAAATCAACGCCCATGAAGATGTCCACCTGCCCGGCTGACGAGGGCGGCTGCGCGTTGACGGCAAGAGGCGACATCGCTAAAAGCCCTATGGCTAATATACAGCGTGCCACCACTCGCCTCCATCTTTTATCTCTTCTCATCCCAGCCGAACGGATGTTTGCTTAACGGTAATTTTGCCAACGGATGATAATCGCCCTTCAATCCGATCGGATTGGAATGGCGTATTTCACTTACAATCTGTATGCAGTTCCGGGCCTCACTGATACGGAATCCCTCTCCCGCCAATATCTTTTGGTAACTTTTCGTATGGAGTTCCGTGAAACCGACACTGAACTCGAACTCGCTACCGTCTATATTGATTGTCCTGTAGGTTTTCTTCTCGCCTTGTACCGCATTTTCAGGCAGACATTCGGCATTGATGCTGAGGAAGTAGCGCACACGGGCTTTCTCCAATTCCAAATACCCGGCCACGCGGTCAAAGCTCATTACGTGGACGATGTTCTGCTTTACCGGGCCGAAAATCCATTGCAACATATCATAGAAGTGTACGCCTATGTTGGTGGCAATGCCACCGCTCTTGTGCACGTCGCCTTTCCATGAGGCGTAATACCATTTGCCGCGTGAAGTGATGTAGGTCAAGTCCACATCGTAGATTTTATCCTTAGGACCTTCATCCACTTTCTTCTTTAAGGCGATGATGGAGTCGTGCAAGCGGAGTTGCAGGATGGTATAAGCCTTATGACCTGTTTCTTTTTCTACCTCCAACAGATTGTCTATGTTGTACGGATTAAGCACCAATGGCTTCTCACAGATGACATCCGTACCAAGGCGTAAACCATAACGGATGAAAGCATCATGTGTGTAATTGGGTGTGCAGATGGCAGTCCAACTCAGTGGATTGTCCGTTTTCATCTGTTTGGAGCAGAAACGGTCGAACTGTTCGTTTTCCGTAAAGAAAGAACATTCCGGAAATGAGCTGTCCAATCTTCCCACACTGTCGAAACGGTCGTAAGCGACCAACAGGTTGTTGCCTGTATCGGCAATAGCCTTGATGTGGCGCGGAGCTATATAGCCGGCCGCGCCAATAAGAGCGAAATTCTCCATTACGATTCTGATTTTATATGTTTGTATAAGATTTCTATAGGATGTACGGCGGTTACTCCCGTCCCGTCCTTTATCTGTTGCCTGCACGATGTGCCGGGAGCGGAAACGATGGCAGGCATCTCTGTCGATGTCTGTGAAACGGCTTTCCTCACAGTCGGGAACAAAATCATTTCCCCTATCGCCAACGATGTCTTGTAATTTTCCTTTTCGTAGCCGAACGAACCGGCCATGCCACAGCATCCGCTTGGAATCACATGGACTTTTGCATTGGGAATAAGATTCAATACTTCTGCTGTTTTCCCGATTCCGACAAGAGCCTTTTGATGACAGTGCCCGTGTAGCCATATTTCCAACCCGGCTGATTGGAATTTGTCCGATGAGATATGCCCCTTATGCACTTCTGACAGGATAAACTCATCATATAGCAGGCAGTTCTTCGCAAGACTCCGGGCTTCATTCCGTTCATTCGGTGGCACCAAATCCGGATATTCATCACGGAAAGACAAGATACATGAAGGTTCTATTCCCACGAGCGGGGCTTCTTCGGTGATTATGTCTTTCAAAAGTGAGACATTCTTCCATGCACATTTTTTTGCATACTTCAGGTCGCCTTTCGATATGGCAGCCCGACCGCTCTCCCCATGCCGGGGTATCTCTACTTCATAACCCAATAAAAGCAGCATACGGGCAAATGTCAGCCCAAGCTCCGCCTCCTGGTAATTGGTAAATTCGTCTGCAAAAAGATATACCTTGCGACTGGTTTGCCTTTTCCCGATTTTAGCGTTCTCACATTTGACAAGTTGTCTCATGGTGTGGCGACTGAGTGTGGGGATATTCCGTAGAGCTGAGAATTTTAGCAATCTTTTGATTATACAAGCGGACAATTCCCAGCTTGCAAAGAAATTATAGACGGGTGCTACAGTTGAGCCTAAGCGTTCAACCACAGCCATCCTTGCAACCATGAACGAACGGAACGGCATTTCTTTCGCATCATGCAGATGTTGCAGCAGTTCCGCACGGAGGCGTGTCATGTCCACGTTCGACGGGCATTCACTCTTGCAACCCTTACATGCCAGGCACGAATCCAACACTTCCTTCAATTCCGGAATCTCAAAGACGCTTTTCCCCTGTCGGATTGTTCCTGCAAAGACCTCGCTCTGCCAACCCCGTGTCAATATTTCGCGGAGCACGTTGGCCCTCGCCCTTGTCGTTTTTGTCTCGTCATGCGATACCTTATATGCCGGGCATAGTGTACCGCCTATCAGATTGGACTTCCGGCAGTCTCCGGCTCCGTTGCATTGTTCTATCGAGCACATCATGGCGCGGATCTGGGTCGGTACGCCGCTGGCGTGTTTCACCTTGCATTCGTCAAAGGCCGCTTTCCAATTGAAATACGTTTTGTCAAAGGGCTGTTCACGTTCTATCTCGTATGGCTGGTTCACATCGAAGCGTAAGAATTGATCCATCGGGGGCGTGTTCACGATTTTCCCCATATTGAATACGCCGAATGGATCCCAGCATGACTTCACCTCACACATCAGTCGGTAGGTCTCATTCCCATAGAGTAATGGAATGAACTCGCCGCGCAGTCGTCCGTCCCCATGTTCACCGCTCAGGCTTCCCCTGTGTTTCTTTACCAGAAGAGCCGTTTCGTATGCCACTTCCCGGAACAGTTTCCGTCCCTCTTCCGTCTTGATGTTGAGGATAGGGCGCAGGTGCAGTTCCCCCGTGGAGATGTGTCCGTAAAACACGCATTCCAACCCGAGAGTGTGCAACATTTCATTGAACTCGTGCAGGTAAGCGGGCAAGCGTTCCGCTGCTACGGCAGTGTCCTCAATCACCCCGATTGGTTTTGCATCGCCTTTCATTCCGCTTAACAGTCCAAGGCCGGCCCTTCGCAAGTTCCAGACTTTGGATATATCCTTTCCTTGTACTCTTGTACAGCAATAAGCCAGAGCGTTGCTTCCATCCATCAACTCTTTTTCAAGATAAAGGGCTTTCTCTTCCAATTCATTTGTGGTGTTTGCAGAAAGTTCTGCGACGAGAAGTCCGGCTGGCTCACCTTCCACAAAGAATCTGTTGGATTGTTGTGCCCCGTTCTGTCGGCTGAGGTCAAGTATGTGGCCGTCTATCAGTTCCACCGCATCCGGAGAATGCCGCAGGCAGACAAGATTGGCAAGGTAGCTCTTTTCGAGCGTGTCGCAGTGGATGCACAACGCCATTTTTTCCGTTTGGGGAAGTACATCAAGACTGACTTTTATTTCCGTGATGAATACCAATGTCCCTTCACTGCCGCAAAGCAACTTGCACAGGTTGATGCTGCGTGCTTCCAATGGTTTGGATTCATCTGTCAGATCTTCTATCACCTCGTCTATGGCGTACCCGCAACTCCTGCGGCGCAAGGTCTTATCAGGATAGCTGTCCTCAATCAACCCGACAACTTGCATGTTCAGGGCAAAGTTGACTAATTGGGTATATATCTTTTGTATGAGCGGAATATCCTCTTTGTCCGCTGTCCAGAACGCATTGCCGAAACGTTGTTCCAGTTCGGCTATGGTATATTCTTTGAAATGTTCCTTTGTCCCGTCTGCGAGTATTCCGTCTGCTTCTAATATATGATGGCGTGTACTGCCATATATCAATGAATGTGAGCCGCAGGAGTTGTTGCCGAACATACCGCCTATGCAGCATCGGTTACTGGTGGATGTTTCCGGACTGAAGAATAGCCCGTATGGTTTGCAGGCGATATTGAGTTCATCAAGAACCACGCCCGGCTGCACCCTTGCCCACCTTCCGCTGCCGTTTATTTCCAATATCTGGTTGAGATGTCGGCTTACATCTACTACAATACCGTTCCCCACCACCTGACCGGCAATGGACGTACCTCCGGCCCTTGGGATAAGATGAGTCTTCTCTTTCCGTGCGACCTTTACAAGATGCTTGATGTCGGCTTCATCCTTGGGATAGGCCACACCTAAAGGCACTTCACGGTAAGCACTAGCATCGGTACTGTATGCTATCCGATGCAGGGCATCCGTATGTATTTCGATTTGCATATCAGATCGTTTTCTTCTTTATTGCCGATTAAGCATCTATTCCCATTGCAGGGTTATATTTCCGATTCTCTGCCGCAGTTCCGGAATACACTCTTGGAGATTATTCGGATCTACCATCACCATACTGATATCCTTGAGCCTATTGACAATCTCTGTAAAATGGAAATAAATGTTATCTACTCGTCCTATCCTTTCTCCCAAAAATAGTTTATTGACATCGTGCAAAGTATTGAATTGTTTATTCAATTTTTTCTTTAATTCTTTCCAAAATTTGTGCAATTCAATAATGGCATCATCTCCCAAGTCTGTCCCTTTTATCCACAAGGGAATGGTCTGTCGGACGATGTTGTCTATATTCTGCCTATTGTAAATGTAGTTGTAATACAGTTCATACATGCAATGTTCCGACTTCAAATAATCTGTGCTGACCAAAACTAAAAAGACATCTTGCTGTGCCAGCTTTCGCTCAAACTCAGTGATTATGCCCTTTGTGTCGGAAATGTTTGTCAGATCAGTATAGATACGGTAATTATACTTTTCAAGACTTTCACAAATAGACAGCATGATATTCTTATTGACAGAAGAATACGAAATTCCAACAGTCGTATTATTGAGGAATGATACGGCTTCTTCACGGTAGGAATCTTGGATGATATTGTGCAGCGTCATTTTCTTTGCTTCCGAATCATTGCCTTTCAGGTATTCATACCTCAGTCCGATTACATTGCACAACCCTTTTATGGACTCAATGTCCAATTGTCTGAAATCTTCAAAGTTGTCAATCTTCATGTACTTGCTCCAATTTAATCTTACCCCTATCTTTTTTGCTTGACACGATGCCTTCTATGGTCAGGCAATCATCTGAGATGTTTCCATCAAGGTCATCCAAATTATAATTTGTTCCGGCAAGAAGTTTCTTGCCTGTTATCGTTATTTTTTTGTTATAGATTTCGACTTTCCCTTTTTCTCTGACGATCCCTTCGCAAACGTTTTTCTCCATATTCACATTGATATAGACTTCAATCGTGGCTCTGTGCTTTGTGAAAATAAACATGGAAGTTTCTTCATAAAATGCTATTTCCCATAAATCCATTGTACCATTGTCCCAATGTACATACCCTTGCCATTTTCCTTTAATGTCATATTCTCTCAAATGGCAATGCAGGCAAATGCGGTACAGGCTGCCATTAGGGGTCTTATAGTATTTCGACCAATCATGTTGGGCATGGGAAGTTTCTTTCTTTCCGCATCTTTTGCATACCCTTTCTTGGTCACAGGAATTTGCGGATATGTATTTCCACTCACTCCAATCGTGTTCTGTCTCGCGATGTATGATTTTCCCACAGATGTCGCACCTATAAACTTTTTCACAAGGATTTTGCTTGTTACGACGCATGGTGACATTTTCCTGATACTCGTGGCAATTTAAAGTTTCTTTTTCTCCGCTAACAGTTCGTTTCCACTGGCATGAGGCAAATTCCGGTATGTCAAAAGACAGGTATTTTAAGTTTGCCTCAGGAATTTTACTCAAAACATTTGTATCAACATATTTGTGTGGCAGGAGATTGAGAGAAGCCACCATGTCGTAGAAGTCTTGCAGTAAATTATTTGTCTGACAATAATTGAGGATGAATATTACCTTTTCTTTTTGGGTATTCCCTTTCACATCAACATAGCCGATTTTCAAATTGAATAAAACCGTACCCAAGGCTTCCATGCTAATGGATGTTGATAGAAAATATACGAGCTTTCTCAACTGGCTGAGGGCATACATTTCTTCTGAAAGTATCGGTTCCCAACCATCTGCCTTTAATTTTGTAAAGTATTCCATAGCGCATAACTTTTAAAAAGAGGGATTTTTAGTGGGAATCCCTCAAAACCCTTTGAAAGATTAGATCTTCCAAACTTCAAGTAACTCATCCTGTTCTTTTTTGCTTTTCAAGTTTTCATATACATCATACACTACTAACTCTGAGGCAAATCGCTCTGCTTCATCCTACGCTTGGCAGGATATATGGGTGTTATAGAGCACCTACGCAGTAGCGAGCGAAAGAAATATTGCCACCATCCATTTTGACAGCCTCGTCTTCCAACGTGAGAGGCTGTCCTAAAAATTAAAGAAATTTCTCATGTTAATAATACTTTAACTGTTAATGATTAGTTATCTCTCTTTCAGCGATTACCTACTCTCCCGTTTTCACAGTACCATTGGCGCAAGCAGTCTTCACTTCTCTGTTCGGAATGGGAAGAGGTGTATTCTCTGCCGCTATCATCACTTATATTATTTTGTTTTAAAAAGAAGTATTCCAACAAATAGAATCAACATTTGCAGTACTATTATCAGTAGACTGCGAGACCATGAAATGTTCCATGTAATGAGGATTATTCCTTATTGAACCTTCACTTTGTGGATAATTCTCAACAAACCATACTAAAAAAGCAGTCGGATTGATAGTGCTTTGTTCAAGCCGTTTCCTAATTACAGTCGCATTTGCTTTTGCTTCTTGTTTTCCAAGTTTCTCTATATATTTCTTTATTTCACATTCGTCCGTGCTGTTCATCGCAATTTCAGGGAAAGTAGATGCTTGTATATTTGTGTTTCCAACATGTAGGGGATTAATGTATATATATGGAACACCAAGCACAAAAGCTTCAGATGCCATTGTAGCTCCCTCTGTTATCATAAATTTGGCATTGGCCTCTATATCATGCATTTGTTCCGGACGTATTTTCAATGCAAACTCTTTGTAAGGGTTGGGAGATGATTCATGCGAAACCAATACGCAGCTTTTTTTTGATAAATTTTCAACAATTAATCGTTTATTGATATCTGATAATGGCTTGGCTACCAAATCATGGTGGGCATCATACGAAATGTATCTTACAAGTACATATTCATTTTTTCTAATACCGAGTTCTCCCAAGACATCTGTTTGTGGAGTATAAACGGAAGAATGCAAATAGAGTTGCTCTACAAAAGCATTAAAATAGAGTTGCTTCTTGCCAAGATTCTTTTTGAAATAAAAAGGGGTTAATACACATGAACAAAATTTGAGGTAAATCTTATGATTCATCGCATTGTGTTCGGTGTCATCTAAGAGTATGCATGGTTTGCCAAATATAGCGGAAGTGACAGCACAAGCAGAGGATGCAAAGCCCAAATACATGTCAGGCTTGAAAGAAATGCTTTCCTTAAGGCAAGCAAATATCATTTTTGCCAAATTAAGGAAAGATGCTACCGTTCCCTTTTTCTTGGGACGCGGATTGCGTACAACGTGGTCGATATTGTAATAGTCTAATAAGTTATTTATCATTGGGCTATCACGATTGATAACCTTGAAAGAATGCCCTTTATTCTCCATTATTTTAATGAAGTTACGAAAATAGTGGACATGGGCAGGGTGATTGATGTCTATAAGTATTTTCATTAAATTATTCTATCTCAGAAATTATGTTGCGGAGTTTATTGTTTTTGTTGCGTGGAATAGAATCTACTATAGTAATTTTACATTCAACTCCGTCCAATAACGACATAAGCTCTTCTTTTATCTTAGTTATATTAATATTGCCAGCACTCACTATATTTATATCACAAGCCAATCCTAAATGTTGAATTATCTGATATTCACCAATAGGTTGATTAGCAAAAAGCTTATTAATTTTGCTCCCATGAATTTTTCGACCATCAGGTAATGTTATAAAATCACGGGTACGACCAGTTAAATTACTTAATAGAAAAGGATAACCTTTGTTTGCAATGCTCAAATCTGCCACATCACCTATGCGATAACGCACAAAAGGAAAAGCTTCACTATGAAGATTAGTTAATACCAACTCGTTCATACCATCATATACAACATTTTCAGCATAACAATCAATACCATTATAAATGAATGTATTATCATCCAATGAACCAGATGAAATGCCACTGTCACGTGCACCGTATAGATTTACGACCTTGTGTCCAAAGAATTGTTCTATTTTTTCGCGTCTATGGGTGAACAAAGTCTCAGAAGTAGTGATTACAGACTTGATCTTCTGCTTGTCAAATTCTAATCCGAGTCGCTTGATTAGCGAAATATATTCACATATTGATGACGGATAACCATATAATACCATCGGATGCTTTGCTGTATTAATAAGCGATATAAGTGCTTTGGCATTATCTTCATTAATCTCTCCACCAGAAATGAACAAACGCTTCTGTAAATAATGCAACAAGCGTTTCTTCAGATTCTTTTTATCGCCAATGGAGGTTCCTCCAACCACAACCACATTGTCTTCAAAATTGTAGCCTGCCAAATAATGCCATAAGAATAAAGTAAAGCCGACCATATTGGACAACAATCTTTTATCCACTACATAATGAAAAGGAGTTCCTGTACTACCTCCTGTATAAGCATTCTCACCTTTCCATACCAAATTTCTAATTTTATCGAAATTTGCTCGTATAAATGATTTGTCAGTAATAGGAAAGCACTTTATAACTTCATAAGGGTTATTTCTGATTTCATAATCAGAAATTCCAATTAGATATTGGCTGTAAAAATCATTATTGCGTAAACGGGAAAGAAAAACGGTCAAATTTTCCCGTTGCATTTCTTTGGCAATATGATTAACACCCGATGCCTTAATTAAATTGAGATAAGACTTACAAACATCTACAGAGTTTGTTTTTCTTATCCAGTCTATAATTTTATATCCATTCATAAGGCTATAATACACTATTTTTTAATCTAATTTCCTAAATAAAGAGCATACAATTTTTCTTTAACATATTCCCATCTGTACTTTCTTAATTCTTCGTGACCAGCTTGCATCATTTCTATCGTTTTATGAGGATTATCCACGGCATCAAGCATTTTACGCGCAAGTTGTACATGATTATTACTCTCAACTAATATGCCGGTACGTCCATTATCTACCATATACGGAACGCCACCGACACAACTGGAAATCACCAATAAGCCACATTTAAATGCTTCAAGTATGGACATCGGTTGATTATCAATCTTCGGCATCGAAACAAACACATCTGCCTTATCCAAATATTCATATACTTGAGCATTGGGAACACGACCGATAAAATGAACATCCGCAAGATTTAAATCTCTTGTCATCTGCTCCAACTCCTTGCGACAAGCTCCGTCACTTAATATATATAGCACTGCATCGCTTTTCGATTGTTTCACAATGGCAAAGGCTCTGACAATGCATTGTATGTTGTATAAAGGTTGTAATGTGCGTACACTGATAAAACTTGGGGATACGTGTTTACGTAATCTGTAATGAGACTCATCGGCCTCTAAAATATTGGTAATAATCTGATGCTTAATTCCATATTGCTCAAAGATTTTAGCAAGAAATCCAGATAACACAATATTTCCGTCTGTTTTATTCAAGTAATGCTTTACAAGCCAAGAATATTTTCTGAAGAATCGTTCTGCGCCACCACCATGATAGGTACATATTATATGTTTCCTTAAGCGCATTGCTATTGTTACTCCTAAAATGGCAGAATAGAATCCTACGAAAGAACAGCAATGTACATGTAATATGTCGTAATTCGTGGCCGCTTTTTTCAACTTATAGAAGAATAGCAGTCTTGTTAATAGAGAACCTTTCGTAGAAAAAATGTCAACTTGATGTCCGTCATTTTTAATACACTGCGCCAGCAGTTCGACTTGTCCGGAGATTCCTCCAGCTCCTTCTACAAAATTTGTTATAAATAGTATTTTCATAAAATCTTATTATTTCCCTTTTGTCCTCAATGCGGCATTAGCCCTTGCCACTTTATCATCAATGTCTTTTCCTCCTGCGATAAACAATCTGATGGAATTACTTTTTTTCTTTTTGGCCTTAATCATGTTTAAAGCACAAATCTTTCCAACCTCATCTCGTTGTGTTTTTACACAAACATTAATATAGCCTTGAGTTTCCAAATCTTTAACTACAATGGATTGGGCTTTTTTGACATGATTGACTTTTAGTGTCGATGCCAATGTTCTTTTTAGACGAGATAGATGAATGCATCTATTTGTTTTTTTCTTAGCCATTTTGTCTATTTATGAGATGAGTAGTACAAATAAAACAAATGAGTTCCCTCATGAAAAGTGCTATTTGCTGCAAAATCACAACATCACGATCTATATTAAAACCATTTGATAGAGGACAATCTATACAAAGAAAAGCATCAATATTTCTACCATCTGCAGAAAGAAAGGGTACAACAATACTGCTTTTGTATGGAAGTGGCCATAGATTACGTCTCTGATAGTATGAGAATAAGCCAGAAGGGAGTTCTATATCCATTAAATGTGTATTAGCATACTGATGTTTATTTGCCAATCTATTTCCACAATAGAATAAATCTTTGTATTTTTTATTTTCAGAAACCAACTGTAGAATATGTGCAAAATCAGTATTTTGAAGCATATAATCAACTCTTTCGCTTTCATCTACTTCTTGCCTTGAATTGAGAGAGTGTATATCTCTACATAATGTTTTGACATAAGGATTTGAAATTTCCCCATTGGTATATTTTATACATACTCCAATTTTTTCATTTTTAATTTTTTCATAAGCTTCTGCGATTTGTGTACAATAGTTGGACAAACACAAAATGATTGCATCTAATGATTTTGTTTTGATGTTTGGGTATTCTAAAATAAGTTTGTTGTGAAGATTCCGAATATCCGCCTCACCATTTAAGTAACGCAATGCTATATTGTATCTTTTAAACGAATAGCAGCATAGAAAGATGAAAATAATAGCAGTTAATGACAGAAGCCAAATATGAATAGGGTTATTTACCGTGAAATATCCACCTATTGTAAAGAATAATCCAAGGATTGATGCAATCCCACTTAACTTGTCAATATTCATATATTATTATCAAAGTTAGATATTAAATTGGTGTGTGATATATTGGCTATTATATATAAATGATTGTTATTCTTGCCCATCATGAAAATATCTCAAAATCATGCCTTGTAAAGTATGAGTTATAGCAGGATAGATTGTAAGCCAAATTGTTCCAGAAAAAGAAGCAATTAAAAACATTACCCACAAACATATAAATGCAATATACAGCAATCTACCTTCTAAATTCTCACTCAAATTACTATTTTTTGTATATCTGAAAAATAGATACAAAATCCACAAATTGATGATGATATAAAAAGTCAGACCTATAATGCCACCGCCATTTAACATGATACCATAGTTCTCATGTATCATTCTTCTTCCAAATACTCCATCAGCGTAAGTACCAACTGTATTAAATGTCTCTTTCCCTAAAAAGAACACCTTATCGGATGTATTGTAAACTATGTCTTTTACAATTAACTCAAGTTCCTGGGTACGCGTTTCAGAAGATAGCTCAGCCCCTATTCTATCTCCTCGTGCATTTAACTGGGTCATAAATAATCCAGCAAATATTGCCCCAAAAATTAGTATGCTAATAAGTGTAGCTATAACCTGTTTCCTCGATAAGATATTGCCTACAAAAGGCATATATTGCTTTCTCTTATTAAAATATCTATATAATATGGTAAAGAGAAAGATGTAGATTACAATACAAAGAATGACCGTTCTTTTTAAACAAACAACCGTTATTGCAATATTCAAAGCATATATTACAAGTGTTAAAATGCGAAATCTCTTATAATAAGAAAATATATATGGAAGCATTATCAGTGCACAAACATTAAGATACAATGCTTCATCAAAAAGGTTTCCTGTTTCAATACCTTCTTCCGTTCCATATCTACTACCTCCTAAATGCAAAATATTGGCTAAGGCATAGTTTAAGATGAAAAGGATAACAAATACCCCCGTTATTTTCATTACTTTTTTCCGAGCATCATTTATGGATACCAAATTGAAAGCAATAGGAAGACACAAAAGCCCATTAGAGTATTTAACCCATAATCTATATGATGCAAAATAGTTGGAAGAGAATAAGAAAATTGAGAAAGCTATATATATCAAAAACAAGTATATAAGTATAAATTTATTTATATATTGATTAGCGAATATATTGCAATATACGATGTAAATAAATACTGCACAACTGAAAATTAATGCAATGGCAGAACCTTTTGGTATAACGATCCCATTTAACATCATATATATATAGTAAGCTATCCAAAGTCCGAGAAAAGTCTTCAAAAACCATGAATGCTGACAATCATCAAGATTTTCCATTCTGATACATGTTTATATTTGATAAAACTGAATGGTATTTACCAATATAGTGACTCCGTATTAAAACTGATGCTAAATTGGTCGCTATTAAAATTAATATCAAATGAAGGGGGGTTACCATATCTAAGAGAATGGCTATGCCACATAATACAATATATAGCACTCCACTCATAAATGTTGAAAGATTTACTTGTTTTACATATCCCATTACCCCAAGATAAGGAAAACCCAAAATATCATTTGGAATACAAATCACGAGTAGCAATAGAAACCAATTGAAATATCTTATAATTTCTTCCGTATTAGTTTTTATAAATAGCGGTAATATAGCATCTCCGAAAACAAACAATATTGTGATAATAAATAAATTAAGAGCAATTAATAAAAAGACCATTCGATTAATCTTAATAAAATCTCGTGTCCTTTGAAAGTAAGGATAAAATATATATGTTATGAGTGGAGATACAAACGCAGAATATGCTCTAAACAATTTTTCGCTTGCAGCGTAGAGACCTGTAACCGACTCATTACAAAAGAGTCCCAAAATGACAATATTTGAATTTTGATAAATACGCGTAATAAAAGTTGAAGCGAAAAAAGGGAAGCTATCTTTTAAGAAAAAGATTACGTCTTTATTACAGACAAAAGACAATCTAATCTTATATCTTTTTACGGCAACATAAATTCCAGTAATACCTCCAGCAAAAGTCTCTAATGCAAAAAAGACCATTACCCAAATGGCATCATCAGGAGTATGCACCATAATAAAAATTGGGAGTATACATATTGTCTTTATTATCAGAGAAATGCGAGTAATATATTTAACATCTTCCATAGAGCGGAAGAACCAATTTGGAGAAATAACAATTCCGAATAAACGTGCAAACGCTAAAAGATAAAACTCTATATGTTCTCTAAAATTCGGTAGAACAAATATTATGCAATAATAAAGAGTAAAAGTCCCAATTATAAGATATAGTTTACTATGAATTATAGCAGAAAAAATCCGGCTCAGTTCTATGCAATTATCTTTGTTTTTTACAACATGTCGAACATTGGAAAGGTCAAATCCGAATTCATTTATGACTTGAAAGTAAGTGGCAAATGCCAACGCAAAATAAATCAATCCATATCGTTCAACACCTATTTTTGAAAGCAAAAATGGCATTAAAAAGAATGGTATCAAATGGCTGAAACCATATAATATCATCTGATTGAAAATATTGCTTGTAAGTTTTGACTGTAGTGTCTTTTTTAGAATATTCATCATTGATATCTTATGCAACCAAGATTATATAGTTCTCGCTATTTGTATCAATATTCAAATAATGCCAATTAGCAAAAGCCAAACTGTTTCCTTGTAGTTGCGCAACTGCAAACTTCCAGTTGCTCAACTATCAGAACACAGTCGCACGACTACTGAAAAACAGCTGCGCGACTATGTGGTGGCGGTTACGTAACCGTCAATCCATCGGACCGGTAGTTTCATCTGAAAAGCCGCCTTCACTGCCTGAGCCGGTGCTACCACTATCGGGGGATGTGGTGGCAGATTGTTTCCCTTCTGCCAACTTGTTCAGCTATGCGAACGTAGCTTTCTGCATGGCAGCCTTCAGTTCGCTACCGGGTTGGAAGACGATGTTTACCGCTTTAATATTGCGGGCGGTAAGGTCTTCCTTTTTCACTGCGCCGGTGGTACTGAGGGTGGTGTAGAAACTTCCCCAGTCGCCAAGCTGTACGCTTTCGCTGTTCAACAGGTGGCGTTGCATGATTTTTCGTAGTTGGCGTATGGCCATCAACGCCTCAGAAGCATTGAGGGTTGTCTCATCGGCAATCTCCATAGCCACCTCGCTCTCGTCCACTTGTCTCACCGTGGATTGCACGGGATACCATTTCTTCTCAGCGGTCACGTCCTGCGGATTGACGCGCTGCACAGGTTTTACAAGGATTGTCATAAAGAAATTGTTTAAAAAGTTGGTATTTGATAGATATAATCTTACAGATGAAGATTAATGGCTTCTTTTTCCCCGGAACAGTATGTTGGCGACCGTCCCCCAAAAATACCGCCAATCCGTGCGGAACGGGTGCTTCAAGTAGGCTTCCGTGTAGCGGCGTTCCGACTCCTGTACCTCCTCGATGGTGCGGGGTGTCTGCTTGTCGTAGTAGAACGGCGGCAACAGGCCGGGCTTTGCTTTTGTGCGCAGTGCCTGCATCTCCGGGGTATAGAGCGAGAAATAGTGTTGCGACAACGGTCGTACCCCCACTAACTTCATGTCGCCTTTCAGTACGTTGAAAATCATAGGCAGTTCGTCAAGCCACATTTTGCGGAACAGCTTGCCCCAGATATTCACCCGGTAGTCATCGGCAAACTTTCCTCCTTCCTGCAAGGCATTGTGCTCGTAGATGTAGGGCTGGAGGTATTCGGAATAGGAATACATGGTGCGGAACTTGTAAACGCCAATCAGCTTGCCGTCTTTCCCCACACGTCTCAGCTTGATGAGAGGTGCGCCTGTCGGCTGGTCGTTCCATATAGGAGCCTTGATCTTACGGGCAAGGACGAAGAACTCGCCGTGGCGGAACTCTTCATCTATCACCTCGAAACCTGCGCGGTACATCCGTCCGAGGACTTCCACCCGGTTGTACGTTCGGTTCTTCCCTTTGGTCACGGCGAAATAGATTTTTTTCAGCCCCGGCATCTTCGCACAGAAACGGTGCCACAGGTAGTGAAGCAGGTATATCGCCCAGTTCAAACCGGCGGGATAGGTCTTCAAGATGAGTTCCTTTTTCAAAACCGCCGTGCGGCAGTGGCACCACAGGTAGCCTCCCTGTGCCAGTTCCTCATTGGCACGGTTGAGCAGGGTGTTCAGGTGACGCACACGGTTCAGGTGGCGTTTGGAGATGAATACCTGCGGATGGCGTTCCCTGTATTGCGACAGGGAATTGCCATCATCGGTGTCTATAATAACCGTACTTGGGGCAAACTCCGCCTTATGCGCATCTATCCACGCAAGCGATTCGTCCAAATCCATCCGCTTGGTGGTCGTGAAGATGCGGAGGATGTCTTTGTTCTCCACTTCCGCATTCTCTATCTTCGCACCTTTCTCCACTCCGTGCTCCGTATAGTCGGCGGGAATCTCCGGCTCATAGTAGAACGGGATGCGGGAACGGCGGCGTGGGCTTGTTGCTGTCATTTTACAGGTTGGATTGGATGGCGTTACAAACCGTGTCAATGTCCTCCGTAGTCAAGTATGGGTGCATGGGAAGCGACAGTACCGTGTCGCACAGCTGAAGTGCGACAGGGCAACTGTTTTCAGGATAGCCTAATTCACGATAAGCCGTCTGGCTGTGCATGGGGGTCGGATAATAGACCATCGAAGGGATTCCCGCCTCTTTCAATGCGGCCTGCATCCTGTCCCTTTCTTCCTTGCTACCTAATTGGATAGTATATTGCGCCCAACTGGAAAGGAAGCCATCGGGAACGACCGGTGTCTTTACCTTTCCGCCGAGCCGTTCGTCATATTTCCTTGCCGCCTCGTTCACGGCATCAAGCTCGTAATCGGCAAACGCTTTCAGCTTGACTTGCAGGACGGCGGCCTGCATCGTGTCAAGGCGTGAGTTCATGCCGATACGCACATTGTCATACTTGAAAGAGCCTTTGCCGTGAACACGCAGTGAGTCGGCAAGCGCAGCCCATTCGTCATTGTCCGTGAATACGGCTCCGCCATCCCCGTAGCATCCGAGCGGCTTGGCAGGGAAAAAACTGGTGGTGCTGATGTCGCCGAAGCTGCAATTGCGCTTCCCGTTGATGGCACCACCGAAGCCCTGTGCACCGTCTTCCAATACCAGCAATCCATATTGCTCTGCTATCCGGCGTATTTCGGGATAGTTTGCGGGCAGACCGAAGAGGTCCACGGCAATGATGACCTTGGGAGTCAGTTTCCCCTCAGCCAGCACCTGCCGGATGTTCTCTTCCAAATCGCAGGTGTCTATATTGAAAGTGTCTTTATCCACATCCACGAACACCGGCGTAGCACCCTCGAACGAGACGACCTCTGCTGACGAGAAAAACGTGAAATCGGGCACGAACACGGCATCGCCCGGCCCGATTCCCCATACTTTCAAGGCAAGCGTAAGGGCATCCGTGCCGTTGGCGCAGGATATGCAGTGCTTCACGCCCACGTAGGCGGCCAGTTGCCGTTCAAGTTCCTTCACTTGCGGCCCCATGATATAGGCACTCGATGCTGCCACGTCAAGAAGTGCCCGGTCTATGTCTTTTTTCAAGACCTGGTATTGTTGCTTTAAATCTCTGAATTGCATGATGAGTCAAATTTGTTCAAGTTTATTTTCTTCCGTCATCCGATAGCAGCGGCCACATTCACAGGTGAGTGTTTTTTCATCCAGCCGTTTTCCGCATTCGCATACCCAGCCGATTTGTCGGGCAGGAACACCTGCCATCAGCGCATAGTCTTTCACATCCTTGGTGACCACGGCACCGGCGGCAATCAACGCGCTGCGGCCTACGGTATGCCCGCACACCACCGTGCAGTTGGCACCTAAGGAAGCCCCTTCCTTGATCAGGGTCTTGGCATAGACTCCATGGACGGGGAAATGAGCGCGAGGCGTGGTGACATTGGTAAACACGCACGAAGGACCGCAAAACACGTTGTCCTCGATCTCCACGCCCTCATAGACGGATACGTTGTTCTGGATGCGGACACCGTTGCCAATTTTCACATTGTTTCCGATGTTGACATTCTGCCCCAGCGAGCATTTGCTGCCCAACGAAGCTCCGCTTTGGATGTGGCAGAAATGCCAAATCTTGGTGCTGGCTCCGATGGTCACGCCCTCATCCACATAACTGGAGGGGTGTACGAAATAATCCTTGTTGTCCATCTTCCTATAAAACTTCGATGTTGCTCTTGTCCTGGAGGTTCTTCGTCACGTTCTTGGTGTCGAAGATGGCCTTTGCGTGGCGTTGCACGAACTCGTAATCCACATTGGAATGGGAAGCGGTGATAATCACAAGATCCGCACTTTCCACTAGCTCTGCGGTCAGTTCTTTCTCGCCTTCATAGACCTTTCCGTGCTCGCGGAATTTGGGTATGTACGGGTCGTAGAATACCGTGTCGGCACCCTCTTTTTGCAGATTCTCGATGACACGGATGGCGGGCGATTCGCGGTAATCGTCGATGTCTTGCTTGTAGGCGACACCGAGTACCAATATCTTGGAGCCGTTGAGCGACTTCTTGAAACGGCAGTTCAGCATATCCCCGGCACGGGACACGCAGTATTCCGGCATACGGTCGTTGACCATCATCGAGGCTTCGATCATGGAAGTATGGAATCCGTATTCGCGTGCTTTCCAACTGAGGTAGTAAGGGTCGAGCGGGATGCAGTGGCCACCGAGACCTGGGCCGGGATAGAACGCCGTGAAGCCGAACGGTTTGGTCTTGGCGGCTTCGATGACTTCCCACAGGTTGATGTTCATGCGGTTGCATAGGATGGCAAGCTCGTTTATCAGACCTATGTTGATGTTGCGGTAGGTGTTCTCAAGGATTTTTGTCATTTCCGCCACGGCAGGAGAGGAGGCGCGGAAAACTTTGTTCTGCAGCACGGCCTCGTACATGGCTGAAATCACCTCGCTGGCATCCTTGCCCAGTCCGCCAACCACTTTCGGGGTGTTCTTTGTCTTGTAGATGGCATTGCCCGGATCAACACGTTCCGGTGAAAAGCCGAGATAGAAGTCCTCGCCGCATTTCAAGCCGGACGATTCAAGGATGGGCTTAATCAGCTCTTCCGTTGTTCCGGGATAGGTAGTGGATTCCAACACCACCATCATGCCCTTATGCAGATACTTGGCAATGGACTTGGCGGATGACTCCACGTAGCTGATGTCCGGCTGTTGGTGGGCATCGAGAGGGGTCGGCACACAGATAGCGACGAAATCCACGTCCTTTATGACGCTGAAATCGGTCGTTGCGGAAAGCGTTCCTGCCTCCACAAGCCGGGCAAGGTCTGAATCCACCACATCGCCGATGTAATTATGTCCTTGGTTCACGAGGTTTACTTTTTCTTCTTGTACGTCAAAGCCGATGGTTCTGAATCCTGCTTTCGCTTTCTCAACAGCCAACGGCAGACCTACATAACCAAGACCGACAACTCCTGCGACAATTTCCTTGTCCGCAATCTTTTTCAAAAGTTCTTCTTTCATTTTCTGTTTAAAATATTTTCTATTTTACTTATCTCGCTGTGTGATAATTTGCTTTGCAGGAAAACCTCTAAAAATGCTTTTGAGTGGATGTCCATCCCGCAGAGGTCATACAACCCTTTCCCCAACAGCAGACGGGCTTTCTTTTGTACGCTTGTCCCGTATGCCCCGGCAAACGAGGGCAGATTGAGTTGGAACATCACATTCATCTCTTTCAATCGGTGGTAATCATCCTCTTCCATATAGGCGTATCTTTCGGGATGTGCCAATACAGGTACATAGCCTTTCGACTTGATGCGGAGCAGGATGTTATTCAGTCCTATCGGAGGATTGAAATAGGAGGTTTCCACCAACAGATGTGTGTCATCCTCTCCCAACGGCAGCAAATCGTTCCGTTCCAAACGTTTCTCAAACAGGTTGTCGAGCATATTCTCGGAGGCAAGATGAAGGGTGACGGTTCTTTGGTAGGCGGCCTTCAATTCTGCGAATCGTTCTTTCAAGTCCTCCGTCCGATTCGGCATATCCTCCATGATGTGGGGTGTCAGCCAGACCTCGCTGATACCTAATTGCTCATAGAGGGAGAGGATTTGCAAGGATTCTTCCATTGTCTGCACACCGTCATCCGCACCGGGAAGCAAATGGCTGTGCCGGTCAACAAACCCGGATAACAGGCCGCTGTCGGAAACCGTACACTTTCTTGTCAGGAAAAACATTTACTCGTCTTTTGTATAGCCACCGTACCCGTATCCGTAATGATAGCCATAGCGATGGTAGCCATAATGCCCGTATGCAGTCGTTCCGTTCAGCAGCATTGACATATTGTGGAATTTCTTGTCTGTATAATAACTCTCGACAACAGGCAACATCTCGCGCTCCATCAGCCCCGAACGGACTATGAAAATGGTCATGTCTGTCCACTTGGCTATGATAGAAGAATCCGCCACAATGTCTATGGGAGGGCAGTCTATGATGATGATGTCGTATTCTTCGCGCAGAAGCAGGAGAAGTTGTTCCAACCTGGGTTTGAAAAGGAGTTCTGCCGGGTTGGGAGGGATTGTTCCGACCGGCAAGATATCCAAATAGGGGTATCTCTCATCTTTGGCTATGCACCCTTTCCAATCTTCCAATCGGTTGCTTAGGTAGTCGGAAATACCCTGTTTCGGTGTGCCGACATAGCAACTCAACGATGCCTTGCGCATATCCAAGTCCAACACGATGGTTCTCTTTTCCTTGATGGCGAAACTGGCGGCAAGGTTCATGGCAACGAATGTCTTTCCGCTTCCGGAATTGATAGAGGAAAGCATGATAACCTTGTTTTTGCTGTCCTGCTCGAGCATGAACTCCATATTGGTACGTATCACACGGAAGGCCTCATTGATGACGTTGCGGCTCTTTTCCTTTACAAGTATTTGGTACTCGCTTGCCTTTTCCGCATTCTTATTGCGCTTGCCTTTCCCGTGTAAAGGTATCTCGCCGATGAACGGCACGGTCATCTTCTCCAGGTCTTTACGCCCACGGACTTTCGTGTTCATGTTCTCCCGAATGATAATAATGGCTATGGGAATTACCAATCCTATGAAGAATGCCACCAAAAGAATATTGCGCTTGACGGGTGCCGTCGGTGTGAGTTTTCCAGTCGGGGGCGTAATGATTCGGGTGTTGTAAGCCGTAAATGCTTGTGAAAGCTCATTCTCTTCACGTTTCTGAAGCAAGAACAGGTAAAGGGCTTCCTTGACCTTTTGCTGACGCTCTACAGACAGCAAGTATTTGGCCTGTGTCGGATTGCTTGCGATGCGGGCAGTACTCTGCTGCTCGCTTGCACGGAATCCGCGAATCTGCGTGTTGAGCGAGTTTATCTGGTTGTCTATGGAGGAAATAATCGCTCTCCGCATGGAAGAGAGCGAATGGTCCATGTCAACGGCCAAGGGGTTGCTCACGCTACTGTTGGCCACGAGGTTGTTGCGTTGGAGCATCTTCTCGTTGTATTCGGCTATCTGCCTCTCAATGATGGCGCTGTTGATGCCGGAATTTGCGGGCAGCAACTGTGTCTTGTTGCTCTCGTTGCTGATGAAATTCCGTATGTAACGCGCCATGTACAGCTCGTTGTTCAAAGCCAATATCTGAGCGTTCGCTTCATTGGCTTGCGTCATGTACATGCTCGATGCAGCCTGTACGTCAGGAATCAGATGCTCGCTTTTGTAGGAGGAAATGTCATTGTCCACATGGCCGAGTTCTTGCTCGATGACATTGAGACGCTCGTCAATAAAACGTGAGGTGCTGACGGCAATCTGATTCTTGTCTTTTACCCAGTTCTCGTTATAGACGGAGATAAGCGTGTTCAGGAAATCTTCCGCACGTTGGATGGAAACATCCTGGTACGAGATATTGATAATAGTGTTCTTCTCGTTATCAAGGGACGCGGACAATTTGGTGGAACAGTCATCCACACAGGATATGATACCCGAACGGCTTACTTTTATCGTCATTTCCTCATTATTATAATAAGGAGTGGCTTCCACTATCAACTTGCCGATGGGAGTCTGGATGCTGTCGTTCAGTTTGCCCTTGATGTCGTTGCCGTTGCCCATATCCTCACCGTTGAGCTTAAAATCGGAAAGTTCCACCATTTTCTCATGGTCTAAACGAAGGACAAACGAACAGAAATCATTATCCGCCAATCCTTTTATGGAAGCGGAGACGGGAAGGTCGCGCCCATAAAGTGTTTCCGGACGGAAAGTCCCATCTACCACATAATTCATATCCAAATGAAGTCTTTTCACGACTTCCAGTATGATTGCGGGTGACTTGATGGATGTCAGTTCGTTGTTCACGTTCGTGTTGACATTGAACAATCCTATGTCCGCAAAGGAATTAAGCTCGGACGAGAAAGAAGAACTTCCTTTCGCATCCTCCTTGATCAGTATGGCGGCGGAACGTTGGTAAACCGGCGGGGTTGTGAATAGGTAAAATATCGCTATGCTTATGGTGCAAAAAATGGAAAGGACAAACCATTTCCATCGTGATATACAAAGTCCAATCAGATCCTGCAAGCGCATGGTCTCATTGTTTTGTCCTGTATTGCTTCTCTTGACTGCCATTTTGAATGAGTTTTTATAGGTGATTTTTCTGCGACTTGACAGTCTATTTAAATATCAGGACAGCCATCGACGTAAGCAATGACGCAAGTGATATCCAAAAGGAGGTGGATCGCACGTTGTTACCGTTTACCGTTGACTGACGTGCTTTAGTGTCGTTCGGTTCCACATAAACCACGTCCTTTTGCTGCAAATAATAGGCGGGAGAAGCGTATAGGTCGTATGCAGATGTCAGATTGACATTATAGGACACTTTCTTCCCATTTTCATCACGCAAAACGATAACATTGGTACGTTTTCCGAAAATGGTCAAGTCTCCGGCCATGCCGATGGCATCAAGCAAAGTCACTTGATCTTGCTCGATGTCGTAACGTCCGGGCTTGTTTACCTCACCTAATACAGAAATGTAAAGGTTGGCAAATTCCACGGTAACGACCGGGTCATTGACGAGGTTTTGGCCGACAAGTTCCTTTTTGATAGAGGCGGCTATGGCTTCCCTGTTTTTTCCGGCCACTTTTACCTTCCCCAATACGGGAAAATCAATTTCACCCTCTTTGTCCACGGTGTAACAGGAGATTTGCTGGCTCTGGTTGAGTGACGAGGATTGTGAATAACCCACACGATGGGATATGATGGGCAAATTGAACAGGTCGGCCAATAATGGGTCTTTACTGTTTATCACGATAGATAATTTGTCTCCCGGTTTTACTGTTATCTCCAATGTCTTTAAGACTTCTTCAGCCTTCCCGTGCTCCAAATCCTGAAAATAGGCTATGTCCTTAGTGGTGGAGCAAGAGCCTAAAATCAGAAGGAGTCCAGAGGCCATTAGGATATTTTTTAATTTCAAATTCATATTGTAGTATGTTATATTTTTTATTCTTATATGAGTTGTATGTACTCGGGTTCGACCTCCACGCCCACGGCAAGGAATCCTTTCAGCTCGACGAGCAGACGCTTGACTTTGGAGCCACGGACGGTCAGCAGACTTCCCTCATAGCCGTTGAGCGGGCCGCCCTCGATGCGGATCTTGCGTCCGTACATGGCAGGGGTAATCTCTTCCGGCAGGTAATACTTGGGGGATTCGGAGGCATTCACGGCTTGGATGAAACGCTCCATGTCCTTGTCGGCCACGGTCATCGGTTCGCGCCAGATGTCTCGTCTCCAACGATATTGCAAAGTGGGTGTCTTTTCCACAATGGGGTCAAGGTTCCTGCGCGTCTCATGCACAAAGAGCAAGTCTTGTATGAACGGCACCTCTTCACGGACACGCACACCTTGGCGTGTCACGAGATGCCACTTCATCGGAACGAAGACCTTCATCTTCATTCCTTCCAATAGCTTGTAGGCGGGCTGTTTGGCGTTCGCCCTTTTCAGGTCGCGCATCACGTACCACCGTGTGTTTTCCTCATTCCCCGGAAGTGCCGCCATTTCGTTTCAAGACAATTTTATCAATCCTGCAAGATTACGCATCGTATTACGAATCAAGCAGTTATCGACATTTAATCTAAAAGTTCGGGGAAAATCCCCTGTTTCAACACATCTTGTTATCTTCATAAGAACAGATGTTTTTTTGCCATTGGCAAAGCTACCCGGAGGAGTATCCCGGCCCTCGCCGCCGATACTTTTCTTCGAAAGAGAAGTATCACAAGCGAGAATTGAATATAAACAGCTGGTAAACAGATGGGACATAAGCCCTACGCTACAGATTTCGCTTAACAAGCGTCGGGTGAACACCATTGGGAGTAGAGGCGTCTGAAAAATATCCATCGTTTTATGCCGTTATTATCAATAATTTGCGTACCTTTGCGCTCGTTGATACTTCTCTTTCGAAGAATGGTAACGGTTCACACCACATTTCCACTTCCCGCACATCGTATTCAAACCGCAAATCCACCCGTTTCGCCAGATTTGTCCGCGTATGCGGTCTTTTGTCCTGCCGTTTTCGGAGCCGGAATATGATACCTTTCTTTGAGAGAGAAGTATAACGGGACTTGAATACACGGTCTATCAATCGATTAACACGATCGACAAGCTGAATTTGTATAACATTCCGATTGAAATGTCAAACATCCGGCATGAAAACTTTGCGCCGCAATACAATAAATATCATAAAAAATGAGGGCTATATACCGATTTTTTCGTAATTTTGCATTCGTAAATACTTCTCTCTCAAAGAAAAATAGCAATTTGCATAACATTCCTGTCCCGATTCTTCCCGTTAAAGACAGGACAAAAAACAGACCGCCGCAGCTCTGGTACGAAGCGTGCGCGTGATTTCTATGGCATCAATGTCTACCGATGTAACGATTCAGAGTGATTTCAGGATAAGGCTGTTGGCCTTGTCCACGACCGACGTGTCGAGCGAGGCAAGATAGATGCGCGTCGTGTTCTCCGAGTCGTGCCCCATAGCCTCGCTGATGGTCGCAAGCGGGATGTTCTTGCTCCGGGCGATGGAAGCCCATGCGTGACGCGCCACGTAGGTTGTCAGCGGTATGCCCAATCCCAACCTTTCGCCCAGCCTTTTCAGCTTGTCATTGACAAGGTGGGCGGCGTTCTTATACTGTCGGCGGGCGTCCTTCCCCATATCCCGGATGACCGGCAGCAGGTAGGGCGTACCGGAGGTGTCATACTTTTCGACAATCTCCTGCATCGGCTTCTCCCATTTGATGAAAAGCTGCTGCCCCGTCTTCTGGCGACGGTAGGAAAGTACCCCGTTCTGCAGGTCCTTCTTTTTCAGATAGGCCATATCCACGAACGACATGCCCCGTGTGTAGAAAGAGAACAGGAACAGGTCCCTGGCGTAGTCCATCGCCGGAGTGAGCGTCAGGTCCGTCTCCCGTATCCGGCGGATGACTTTCAGCGGGACGGCACGCTTGACGGTCTTATCCACTCCCGTATAGACATGCCTGAACGGGTTGCGCTGCTCAGTCAGTCCCTCCTCCACCGCACGATTGTAGATGGCGCGCAGGTTGCGCATATAATAAGAGGAGGAGTTCGGACATACGTCGTTCTCTCTCAGGTAGGTCTCGTACTGTACCATCCGGTTGGAATCCATCTCCCCGAACAAGAGGTCGCTCTCCCCGTGGAAACGGATGAGACTGTTCAGTGCGGTCGTGTAGGTCTCCGCCGTGCGTATCCTGCCGATCTCTCTCAGTTCCCCGATGAGTTTCCGGGCGTAGGCTATGAACCCTACGCACTCCGCCGGCGAGGTGTAGAGTTGCACCACCTTGTCGGTGGTATAGGGCGTGCCCGTGCGTTCGAGCCGCACGATGAGTTCCTTGAAATGGGCAAGGGCATTCTCTAAAGCGGCTTTCACGGATAACAGATAATGCCTGCGCCCCTCCCCGATGCCGGAGGGTAGGATAATCATGGAACGTTCCGCGTCCCATTCCGAGGGGTATAACTTGTAACTGGAATGTACTTGTCTTGCCAGACGGTCGTGAATCACTTGATAGTAGAGCGTGCCCTCTTTTGTCTCGATGGAAGACGCGCGGAATTTAACTTTTACTGTCGCCATATTATTTAATTGTTTATTGATAATGTTCTCTTATTAAAGAATATGGCAAACAAGTATGGGAAAGGCATGTTTGAGGAATATTTTCACGTCAACCCGGAATTTTCTCGTATGACGGAGGACTTCCGCCCGGATACGCTCCGGGCGAAAAAAACAGGCGGCAGGGATTGCCGCAAAGACGACCGTTTATACCGCCATCGGGTTTACGCGCATCGTGTGTAGGTTCAGGTATAACCCGTGATGTTCCAGCATCCCATGGCGGAACATCTTCCACAGTAGGTCGCAGCCGAGTTGTGCCAGCGTGGAGTTGATGAACAGGTCCTGCTTCTCCAATGCCTCCGCTAATGAGCAGCTCGGTCCGGAATCCTCCTCTTTCACTCTTGCGTATTTTACCAGCCGCGTAATGACTTTCAGCGAGCCGACCGTTTCATATAATGCGGAAGCCGGTTGTCTTATCCTCTTCGGTATCGTTCCTATGACGACCTGACCTGTCGTTTGCGTGTTCCCGAAATCCATCCAGTACAACGGGGTCGTGTAATCGCGGTAGGCCGGAGCGGGGACAGCTTTCAGTACGTTCCACAAGTCGAGCCGTGACTTGATGTTGTCGGTACAGGTAATCGTGATATTCGCCATGTCATCCTTGCGGACATTTTTCAGTATGGTCGGAAAGATGCCGGATACCGCTTTCCAGTCGTTCCCGAAGAAATTATTGACACGGGTAATGAGGCATTTCGCCTTGTTCAGGCCTATGTCGGAATCACTGAAGAGTTGGCGTCCGATGTTGGTCCCGGACACGATGTCAGGGTCATAGAGCGTGACGGACAAGCCGGGGTGTCCGAGTGCCCGCAATGTCACGTCGAGCCGGGCCAGGCATGTCAGCACCTGCGAACCGGTTCCGCCCGCGCCGATAAGATTCACTGTTACCGGGTGCTGCGGGTCAATCAGGTAGTTGTCGATATAATGCACTCTTTTCATTTCAGTATGTCCTTTAGTTTCAAGTTGTTCAACGGTCTCAGTTCTTCAAGGTCGAAAGGTCTGTCCTTTGCCGTTTTCGTGACCAGAACGAGATTTGATTTGGTCGGGTTGCCATGCGCTCCCAGATGGGAGAACTCCGTCAGCCAGAACTTCCTCTCCCAATATTCGAGCAGTTTAGCGTAGGTCAGGTCTTTCGGCTTCTCTATTCTGGCGGAACCCAGACAGACGCTTGCCTGCGTCACGTTGAAGAACGGGGCGGCATAAAGTTCCGTCTTTTCCGTCGGTTCCCTGTCTTTGCAGGCATAGACATTCAGGTGGCTTTCTCCGGCCTCGTAGATGATTCCCGGCAGATGATACTCCGCGTTCTCTATCTTGAGGGCTTCCTTGAAGAACATCATACGTTTCCGGGGAGAGTTGTACCAGATGTATTTCTCGCTTCCCTTACGCGGGTCGCACCACAACAGGTTGGACGGTATCCTTCCATACGGTGTGGCGCTGTGTCTTTCGGAATAGCCCCGTACCAGCTCGTTCATGAACTCCACCGTCACCGGACGGCCTTCGCCCATTATACCGCTTTCATCTATATCCCTGACCTCGATGAAATAACTGTTGTCATATACATAATGACTGTTATCTTCCCGGGCATAGGCAATCAGCGCCGCCCGCGGATGGAGCAGCGTCCTGAGTTTTCTTGTCAATTCGTTCGTTTCCAGCATGTTTTAACAGATTATATTGATGAACTTATCCGCCCATTTGAAGAACCGCTCCGGATAGTCATCCATCCGGAACAGTTCTCCGGTATCGGGCGAGAGGTCGCAGGTCGTTACCGGCGTGATGTCATAGGTCTCCCTGCTGTTTGAATTGTAATAGTCAACGAGATATTCAGACACTATATCGTTGATGTCATAGACGACCCTTATCTGCTGTTGCAGGTACATCGGATGAAAATTCGGATTCTCGGAGTAGTAGGCGTCATACCCGTACCCCATGATGCCCCGTTCCGGTGTCAGGAAAGGCAGACCGCTCCTCATGGCGTCGACCAGCTGCCTTTCAAACCCGTTTTGGGGAGTGTACGAGCCGATTGCCCCCGGCAGGTCCTTGTAATAGGACTTTGCAGCCACCCGCCTGAGCAGCCTGCCTATTTTCCCCTCCTGATAGGAACGCACAAGTTTCACCCGGCTTTTCCATTCCTGCGGGTCATCGCCTCCGTCCTCCGAGAGCAGCTCGAATATGAACTCCGCGTCATCGTCATCCAGAATGGTGCTGATACCGTTGGCCGTCATCAGCTTGTGGATAAAGGTAATGGCGATCCTCCTTAAAACGGGACTGAGTGATTCCAGGAACCTCACAGGGAAATAGTACAGCGTCAGACTTCCCCACCGGTGGTACTTCCACAAACGGAAGAAGAGCCTGCCTCTTTCCTGCTCGATATTGACATTCAGCTCATCCCCCACAAGCGCGTCCATCTCGTCGTACAGCCTGGCTATGCCCTCCCCGATACTGTTTCCCGGCGTGTGCGCCGCTTCCTTTTGCAGCAACAGGGCATACTTGAAAAAGGAATCACGCAGGAACTCATAGTTTTCCCGCGTGATTACATTGATGCTGCCGCATTGAAGTCCATCGTATGTCTCCACGACAAGGCTTTTCAGGGCAACCGGTGCAAGCGCCGTGCTCAGAAAAGAATTACGGCCCCGCTTGGAGCCGCAATCCGTTCTTTCCTGTCCACCCCGTATCGGATTTCCCTCCGTGTCTGCCCGATGATGAGCCTTGCCAGCTGTTCCTGCCGGTGTTCGTCCAATGGTACACATGGTTTCTTGTTTTTCTTTTTCCTGTTCTTCCTCATATATCCTATCCTTTGGTTCCGACAGTGGTCTTGAACTCGTACACGGCCTTGTCATCCTTGAGTACCGGACCGTGTACCGTCGCGGTTGTCAGTTCAGGATAAAAGTTGGAGTAATAATTCATGACCATTTCCGGGCTGTCCGACGGGTTCGGATCGTCGAGCGTGACCATTCCGCTGCCTTTCTTAAATGTGAATGAACGTGTCATTCCTGTGATTTCGAGTGCCATAGTCTTAAACTGTTTGATAGGGTGAATACTTGGGTTCTAACATGGATTTGGGAAAATCGGGATATTCCTCGTAATCCTTGGGATTGTAATTGATTTCTTCGTCTGCGGGGTATTGCATCCGGTAGTCTTCAGGCGTGAATTCCGGTTCCTGCCAGTGCGTGACTTCCTGACCGCCATAGTTTTGCGGTTGTACGGAAGGCTGCTGTGCGTATTGCGGTTGTGGTGGGGTCTGGTGTTGAACCGGTCTGTGCGGCGGTTGCTGAGGTGGCCACATCGAAGGCTGTTGCGGTTGTCCGGCCATGGATCCCGGTACCTGAGGCTGTGGCGGATAGGGCGGTTGCTGTACGGGAACTGCCATAGGTTGTGGCTGCGGTTGCTGTCGCTGTTGTGCCGTGGCCGCCATAGGTTGCGGTCGTGGCTGCGACTGGGCTTGCGGCACCGGTTCATCCATCAGCTCGAACAGGCTGCCCTTGTTCATCGCCTTTTTCTGCTGCTCCATCATTTCGTCAATCTTCTTCTGGTCCTGTGGCTTGGCATGGAGGCGTGCCTGAGAGAGTGCGGTGACGGCATCCTTATGGTTCTTGGCCGCGATCAGCTCCTCCGCTTTCTTGAGGTGTTTCTCGTATTTCTCCCGCCTCTCCTTCTCCTCTTTCGTCTCCTTGGCCTTTGCATCCTTCGCCGCCTTACTTTCGGATGCGGCCTTCTCCGCCTGCACCTCGAATTGAGCCATGTTGGTGATCAGTCCCACCGCTTTCTGTATCGGGCGTGCGACGGTTTGCAGGAATCCCGCGTCCAGTTCCTCGGGCTTCCCGTTGACCGTCAAGGGTACGATGTGGTTCTGAGCCTCGTCCTTCAGCCCGTTCGACTTCGGCAGCGTGGATACTGCCAGTTGTCCGTTTGCTTTACGGATGACCAGCGTAAGGTCCACGCCTTCGGTCATCATCTGGTTGATTGCTGTAAAAAACATAATTGTATGAATTAAAGTGTGAATAACCGTATTCTTTCTATCTGTTGAAGAACTCCGCCAGCAGCCTGTTCCGGTCGGGATGGCTGCATATCTCCAGTACCGGGTCCAGCAGCGTGGAGATGTGTACGGGTCCGCTTCTTTCCCGTGGGGGGAATTTGACGGTCGGTTCCGGGACAGGATGCTTCCTTCTTGCCGGTATCGGCACTGGTATCTGTACCGGTGCCATCGGCGGTCTTGAGATGATTGCTTGATTCATGACTCTATAATTTTAATTGTGAATACCCGGGCTTTGGCAGCCCGTTGAACTACAAGGGCTTTACGGCAAACGCTTCCGGAAAGGCAAGGCTTTCGGGAAAAATACCGCAAGCCCTCCGGGCGAGGATGATTTTTCCCCGAAACCCGGAGGGCCCGGCCTTGCCGTCCGAAAAGAGGCGTTTGCCAACTTTGCCCGGTAGTTCTCCGGTCTGTCAATGGCTGTATATGCCTCCCTTTCCTTTCCGAACGTATTTTCATTATCCCTGTTTCCATAAGGCATGGAACACAAAAAGAGCCGTCCTCCGTGAGGACAGCCCTGTCCTGCAAGGTATTGCAGCGGTTTATATGCCGTATTTGTTCCATCTTCCGATATTTTATGCCGGTGGAATCAGAATACCAGGTAGCTGAGGATACAAAAAAGTATCGCCGCTGCCACCAGGAAGCAGGCTACCTTATAGAGAAACCTGAAGAATCCCCTGAAACAGACGATGGCGACTGCCGTCCACACGGGCGACACGCCTCTTGAATACAGATAACCGAACACGATGAAGGCCGCGATGGCCAATACTGTCATCCTTGTCCATTTGCCTGTGGTCAGTTTTCCGATATATTCCCTCGTTTTCATGACCGTATATTGTTAATGGGTGAAACATGTCATTTCCAATTTCGGGGGCCGGAGAGCGGACCGCCTCCACAGGCAAGGTTTTCGGGGAAAATACCGGAGCGGGGCGAGGATGATTTTCCCCGAAACCTGCAAGGCCCGACCTTGCAGGTGGAAACGGGCGGTTCCGCTACCTTTGCCCGCAGAATTGGAATGGCGGGATCATTTGCCTTTTGCACCTTTGGGCTTGGGAAAAGAAAGTTTCAGGTTAAAACTGTCGTCAAAGGTGAGTGCCGCATCGAAAGAACACCCTTTCTTACCCTTGAAACCCTTGATAAGCCGGGTGGAGCCGGATGAGAAAAGCTGTTCAAGATGCCGGTCGGTCAGTTCCTTGTTCAGGAAACGGCGGAACACCAGCAGCCCGCATCCTTCACGGTCGCATTTCGCGACCTTGGACTTCACCACCACGTTGCCGGCCTTGCATTTGGGGCAGGTAAAGGCGTGTGATGACGGTTCCGGGAATTTGAGGCGCAATATCTCGCCGGTTACTTTTCCGGTGTATTCCCTGATGGAGAGCATGAAGCTGTCCGGATCGAGGGTACGCCCCTCTATCCGTGCCAGTGCCCTTTCCCATGTGCCGGTCAGCTCCGCGTCGGCCACCATCATGTCCTTCACCGATTCGTAGAGGTACAGCCCCTTTTCCGTCGGCAGGATACTCTTGCCGGAACGCTCGACATAGTCACGTTTGAACAGGGTCGTGATGATGGCGGCACGGGTGGCGGGTGTGCCGATACCCGAATCCTTGACAGTCTCACGTGCCTCTCCGTCCGTGATGTCCTTTCCACAGTTCTCCATGGCGGCAAGCAGCGTGGCTTCCGTGTAAAGCGGTCTGGGCAGGGTCTTTTTCTGCGATAGTCCGCGACCCGAGAGCGGAACCAGCCCGCCTTCGGCAAACCAGGCCGTTCCTCCGCCATCTTCCGACTCGTCCTTTTCCCGGTCCTCCTTCCGGGCGAATACCGCCCGCCAGCCCGGGTTGACGATGAAGGCGGAGCGGGAGCGGAAATCCATGCCCCCGCACACGCACTCCATGAGCAGCCGCTCCTTCTCGCAGGGCGGGGAGAAGGCTTCCAGCATCCTGCCGGCTATCAGGGTGTAGACGGCAGATTCCGCCTCGGACAACTCTTCGGGAGCGACACCCGTGATGATCAGGGCATGGTGATCGGTCACTTTCGTGGCATCCACGCTCCGGGTGTTCAGAGCGGAAAAGTCGAAAGTGCGTCCGTACTCCCTGAACAGAGGCATGGCAATGATTTTTTCCAGCAAGGCGGGTATATTCGCCATGATATCTTCGGGTATGTACCGGCTGCCTGTTCTCGGGTACGAGACCAGTTTCTTCTCGTACAGGGACTGGGCGATGGAAAGTGTCTTGTCCGCCGTAAGGTCGTGGTGGATGTTGCAGTCCTTCTGAAGGGAGGTCAGGTCATACAGAAGCGGGGCCTGCTGGAAAACCGTACCACGCTCCACTTTGGTGATTGTCACCGCCGAGCCGGGAATGATGCGTCCGTATGCCGTTTCCGCCGCTTCCTTGTCCCCGAAGTGCTCCGGATGGATGAACAGCCGGTGCACCTCTCCCTGCTTCAGCGTGATATGAAGCTGCCAGTATGGTGTGGAGACGAAGTTGCGGTTCTCCTTGAAGCGCGCGCATATCATGGCGAGGGTCGGGGTCTGCACCCGTCCGATGGAGTTGTTCGCCGAACCGGAGGCTGCCGCCAACGCGCGGCTGGCGTTCATGCCCACCAGCCAGTCCGCCTTCGCCCTGCTGTCCGCGGCCGCATAGAGGCTGTCGTATTCGTATCCTTCCTTGAGGTCCGCCATCCCCTTTCGGATGGCCTCGTCGGTAAGCGAGGAGATCCACAGGCGTTTGAAAGGCTTGGTACAGCCCAGGTGGGAATATATCCACCGGAAGATGAGTTCCCCCTCACGCCCGGCATCGGTCGCCACAATGATGCTGTCACATTCGGAGAACACCCCGTCGATGATCTTGAGCTGCCTGCCGGCGGCGATGTCCGTCACCATGCCCCTGTCCGTGCGTATCTGCCGTTCCACAAGACGGAACGGTTCGGGAATCATCGGAAGGTCTTCGGCGGTGGTTCTCGTGTAGCCGTATGTTCCCGGCAATGCCAGTGATACTAAATGTCCCAGCGCCCATGTCACCATGTAGCCGTTTCCTGTTATGTAGCCGTCCTTTTTCTCTGTAGCCCCGACCACACGGGCTATCTCCTGACCGACACTCGGTTTCTCTGCTATGATTGCTATCATGATTCGGATAAGAATTAAGCCGTTTCCCGCTTGCCGGCGTGCGGAGGGACGGGAAACGGCGGTTATACATTCGGTTTACATAATTATAAAGGTGGAGTTACTCTCCCACGGGCTTGATGCCGAGGATTTCGAGCAGCGGCTCGCCGTCCTTGCGCACCAGCTGGAGTGTGGCGTCCATCACCACGTCCACACCGAGGAGCACGAGGCTGAGCGGCATCACTTTTGTTTTCTCTCCCCTGAGCAGCGTGTCAAGTTCTCCCGACATCTCCAGCTCGTCCTTCAGGATGCCGATGCCTGCCAGCTCGTCCCAGTTCACGTCCTCCGCCTTGAAAGGCGTGTTGTTTCCCTTGTTCATTTCCATGTTCTGATTCTTTAGGATTTCACATTCGTTTTACTTTTACTTTGACCGTCAGGCTATGCTCGCGCCCCTGGATTGGCGGTTCTCCTCTCCCTGTCTTTGTGCGGCGGACACCACGTTGCGTTGCGAGGCGTCGCGTCTGCGGTCGGGGTTCTCGTTGTAGAAGTCCAGCCGTCCCTGGTTGAAGTTCGCCTTGACGTACTGCGAGATGGTCTTGCCGTCATACCCCTTGATGCCCTCGACCAGTACCGCCTTGCCGCTCTGGAGGTCGGCACGCTGCTTGCGGGTCAGCTCCACGTCCCATACCTTGGCCGGTATCTTGAACTCCTCGCGCTGGTCGAAGCCGTCCGGTGTGCGCGAATAGCTCAGACGGCCCGTTTCGAGGTCCGCCTTGATGAACGAGGAGAATTCCTCGCCCCTGCGGTTCACCATGCCGTTGAGGAAGATGGGGCGTCCTTCGCGCAGCTCTTTCTGCTCCTCGGGAGTGACCTTCACGCCGCCTATTTCATTCGGGATGTAGATTTCCCGTGCGCCTTCAGGGGAGTCGGGGTTGTAGCGGGTGTAGGACGGGCGGCCTGTCGCTTCGTCGAGCTTCACGTAGGAGGAGAACAGTTCCCCGTCCTTGCGCTTCATGCCCTCTACGAAAATGGCCTTGCCCGCATTGAGGTCTTCCACCTGCTTCTTGGTCAGTTCCACGCCTCCCAGGTACTGCCGGTTGAAGAGCTTGTCGTTCTCGAAGATGAACTCCACGCCCCTGCGCTCGGCATTGACCTGGATATGGGCGTCGAACGGGTTGCCCGATCTGGCCGTCATTCCTTCGATGAATATCTTCTTTCCTTCACGCAGGTCGTTCTGTTCCTGCTCGGTCAGTTTCACCCCGCTGATCTCACGTGGTATGAAGACATTCTCGGCTTTCATCGCCACCACCTCGTTGG
>ULTF01010115.1_pt1 | contig 37441 bp, 31 predicted proteins | sample 1957371 | NCBI WGS metagenome assembly ULTF01 (sample SAMEA4835727, study PRJEB28245) | human gut metagenome | biome: gut microbiome; material: fecal sample | place: Denmark | collected 2008
GATTTTAATAGCGGTTGAAATTTTAATGGTTTCATTTTTACCTATATTTAGTTTATAAATGTACTCTTCTGTATATGGTTACCCGAAAACAAACTCATTATAAGCATTTCCTAAATTCATCACTCTTTCAGCCCCTCTCGACATCAGTCGAAGAGCATCTCGGCATTGCAGCATACCCTCCAATCACCCCATAACATACTAACGGTATGAGAAAGGCAATCGCCATACTCCCCGTAGTATCCGCAATATACCCCATGATTACTGGAGCAACCGCTCCACCCACTATCGTCATGATAAGCAATGAAGAGGCAAGTTTGGTCTTTGTACCCGCATCCCTCAATGCCAGCGAGAAGATAGTCGGAAACATGATGCTCTCTCCCAGATACAGGGCGAAGAACGCAATAAGAGATAAGGTTCCGCTACATACCACCACAATCAATGTGGCTACAAAGGTGAGGATGGCACAAGCCAGCAGCACCAGCCTTGGCTGGATATAATTCATGATGACACCACCAACCAACCTGCCGATAAAGAACAGACCCATTCCGCCAAAGGCGAGATACAGACTGGCAGTCTGCTTCTCTATATGAATGCTCTCCTCAGCATAGTTGATGAAGAAACTGTTCACACCCGTCTGGGCAGCCACATAAAGAAACAAGGTCAGCATACCGAAACCGAATGCCATCACTTGCATCGGCTTCTCCTCCACCATCTCGTTCGTATCCGCCTCATGCGCTCTTCTTGGGTCAGGCAACTTGATTCTTGACATAACCAGCGCCACAGAAAGCACGAAGATACCCACCAGGGCATAAGGGATGGCAATGTTGACACCCGAGAACAGAAGCTGTCCGCCAACCAGCGGTCCTACAATCCAACCGATACCATTGAGCGACTGTGACAGGTTGATTCTGCTCTCCGCCTTGTCAGGATGTCCCAGTACCGTAGTATAAGGATTCGCACTCGTTTCCAGACAGGTCAGTCCGCATCCTATCACAAACAGCGACAGAACGAAGAAGTAGAAACTATTGATCCTGCTTCCTGGTATGAACATCAGAGCACCGATACCGAAGAGAACCAGTCCTGTTATCACTCCCCTCCTGTAGCCCCACTTCCGGATAATCCATCCGGCAGGCAGTGCCATCAGAAAGTAGGCACCATAGACAGCAGCCTGCGTCAAGGCCGACATCGCCTTGCTGATATGGAACGAATCCTGGAAATGCGGATTCAGCACCTCCAGGATGCCATGGGCAAAGCCCCACATAAAGAAGAGACTGCTGATGATGAGGAAGGGCACCAGATAGTTATGCCCTTCGTATCTGAAGATGGATGGCTTCGTCATGATTCTCTGCAAATTTAAGACTGTCCTTTACTACCAGTGCCAGATAACCGCCGCCACCGGCTCCCGGCATCTTCCATGCCAGAACCTCCTCCATGCTGCTGTAGCGGTCAATCATCGGCTGCACACTCGCCTCCGGTTCTATCACACCGTTGATAGACGGATTCACCATACCCGGGAACATCGCAATCTGGGCCTCGAAAGATGCCCTGTATGCTGCAGCAAAGGCATCGAGGTCGTGCGCCAGAATCGCCTTCCAGCAAGCATCAGCTGCATCAGCCAGCGCCTTCACCTTCTCAGGCGTGATATCCTTACCTTCCACCACACTGCATCCCGGTCTTCTCGGTTCCATCGGAATCATCACCAGATGGTCTTCCAGAAAACGGAGAGTCATCTCATCCTGCGTACTCTCAATCTTCTCCGGCCAGAAGTTGTTGTCATAATAATGACGCACCAGACCGGGAACACAGATACCGATAGAATCCTGGGCACCTGAGATGATACCATCATGACGCTCCGGATTGTTCTCGAAACAGAAAACCAGTCGGGCGAGCATCTCCGGATCCATCTTCGGCAACTTCACCGGCCATATCTTCTGAATCATCTTACGGGTAGAGGTAGACAGACCACAGCGGTCGCGCACCTCAAAGGTCGGTTCCAGCGAGATGGTAATCGCCCATCCCGGTGATAGTGACTCACATAAGGCTGGTCAATCCATGTACCAGCCAGATCCAGACGGGTAGGAATCCCCGCCTCCTGTGCCGAATTATCAGATACATTCGACAACGCCTTTTTTAAGTCAGAAGAAGACCGTGCCTTCAAACCCGCATGAGGCGTGCGCTGGAGTTCGACATATTCAATGCCCCTTTCCTTACAGATCCTACGTTTCTCATCAGACCCACCTTCAGCGTTCACCACAAACACATCCGGTTTCACCTTATCAAGAGTTGGCAGGAAGTCGATCACTCCGCTTCCCTCATTGATATACGCATCCTTCACCGCCTTGATATTCTTGACCATGAATAGGCTTTCCTCCTGCGGAAACATAGGCTTGCGATGCTTATACTCCAGATAAGTAGCATCCGATCCGATACCCACATACAGGTCACCATACCGTGATGCCTGCTGGAAAAACTCCACATGACCAGAATGCAGCAGGTCATAACACCCGCTCACAAAAACTTTTTTTGCCATAAACTTTATGAAAAGTTAATGGTTAACAGTTAATATCAACCTGCTAACCGTAAACCATAATATATTAATTGAAAATTATTAATTGAAATTCGTAAACTATAAATTGTAAACTATAAATCGTAACCAGCAACCTATAAACTATAAACTGTAAACTATTAACTATAAATCCCCTTCTCAAACTGGAGAGAAGCCCCCAAAATCCTTCAGCAACTTGCGAGAATCGAATATATTTTTCAGTCCTCACCATTTAAAAGATTCTAAAAATCGATAATTATCGTTTACGAGTTCCCGTATATGGGAACTCTCTTTTATTTTATTTTTTCTATCTTTGCACCGTGTGACACAGTTATAGAACCTTATTACCTACTTTAGAGGCGCCGTGACCGAAACAGTAATTTGTAGCTCTCTACTTCCGAAAGCCAACGGAGGCGGAGACAGGGGAGTTCATGTCCATAGCCAGAGAGCGATGCAGAGCATCTTCTGCTCAGTTCACGGTGACACGATGACACGGTGACACTAGTTTTTCAACATTTCGCCTCGCACGCGGGCAGGCAGGAACTTTCGGCTTGATTTTTCCTGCCTGCCCGCGCGAGAGTAAATCTTCAGAAATCACTGTCACCAGTGTCACCCTGTCACCTCGAAGCCGGTTACTTCGGATTCAAAACTCAAAGACTTACGATGCAAAAGTCAGGGACTTACGCCGCATTATCCACTGGCTTACAAACACCAGAACAAAGAAAATCTATGAGAAAGTATGAGCAACCATGAGCAAGTATGAGCAACTGTGAATTGCCCCCTCACCATCTTCGTATCTTTGCAACGTGGTTCAGAGATACCAGGCGCTCTCAATCCCGAATAGGCTAAAATCTGTGTAAATCCGTGCAATCTGTGGAACATGAAAAAGTAAAGAAGAAATCTGCGTCATCTGCGAGACCTTAAACCCAGCCCGCATAGGTCTTCAAGAAAAGACTCCGAGTGACTGCCTTCTGTGTTTAAGCCTCCAGAAGAAGTGCCATATCCTAAAGAATGGCTCACTCAAAGCCTCAGCAGGAAAATACCTCACGAGTCTTATATCCCTATACACCCTTTGAAGATTATGTCCAAGCTGTGACCTACCAAACCGATTCCGGGCATCATGCCTTCCGAAATTCCCGGCTTCCAGCACCTCATTCAACACAAACTTACCATACTTCTCATTCGGAGGAACAATAAGGCGAGAGACAGGCATGCCGAACACCTCCTGCATGATATACATAATGGCACCGGCAAACTTCCACAATCCCAACTCCTTCAATTCCTTCTGCAAGGAAGTTAACAGTTAACACTTAACATTGAAAGAACAAAGTAGTAATCCAGCAGCTGCCTCAACCCAATCCCCTCATTCATCAAATGAGCACAGATATGAGTTAACTGGAAGATGAGATTGAATTCCGCTGTCGGAATGGCAATCTCCCCTTGTTCTCCCAACATCACCCGATGCGAGAACTGCTCCTCCTTCACCCTCTCATAATATTTCTGAAGTTTTCTGTTATGCCAAAAGCACAACAGGAAGCTAGGGCGATAATGCACTTCAACCTCCACACCCTTATACGATGGGAACTCGATGTGGTGATAGCACGCCTTTTCATGTGGCGAGATAGAGCGTACAAAGGAGATAACCCGTTTATCTCCACCTTCCACCCAGATATCAATATCGCCAGGAGTCCGGGAATAAGGATTCGGATACATCAATGCATTCCCTTGTCCTTTCAGGATGCAGGTTCTGAATTTCTTTTTCCTGAACCACTCAGAAACCTGGATGGCAGCATCATTCAACCGAACATTCGCCTTCTCCAACATCTGGCTTTCCGCCATCCATTGGAGCAGCAACTCCTTCTTCATCCCTACATGTTCCGCAGGCAACTTCTTGATACCATCAAAAAGAACACCCACCAAACATTGCTTCTGGGCGATAGCATATAGCTCCTTCCAATCCGCTTCCTTCAAGGAAGAAGGTATATCCTTGGCAGAACCAATGCAGAACCTTAGGAAATCAAAGAAAATCTGATGTTGCTTCTCCACCCTACTCTTTCGTCATGTTCCAAAGGAACAAGCTATTACCGATGATATATCTTCTCCACATACGCTTAGGCTCTTTGATCAAGCGATAGAGCCATTCCAAGCCATGTTCCTGCCACCAGATAGGGGCACGCTCCACGGTACCAGCGAAGAAGTCAAAGACGGCACCGATGGTACCCACATGACAATGGATGTTCAACTCATTCCAATGAGAATAAGTCCACTTTTCCTGCTTAGGCGCTGTCATGCCAATCCAAAGCAGATCCGGGTTGGCAGCATTAATGGCATCAATGATAGCCTTGTTGTCCTCATCCGAGAACTCAGGCTTATAAGGAGGCGAATAAGTCACCACCTTCAGGTGAGGATAATCCACGGCAGCACGCTTCACAATCAGGTCGAGCACCTTCTGAGAACTACCCATGAACATCACCGTACCACCTTTTTTCTCCAGCTTGTTCATTTCGAAAGAGAATAAATCCCAGCCAGCTATTCTTTCCTTAGGCTGACTTTTAGCCTTAATCCACTTGCACGCCTTTACGATACTCACGCCATCCGGAATCAGCACATCACCATTAGTCAGAGCATCAGCAAAAAGCTGATCCTTCTTTGCGGTATTAAAAGAATGTGCATTTACTGTGTTAATGAGCAATTTGCCCTCTGGTAATGAGGCTAATTCCGCCTTACTACCCAAAATTGTTAATGTTTTTAGTCGAAACATAACTGTATTTCAAATTATTTTGTTATCTTCGCAGCCATAAACAGCGGGTTCCATCAGAATCCCATCATTTCATGAACAAGAAACAACGGTTATGACATACGATATTAATACTATATATACGAAGTATAAGCAGCTTACGAAAAAGCAACGTCAGCAACTCCTTGCGGCTCTTCAGTCGCAAGGCATCAACATTGTGAAAATCGAAACCTACGAATATTCAGATGCCCCAGGCATCAAACATCTGTTTTTCTATTTTGCAGAGGATAGCAGGAAAGCTATCCCCTACTTCATGCTAGATAGCGATATTTGGGAACAAATCCAATTATACATTATACAAGCTGCTAAATAGAATGATATCTGTGGTTCCATGAATTATCATTTACTTCCATCAATATCAATTCCCCAATAAGCACATAAGGATTTTAACCCATCGTCATCATCATGCTGTTTAGTCAAAGCAGATAACTTATTTGTAAAGTCAGAAGTATCATCCGCCTTCTTTATTATCTGTTTTACAACACTTTTGTTTTCAGATACTAATTTCAGAATTTCTGGGTCATCCAAAAATTCAGAACGTAGAATCTTATTCAAAGACTTTTTAGAGCCTTCCAAATTACCATACAAGAAAAGCCATTTACCAAAGTACTTCAATTTGTCTTTATTGACACAAGAGTTATTAACAAAGATATCTCTTACTTCCTTGAAGACTATAGAACAGTCATATCCCATATCCGTCAAAATAGTCATTGATTTTTCAACCAACTCTTTTGATATCGGAGTATCAGAATCACCCAAAGCATAAACACGCATGTTTTCCTTGAAAGCATCTACAAAGAATGCAAGTAATCTTGGATGATATACATATAACAGTTTAAAATTATAATTATCGGTAGAAAAACTACGTTTCCAAGTTTCTTGATCAATAGATTCCAGATACTCCTCAACCAATCCTAAGCAATGCTTTGAAATTTGGAGTTCCGAAGACTTCTTCATATCCTCAACAAGACGAGTGGACAATGAAGGAACATCAGCAATCTTTATCGAAGAAACAAACCTACTCCAATCATTCCATCTTCTCAGAAGAGATAGCGAATCTAACTTCAAATGACTATATATATTATCATAATTCACCAAAGAATCCTTTATATTCATTTTTGAATTTCCAGAGCTACTTGTCGTTAAAATTCGTGCAATATCTGCAACATACGGCACAGCACTAAAGTTTTCCAATTGAAGCAACAATTTGCCATAACTGATATAATATTGTATACAGTTTGCGATATTTTCTGTTTGTTCTTCAGACAAAGCGCCAACACTATTCAGCAAGAAACTACGTATATTACTATTATTAGAATATCGAGAAATAGCCATAGCTAACACATCAGGATATAATTCTTCATCTTTCGACAATGCATTGAGCATATTGTAAATTTCACTATCGTTAATATAGACAGAGATATCAATCGGTCTATCATCCTCGACTAACTCTTTCAATCTACAAAGAAGTTTAGTTTCTATAGAGAAGTTCGAGGTATTATCAGTGACTAGCTGCTTAATTTGTTCTTTATATCTTGGAAGTTCTACCGCATTTTTCAATAAAGGATAGAGTTTCATATCTGCGAGTTTATTTACATCTAAATTCACAAGGTAATCATCCATTTTTTCATCTTCTACCACAAGACCATACTCCTCGAAATTATCTTTTCTACTATCAACTAATTGCAAGTATTGTTTTGGTGAAATAATTGTCTTACGGTCCGATATTTTTCTATCTTCTTCGGAAATAAACTCATGTAATTTATCAATACCATTTATGTAATTTTGCAAATCAAAGCCATCATAGATATTAGCATGATAAACTGTTAGCAAGTGCGCATAATATTCTTTTTTCTCCGATATATGCTTTAGCAAAATACCATGATATTCCTCGTATTGTTTATCTCGCGTTGCGCTTCCAGGGTTACTCCTCATATACAAAGCATCCCATATTAAAGACGCTTCATGAGAACTATTATCTCCGAAATGCTTCTCCAATGCCAAGGCTGCATTCTCTATGTTAGATACCTCAGTTATTGAATGATTCAAGATTTCCCAATAATTTGCATTACCTCTCAATTGATCAAGAACTTTCACGTTGTTATCATCCAACTCTGCAGTCACCTCTCTAGTAAAGACCACATCCATAGCTTTATCCAAAGAGAGTTGATAATACAAAGAAGATATATTGCTTGCCATGTTTTCATCATCAGAATACAGAAAATTCAATCCTTGCAAATACGATGGATTCAATATCTCTTCAAGAGGATTCTCTATGATTTTACTCCTTCCAAAGATATACAATGCAATATATTTATCATCAATTCTCTCATCACATAAATTACGAATGGTGACAAACTGATTGATAAAGGCAATTATTTTGCGAGGACTTTGCTCTTTGGTCAACATATCATACACTTGCAAAACACTATAATCCACAATAGCACTATTGCCAAAAGCCTCTTTCCATCTATCTTTGAAATAATGCATCCAACCAGACAATATTGGAGGTGGAACAGTATAGACTATGTAGAACGTTTTGTTAATAAAATCATCCCCATATACAGTTATAGCATTATCTTTACCATCACACTGTCTAACCAGATTCTCAGATTGAAAGGCATTACGTATATGCAATCTATCGAATGGAACTATGATTCTTATATTTGTATATTTCTCCTCTGAAAAACAAGAATGAATTGCAGCCCAAAGTTCTTGTACTTTCTGCTTGGGCAATCGATCCATGTTGTCAATAACCAAAACCAAAACAATGCCATTATTTTGTTTCAGCCCATCATCTATTTCATGTATCCATTCTTTGAATTGTCTGCTAGAAGGTTCCTTTTCAGAAATTGTTTCAAACTTAGTCTCTTCTTTAATATCATCTTTGTAGATCAAAAAAAACTCAGAAAGGCATTTTTCCCATGTAAAAGCTTGCTTGTATTTATCTTTCATCTTTCCATAATGACGATACCCGAAAAAGCCATAAGCTGCGACATAAGGTATAACTAAAACAGCTTGCTTTAACCATTCTACAGAAACCAAAGAAGCAAGATGAGTAACAAAAGGTGTCAGTAAGATTGAGAACATACTAACTATAGTACCTATTCCTATTGCAGGAATTGTTTTTGTACTCGTATGTTTCTTCTTTGCTAAAAGATTCTCAAGACTATCTTTCCAACTATTTTCATTCAAGATAGGCGTTTGCCCCTTCACTAAATCAGAAGTAAGTTCTTCAAGTATCGTTCTTCTCTGAAGATCGGTTTGATGTCCCCAAGCATCATAGGTAAAGAAATGATACTTGCCTCCATTCGTACCCATAGACAGCTCTTTTTGTATCATTCCAACAAGGTTAGATTTACCAGAACCCCATCCTCCATCAATACCTATAATGGTGCAATTATCATCATTTCGTATCTCATCGGAAATTTCTATAGCCAGCTTTCGATGAGCACCACCTTCAAACAAGTCATCCTTACAAGGAACCTTACTTAAAAGTTTACCTTTTCTCATAGCATCCACTTATAAAATGTTCAAATATTATGCTTTTACGATCTTCTCATACCACCCTAACATGGTCTTAGCCTTTTCATCCCAAGACAATTCTATCTGTCTCTGCTTGCAGTTTTCAGACATTTGTTTCAACAAATCTCTGTTACCCTCCAATTCATTCAACATTCTTGAAAAGTCCTGAACAGACTGCGAAGGTGTTGTTAATGGTATTTTTCTGCCTACCATATGATCAATAACAGCAGCCATACCACAGGCATTAAAGCATAGAACAGGCAAACGATTACTTACTGCTTCTAATACCACCGTAGAAGTATCTTCACTAACACTGGTAAAGAAAAACAGTTGAGCCTGACGCATAGCGTTCATCACAACATTATTGGATTGATTACCATGCCATACTATCTTATTCTTGATACCTAAAGTTTCTACATGTTTTTTTGCTGACGCAACTTGTTCATTAGAACCGCTTCCATACACATCTAAGACTATATTAGAATTACCCGTCATAGCAATAACCTTCAATGCCAATGGCAACTGTTTGCGGAAATCGAATTTACCGACCCACATGACATGAAACTCTTTTTCATCAAATCTATCCGTAGAAATGTCTTCAGATAAGAAACAGCCTGTTTCTGGAATTATAATAGACTCTAGTCCTTTACATCTCTTAATTGCATTGTATGAATCAGGGATAGAACTAATCAAAAGCTTTGCTGTTCCAAATGCTTCATCTACCCTTTTATCATGCTTCAATTGCCAGATATTCAAAAAATTCTTCAAGCGGTTAAAAACTTTCATTTTCAAGCCAGCACCATGAAGATAGTCCATAGGGAACTGTTTCAAACCGCCGATAGGTCCCCATACAAATGGAATATCAGTTTCCTTTGATAGTTTCCAAAGATACCCAGGCTCACGGAATCCTATCATATTCAATTGATGCAGCACATCAATATGCTGCTTTGAACAGATATCCTTAGCCATACAATAGGTCTTCCACTGCCATTCTTTATAGTATTTATAGAATCTCCAGTCACCTTGATTCCAGCACATTTTGCGGATCTCTTCAGAAACCGGATTATAATAGAAGTGCATATTTTTCCCTTGTTCCAATTTAGGGACAACATCTTCTATCTTATCTTGAAATTCACCCTCTGTAATAACGTGAACTTCACAATATTTGGCAAGATTACTCACCCAATTCCAAGCCATACCAGGCTCACTCCCCATATTAGGGGAGCAAGCGTATGCATTCAATAATATTTTCAACATACGAATTAATATTCAATTTATAGCAGTGCTAACCTCGTTTTTAAGAGAGATTACCTGAAGAGAAAGATAATCTATCTAGTCTCACCCAAAACTTATTAACCTATTATTTTATTTGCTTCAAAAAAGACAAATGCCGCAATTTGTCTTCTTCATCAGCAAACCGGTCTGCTATTTTTTTTGCAGGTACACCACCCCATATTTCGCAAGGAGGTATATCCTTGGTTACTAAGGAACCTGCAGCAACAATACAGCCCGCACCTATCTTTACTGGTCCAACTATTGTTGCCCGATGCCCAATCCAAACATCATCTTCAACAATTGTAGTACCATTATCTCCTCGCTTACCATTCCAAATCAACTGACCAGGAATATCAAACGTATGATCATGCTTACCAATGAAACAAACACGCCCAGCCATAAGGACATTATTTCCGATAACAGTTGGAGTTGATATGTTACAATAGTCTCCAAACTGCACGTTATTTCCTAAAATAACAGAAAAGTGTCCAAATGAAGTTCCTTTCATTACACGTACAAATCCATGATAATGAACCCAAGGCCATTTTACATGAAAATACCACCAAGTTCGTAACTTATTAAGAATATATCGTAATGCAAACTTCAACTTCGTGTCACCATTTGCCATATTATGGTAATCTATTCTCATTTAAGAAATGATTTTAAATTATTAAAATACCAATTGAACGAATGCTCCATTCTACAAATATGCTTTTTCGTTCTTCTTTCCTTCAAGCCTTTTCCTATTTCCTCTGCCAATTGTTTTTCGTTATTTGACTCAAAAATACTACCATTACTTGAATTTATGAGAGAAGCTGCCCCCACTTTATCACTAACAATGACAAAACATCCAGCCACTAAAGCTTCATTTACGACTGCACCAAAGGGTTCAAACTGACTTGGAAGAACAAACAAATCTGCTAAATAATACCATGCATACAAATCTTTTCCAGTCAACGCTCCAGTAAAGACTACCTGGTCAGAAATCCCCAGAGAATTTGCGAGTTGATGCAATTCGGCTTCCAAGCTCCCTGCTCCTACAACCACCAACTTTGCCTCACCGACATTTAAACGTTTAAACGACCGTAGTAAAAGATCGGGACTCTTAATTTTCTCCAACCTACCAACAAATAACACAACAGAATTATTATGCAAATGATAATCTTCTATGTATTTATTTGCTAGCTCATGAGTTTCAATAATTTTACCAAAAAGGATAGTATCATCTTGAATAATAGGAAAATAAATGAACTCACATTTACTCTTAGGATATTTTGATTCTAAATATTTCTTTACTAAAGGATTTACAACAATAGCACCATCAATATGTTTGACAACAAATTTCCGCAACAATTCTCGTTTAGTATTATAATTGACTGCCATGTCATGAGAATCATCTATAGTTGTGAAGATTTTATATCCAAATAGCTTCTTGAGCAAAATTGCAACCAAAGTATTTATTCCTAATTCATGTGAAAGGATTATATCAGGCTTAAAACTTTGCATAAGCCGGAAGTATACCCAAGACACTAAATGTCTTCCAATTCGAAATCCTCCAGAATAGTACTTAAAATCAAATTTAGCCAATTTGTTTACATAATTCAGATTGTATCCTAATGTAGCTATTTCAGCATTACTGCCAAATAAGGCTACTTTAATATCATAGCACTTAGCAAGATGATTATATAAATCTATCCTATAAGGTGCTAGATAAGGATGAAAAACCAATAATTTCTTCATATTTTTTAACACTAAGATTCGATTTATTTATCTATAAGACATAGATAACATACCCCCATATTTCATTAACAGAACATATTAATACTAACCTTTATCACGTTTTTGCCATAGTAAAGGAAACAAGCATCTAACATAAATCGTAATATAATGAAAACAAGCTTTTAATAAGCCATCATGTCGCAATTCAAGATGAAAGGTTTCCTTAGGTGGCATACCATTCGGTCTATTTAGCATTTTCCAACGCTTTGTAAAAGGGACATCCGGATCACACCATTTATCAAATGTGGTATGAGCTTCACACTCTCCTAAGGCAACACCACATTGGTACATAGGGACACCTGCTTTCTTAGCTCTCATACCATAGTCAAAGTCACCTTTACTATGGGTGAAGTAATAATCAAGATTGCCAAGCACCTTGTAAGCCGCCCGAGGTATCAGAACTATATTACCATTAAAATAATCTACTTTTGTCAATTCGCCATTAGGCTTTGGTATTCTACCATTTTGCAATCTGCCACCATACGTAATAACAGAATGATCTGTTGATTCTGTTGCTCCAACAATAATGGACTTTTCGTTTGTTTCAACAGCAGAATCAGTAAGAACCTTCAACATATTATCATACACAAAGGTATCATCGTTGAGCCACAGATAGAAGTCATAGTCCTTAGTCTTTGCAGCTGTGTCCCATGCTGTCCACATACCACGATTCCAGAACAAATCACCTCTAGCATTTATAATTTTTACTTGTGGAAATAGCTCCGCAACTGCCTCTGGAGTTCCATCCGTACACCCGTCATTAGTGAGATATACATCAACTTGATAGCCATCCAATGGCAACAAGTTATATAGCCTTTCTAAGCTTTGTAATGTTTTGTCCTTGCGATTAAATACCGTGAGGAGAACTGCAATTGTTTTCATATATCAATGTCTTTTTTTATACGCTTTAGAGGCCTGGCTAACCAAACCAGAAATCGTTTTATATATACCAACAAACTTAATTGTAAATAGTAATGGTTGTTGAACTTTTCTTGTTAGTTCATTCAATTGATCAACCTCCAAATTTATGAATTTGGAAAGAGCAACCTTCAAGAAAGGTATACCATGTTTAGAAGTATTAAATTCTATGCATTTAACATTCCGTACACCTTTAGTATACTCATGTTGCTCAACATCCCATTTTGACTTATTAGAATAAATATAATATATTGGAGTATCTGAGTCGATATCGTTTAATATATTAACAGCCCCCCCATCCTTTTTAAAAATACTAAACAAAAGTGGAGAATTAGTAAGACTGCTTTCGTTTACTAATCTTTCCAGACAAAACTGTCCATTGAAGCAGATTGATTTTTCCGCCTTTAATTTTGGACCAAATAAAGCAGAAGCATAGCCACCAGCAGAACTACCTATCGTTATCACCTTAAAACCATTTGTTTCTTGCTTTAAGAATTCCAATAATTTTTGTGAAGAATTTATCTGTCCATTGATACCAGTAAGATACCACTGCTTAAAAACATCTCGCACAAAGATATGTTTATAAGCTTTATCTATACGACAATGATACCACTCAAAGAAATTCTTCTCTACAATTCGCTTACGAAATATCTCTTCCGTATGCGGATACCAAATATCATTAGAACAAAAATAAATGGCACAATAATCCTTAGAGCAGCAACATTCATTGTATTCAACCAAATAATTCGGTTCGTTCATCCAATAATCCTGTACAATTTTCGGATACTGGTATATCCCATTATACTTTGAATCCAACATAATTTTCACAACTAATTTTTAAATTGGTTATATACATCAATTGGAGGAAGGTTCCACCACTGCGTTTTTTTGTAAAATTGAGAATTCTCTTCTGTTTTTCTATACCTAAGAACCTTAGCTGGCACTCCACCAACTATTGCATAATCAGGAACATCATGGGTCACAATTGCTCCTGCTGCAATAACAGCACCATCTCCAATAACAACGCCATCCAATATTGTCACCCTAGCTCCTATCCAAACATCATTTCCTATTTTAATCGGCTTATATTCTACAAAATCAGAATCTCGCTCTACTACTTTAATTCCAAAATCATTCGACACACGATAAAATAGCGGAGATGTAGAAAACAAATCTAATGGATGAGCACCTAAACCACATATTAGTTCATGAGAGATAGAACAGTAATTACCTATTATAGTGTTTTGAATCAAAGCATTTCTACTGATATAGGTATAATCTCCTATCGTTGAATGGTTAATTATACAACCTTCATGGACTTTTGCATACTTACCAAGAATAGAATCTTGTGATAAACAAACACCATCTAATACAATTGATTGAGGAAAACGATGCCTATTCTCAGCATCTCTACCATACCTATTTATAATGAATAAGAAATGTTTAAATAATCCTATAAAACCATTTAAAACTCTTTTTAGATATCTTATACTTTTCATTTTTTAATCTATTGATTTAACCCACAATTTAAAATCTTCATCCGTCATATTTCTATATAAAGGAGAAAAACATATTCCTATCATAATCCACAAGAACAAATAGTTTAGATCAAATTTTGAAAAATCTTCAATCCAAGCAAATGTCCATCTAAAAGCAACATATAATCCAATAATAGGAACAAACCTATTTTTTGATTTACATATAGCATAATAAGAAGCCGTAGAAAAAATTAAAAAATATATTATACATCCTACTAAACCAAAATAATTAAAAACATTCAAAATAGAAACTTCACAACTTTGACGTTCGCCTCTATTTGTTTTTAAATCCAAATCTATAGAATGACCAAAGAATGCAGAATCGTATCCTCGTGCAATTGAATTTCCCAAGATTACATAATTATTTTTTATAGCGGAGTTTATCTCTTCAACATATAAAAATGTTCTAGTATCAATCAACGCAGAGACATCTTCTGTATCCGATGTATTCATAGAATACTTGCCATTAATGCCAAGTTCCTCATCTGCATTAAAAACATTAAAAATACCAGTAGCCCCTAAGGCAAAGAATATAAAAGGTATCACTAAGAATAAATATCTTCCCAAACGTATAAATTTAAAGAAAAAACGAGCAATTTTTTTGTAATAAAAACAAACAGCAAAACATATACATAAAGAAAATTTAATGACATCACTTCTTGAATCAGAACCAAAAAATATAGTTATTACAAATGCAGCAATTACCATAAATCTATATTTGACATTTAGGTCTTTAAAAAACAATGCCATAAATGAATATGGAACTAAGAAACGACCAAAAGCGTCAGAATCTAGAAATGGAGCAAGAAGCAATAAAAGCCAAGGCGAAAATTTTAAATAGGATTTTATTGTTGTTTTCAAAATTGACGGTTTCATATACGCATATGCCGCTAATGGGAGTAAAAAAATCATCAAGTTATCATAAAGCATCTTATAATCCCAATATATTTGGGCTCGTTCTATCACCCCATATACTGCTGAACACAAAACTAGAATTATAAATATATTTATTACTTTGACATTAAACAACTTTCGATCCCATAATTTATAAAACGATATCAATACAAAAGTATCAATACACCACCATATTGCAGTATTTCCTATAGGAATTTTACACCATGCTAAAACCGAAGAAACACTTATCAAAACGATAAGAATTGAAAGATTTTGTTCTATTTTCATATTTTACCAATAACAAGCTCCTTCAACTTGTTTTGCATTTTTGGGAGTATCCTTTAATAAAGGTTTAACCCAAAAATCATTTATCAAATTACTATAACTTCCATAAGGAATACCCCATTCTTTTACTCCATAATTCGGATCTTCCCATCGATTTCCTTTAATACCAAATAATAATTGTAAAGCTCCTCCTAAATGAATAGCTTGCTTACCTATTCTTTTTACATGAGCTGCCAATGGAAAGCCATAAGCTCCACAACCAATTAGACAAATATCAAAATCTTCGCGTTCAACTTCTTTTTTCATATAATCCAAAGCATCAAACCATGTTTCAAAATTAAATTCTCCGCCTAAACTTTGAACAGCTTTAACTACACGCAGCGATTTGAACAGAGGCAAAACATTAGGATTCTTAAACAATTTATCTCTATTGTTTTCGTATTGCAACATTATTGTTTCTGCAAATGGATGTACTACAACGACCTTTTTACCTTCAAGATAGCGAGTCCATGGCTGCTTACTCCAAAATGGCTCTAAATTTCTTAAGAAAATCCCTAGATAACCTAATTTAAATTCCTTCTTAATAAATTCCTCTTCTGATTGCCAAACTCCAAGAATATCAAGTTGCTTACTATCCACAACCATCATATCTCCGAACCTTATTAAGTTCTCTTCCGTAGATGGGAAAAAGCCAGCATTTGATTGCATAAATCCCATCAAACGCTTATTCCACCACCATTGGAATTCATGCCCCGTGATATATTTCAAACAAGAGTGTTGAGCATTCTTTACTCCCAAATAATTAATCACAGTAGCTAATTCAAATGCTCCATATCTTGCTATCATACAAGGTTTACCAGAAGACAATAGATTATAAATCAGCTCAGAAGCTTTATCAGGATCAGTTATACCTCGATCATATGTTGAAGATTTAGAGCTAAATAACTTGCTATAAATCTTACGCAAAGCTTTCAATGTTATTATTTCAAATTTATTCATATTTTATAGTACATTTTACAATGTTAATCTGCTTCCTTACAAGTTGAAATGAAACCATTAAGAATCCATACCAACTGAACAACGCTATTTTTCTGTCGAAAAAGAATATGATTCTTGATATTATCAAAAGAAACATACGCTCAACTCCGTATTGCATATTTTACATATATAGTTTTAACTTTGCATGACAGCATCATTTTCCCAATATTAGGACAAGAACACGAAGTTAAACCTCGATCAACACGAGCCAATAGAGGTTATACCTTAATTTGACTAAAAATTAAATTCATTTTTATTGCTTCTCATCTGTAAGCAGTCACTTTAGAGACGTTATTTTCTCAAGAACAACAGTAAGTTGCTTTGTTGTTTCAGATAGTACAGCTTCTTCTTTGAAGCAAGCTACCACAATAGCTAATATTGGTTCTATATTAAATTTATATGATTTATAAGCCACTTTCGTGAAAATTCAACATTTTCATTTATCATAGTTTCACAAGCATTATAATTTATACTAAAATTTTTATTTATCAACACATCCAATTTTTCTATATTAGAAATTAGCCTGTTTTCTAAATTGAATTTTGACAGTAATGACTCCATACGAGACATTCTCGTACCATGTTTCAAGACTATAAAATCCTTTCTGAAATTAATAGAAAGAGCCATTCCATGGAAACTGCTTGTTAATATTACAGAGGCATTCTTTATAAGATTCAAAAATTCACATGGTCCAGCCTGCTGATAAAAACAATCAAAACTATAAGGAGAATGCAAAGAAACAGAAATACCTACTACAGGCATACCTAGTTTCTTTTTCAATAATCGCATAGCTTCGGCACAAAAATCACTCGTATCAAATCCATAATATAAAATATATTTCCCTTGGAAAATTGCTTGTTTATCCATAATTTGTTCCCACTCCTGCGCATCTAACAAGAAGGTTGGATCAAGAACATTATCCGTTGGCAAGCTACATTCCGCTGTTAAGAAACGAGCAGCATCACTTTCTCTAACACTTCGACATTTAAACTTTCCAAGATACTTTATTATCTCCGCACGTTGATTTCTTGCAGCTTCCAGATTACCGAAACTAGAAGCAAAAGATATACATTTATCAGAGCTATCCAGAAAAGGTAAAAAGAAAAAAGCATTATCTAACCTGCCTTCAACGTTCCATACCTGATCACTTCCAACAAGATGAACATCATATTTTATCGGATGGTCTATATATTCTTGCTGAGACAAAAAGCGCTCTGAGAGAGGAAGTAATTTACGAAATGCCATGAAATTCTTCTTTTTTGTCAATACAGCAGGAGTATAAGCAAACAAATTAAGAAGAACATTTTTTAACCCATTCCAAGGATACTTATATTGCATTGCATTTTCTTCTGCCTTAGACTCAACATTTACAATCTCTGCATCAATATTATGCGAATTCAAAAAGCGAGCCGTAGCATAAGCCTGCAATAATGCACCGAAATTATTGCAGGCATGAATAGTATATATACCGACTTTCATTTAATTATACTCTTAAGTTTCAAAACCGTTTTGTCCCCTACCGCCTCACGTACAATCTCTTTCACTTTTTCTTTGATGGAAGATGATGAAGAAGATTTTAGATTTGATAAAACATTCAATGCATCACTCTCATCTTTCCCGTCAATAAAAACTTCAAAGATGATTGAATAGCGAGTATCAGGATTAAAGAATTCATCTATCTGGTTTAAGTATTCTGCTTTTGAAGACGCTGTCATGTACTTATATCCTAAGTCTTCTGCATAATGTCTAACTAAATTTGATGATTTTTGTCCGTAGTGACCCGCTGCAGCAATATAAGGATCAGCATCTGCACCAAGCTTATAAGCTGGATGAATACAATTTCTAAATTCATTGCCCTTACCATTATTAATCAATAGTATTCGCAAATTATCACCAATGTGTCGGTTACCTAAGCTATTCATATCATAAAAAAATGCTAGGTCTCCAAAAACACCAACATGCATTTTTTGCGGTTCTACTAAAGAAGCTCCTATTAATGTAGATATACCACCATCTATTCCAAAGCCACCAAAATTACAACTGGTATCAATAGAAGCGTCATACATATAATAATTCCATACTCTGAAACTATTAAGTATTCCGAAATGCATAACTATGTTTTTAGGTATTCTATTAACTGTATTGTTTGCAAGCCAAGCGTTAGAAAATGGCAATTCGGGAATTTTTGAAATAATACTTTCTATTTCTGCCGTACATTCATCAAAGAAAGTATTGCAACATGTATCTGATATATAATGTTTGAAGAAGGTTGATTCATCCATATCAAAAAGATAAGTAAGATTATGCGAAGGATCTCTAATCTCACCATCCTCATTTATACGCCATGTTTCTTTAGCAGTTGCACTACTCCAGCCTACTTCTCCAAGACTAATTACCAAGTCTACATTAAATATAGGAGAAGTATATGTTTTTTGAGCTTTTAACAAAGAACAATTAACTCTATACTTGCCATGATATCCACTAATCACATCAGAAAAAACTACAGCATTATTACATGCACAAAAATCATCGATTAATTTTGTCTCTTCTAACGTGTATTTTTTATGTGAGCCAATTACAATAGCAATCTTTCCATTGGGAATTGCTGGCATTTGGTCCTTGACATTTATACGGCGAATAACTCTCACTTCTGGAAGTTTATCTACATAAAAATCCCATCGTTCACCTATCTGCATGTTTATATGAACAGGTCCACCACCATTACGAGTCAACTCTAGGATAGCCTTATTTATTTCCAAATTAACATGCCATTCATCTTCCTTTGATTTACAATGTTCTATTGTTGTGCTGTATCTTATAGTGTCTTTGGGAGCTTGTGAACGATCTATTGCTTGCGTACACAAATTCCCAATATTATAAGTACTATGCAAACCTGTTACAGCAAGGATAGGTAACTTACGATAGTAAGCTTCCGTCAATCCAGGAAAATAATTTCGTGAAGCAGTTGCTTCGGTACAAGTTATCACAACCGGCTCTCCTGATTCACCTGCTATACCACAAGCTATATAAGCTGCAGATCTTTCGTCAACAGAAGAATAAACCTGAAAATCTGGGTCATTCTGAATACTTGCAACAAAAATAGCATTTGTTGTACCAGGAGATGCAACAACTTTACGTATTTTATGAGCTTTCAAAAGAGCTATGAGTATCTGCGTACTCTTATCATTAGTATATTTAATTTCCATTTCTATTTATATGTATTGGCAGAATCACCATTGTTACAAACTAAAATTTGACCTGACAGACAAGAAGAAGCATCACTGAGCAAGAAGCATGCGACTTCAGCAACCTCTTCAGGCTGATATGTTCTTCCTGTTGCATATTGTGGTGCATACATGCTACCGCCAACAACACGACCGGTCATATCAGATGCAGTTACTCCTGGAGCAACAGCATTAATTCTAATACTATCTTTTATCAATAATTTTGCTAAACTTTGTGTAAGACTATTAATTGCAGCTTTAGTTAAGCCATAAGGAATATCATCAACATATAAGCCGCGCTCAGAAGAAACGAAAAGAACGCTACCATTAGTACGCTTATCTTTCTTATACATTTCAATAAACTGCTGTGCTAAAAAGTAAGAAGCCTTTAAGTTTGTATTGAATTGCTGATCATATTGACTCAACGATACGTTGAAGATATTACCTTCATGCAGAGAAATACCAGCATTATTAACCAGTACATTTGCACCTTGTAAAGCTTGGTCTGCTTCTTTCAAGAATTCTTGTATTTCGCCAAAGTTTGAAACATCAAATACAATATACTTACAATGTAGGCGATCTGAAACTTCTTTAAGAGATTTCTCATTACGACCAGTTATCAAAACTTCCGCCCCTTCAGAAATAAATTTTTCTGCCATTGCAGCCCCAAGTCCACGACCTCCTCCTGTTATAATTATCTTTTTACCTTGAAGTCGATTATTAGGACTCAAATATGTTATTTTGGCACTCAGATTAACAGTTGGTCTTATTAAGGAAATAATCCTTTTTATTTTATTTTTTATCATCTTTTGAATATTTTATTTTTAAATTTAATAACCATATTATCAATTAAAATCTTCTCTTTATTATCAAAGCTACAATAGTATGCTATTATCGGATAACAAATGATTGTAATCAATGCACTAATAATTAATCGCTGCCATGAAGGAGATTGAAATGATACAATAAAGAGCAACAACGCAAATAACATGAATGATAATAAAATACAAGGCCATAAAGTATATCTTATATAGGTCCAAATTTTTAATCCACAAAGTACATTACAATAATAAACAGCATTAAATATCCTCACAACAGCAGTTGCCATAAGCAACCAATATATTGTAGCTATCGGTGCTCCCATTTTATACATCACATAACCTATGAATAATGGAGCTAGCCAAATAAATATCGTCGTAATAGTAAAGTTTCGTATTTGTCCTGTAGCATTAATACAAGTCTCTAAGGTAACCATCAACTGCGATACCATCTGACGAATCAATACTAATCTTACAAAAAGAATTGCATATTCTGGTACATTTTTAAGCCAAACAGATAGAATAAACGGGCATTCCACGATAAAAGGTATCGCAAAGAAAGTATAAATGATAAATGAAAGTTTATTTCCTGTTGCAGCAGCTTCAATCATTTTCTCTGTTTCACCAGCTCCACGACTTTTTACTAAAACAGGATTTAGTGCCTTAAGCATATTATTAGAAAAGACCATTAATTGGCCTGCTAATTGATTTGCTATACCATGAGCCGCATTGGCTATGACACCACCAAACATATTTAAGAGAATAGAAACTCCTTGCATACAAAGTAACGAGGATGTGGAACCTAGAAATCCCCATCCAGCAAATCCGGTCATGTCTTTAGCTATTTTCTTATCCCATTTTTTTCTAATTCTATAACAACATTCATTATAATTTTTATGACAATAAATTGCCATAATAAATAATGAAACAAATGGAATTGCAGCCATCAACAATCCATATACTATCAACTTATCCTCTGATGTATATACACAAGCAAATGCTACGGTCAACTTAAGTAAAGATTCAAAAACGCCCACGATAGAATAATATTTCATATTCTCATGAGAATTAAGAACTGCATCATAAGGTACTGTCAAGATAGTAACCATCGTACTGATAATAAGAGAAGCATATACAATTTTAGCCGCAAATATTCGTGCATCAGGAATGTTTAGAATTCCATTGAAGAACAAAACACCAGCTATTAATAACATGACACCAACAATAGCTGCTACCAATACATGTAAAACTATACTTACATTAAAAATTACAACTTTCTTTTCATTGTTACCTTCACCTTCTGCATAATTCATGAATCTTTGAGTAGATGCAGCCATTGCCGCATTAAGAAAACCTAGCATGCTTATAACGCCGCCAACGATATTATAGATACCGAAGTCGGAAGCACCCAGGGAATTCAAAATCAAACGGGTGGTGTACAACGATACGAACATCGTTATCGCCATCTTTGCATAAAGATAGCCTGTATTCTTAATTACTCTATTTGCTGTTTGTGACATAAACTTATTACGAAATTTATAAGAAATTACAGTCTTTACCTGCGAAGATAAAGACTACAATTAGATTATTTCAAGCTCTCCTGATACCAATCGAAGAGTTTCTTCACACCATCCTCAATCTCTACCTTGTGAGTCCATCCAAGGCTATGAAGCTTATCCACAGAGATGAGCTTGCGCATGGTTCCATCTGGCTTGCTGGCGTCGAACTCAACCTCACCTTCGAAACCTACGGCCTTTACTACAAGCTCTGAAAGCTCACGGATGGTGAGCTCCTTGCCGGTACCCACATTGATGTGGCAGTTGCGAATCTCACCGAGAGATGGGATAGCACCACCACGGCCCTCAGAATTGTTTCTATCCACAGCACCATCTACCTTGGCACCATAGAATACAGAACTGTACTTCTCGATACCGATGATGTCCTTGAAATCTACATTCAGTAGCACGTGAACACTGGCATCAGCCATATCCTCGCTCCAGAGGAACTCGCGCAATGGCTTACCTGTTCCCCAAAGCACCACCTTGTTGTCGTAGATGCCGTAGAACTCCAGTGCCTTCAGAATGCGCTCATGAGAGTTGCTTCCATCCACATTGCCCTCGCCGATGATGGCACGGAGCTTGTCTGTAGGATTGATAGGACGCTTGTTCATATCTACCTCGATGCTGTGCCAGTCGCCATCGTGGATGAGCTTGGCAAGATAAATCTTGCGCATCATTGCAGGCATTACGTGGCTGTTCTCCAAATGGAAGTTATCGTTAGGACCATAGAGGTTGGTTGGCATCACTGCGATATAATTGGTACCATACTGAAGGTTGTAGCTCTCGCACATCTTCAGTCCGGCAATCTTAGCGATGGCATATTCCTCGTTGGTATATTCCAAAGGAGAAGAAAGAAGCACATCCTCGCTCATAGGCTGCGGTGCATTCTTTGGATAGATGCAGGTAGAACCCAGGAAGAGGAGCTTCTTCACGCCATGAGAATAAGCATTGCTGATTACGTTGCACTGCATCTTCATGTTCTGCATGATGAAGTCGGCACGATACAATGAATTCGCCATGATACCGCCCACAAAGGCAGCAGCCAGGACCACTGCATCAGGCTTCTCCTCGTCAAAGAACTTCTCTACTGCATACTGGTCGGTCAAGTCGAGTTCTTTGTGAGAACGACCTACCAGATTGTGATAGCCTCTCTTCTCGAGGTTATTCCAAATAGCAGAACCCACGAGTCCGTGGTGTCCTGCAATATAAATCTTTGCGTTTTTATCTAAACTCATTTTTTTACTCTTATTTTAATTCATCTTTTCCGTGTTGCAGCATAACCACCAATCACGGCATAACATACGAGCGGTATAAGAAAGGCAATCGCCATGCTACCTGTGGTATCAGCAATATATCCCATCAATACCGGAGCTATCGCTCCTCCCACTATCGTCATGATGAGCAAGGAAGATGCTAACTTGGTCTGGGTTCCCGCATCTCTTAATGCTAAAGAGAAAATCGTTGGGAACATGATGCTCTCTCCCAAATACAAGGCGAAGAACGCTATGAGGGATAAGGTTCCACTACATACCACCACTATCAATGTGGCGATAAATGTAAGGATGGCGCAGGCTAGAAGTACCAGCTTCGGCTGGATATAATTCATGATGACACCACCAGCCAATCTTCCGATAAAAAATAATCCCATACCGCCAAAAGCGAGATAGAGACTGGCGGTCTGCTTCTCAATATGAATGCTCTCTTCCGCATAGTTGATAAAGAAACTGTTCACACCCGTCTGAGCTGCTACATAAAGGAAGAGGGTGAGCATGCCGAAAGCGAATGCCATCGCCTTCATCGGCTTCTCCTCTATCTTCTCGTTCGTATCTGTTTCATGTGCTCTCCTTGGGTCTGGCAATGTAATTCTTGACAGAATCAATGCCACCAAAAGCACAAAGATACCCACCAGGGCGTATGGAATGGCTATGTTGACACCAGAAAACAGCAGTTGTCCACCAACCAATGGTCCCACTATCCAACCTATACCATTGAGCGATTGCGACAGGTTGATTCTACTCTCAGCCTTATCGGGATGTCCCAATACCGTGGTATAGGGATTGGCACTCGTCTCCAGACAGGTTAAGCCACACCCTATCACGAATAAAGACAGTACGAAGAAATAGAAGCTGTTGATTTCACCTCCCGGTATGAACATCAGGGAACCGATGCCAAACAGAACCAGACCGGTTATCACTCCCCTGCGGTATCCCCACTTCCGGATAATCCATCCGGCAGGCAAAGCCATCAGGAAGTAGGCTCCATAAACAGCAGCCTGTGTCAGAGCAGACATCGTCTTGCTGATATGGAATGATTCCTGAAAATGAGGATTCAACACCTCCAGAATGCCATGGGCAAAGCCCCACATAAAGAAGAGGCTGCTGATAATGAGGAAGGGAACCAAATAGTTATGACCTTCGTATCTGAAGATGGATTGCTTCATCATGTTTCTTTGCAAATTCCTTACTATCCTTTACAACCAGGGCAAGATATCCGCCGCCACCAGCTCCAGGCATCTTCCATGCCAGAACATCATCCAGAGCACTGTAATGATTGATCATCGGCTGTACACTCGCCTCCGGCTCTATCACGCCATTAACTGATGGATTCACCATACCAGGGAACATGGCTATCTGGGCTTCGAAAGATGCCTTGTATGCTGCAACAAAGGCATCGAGGTTGCGCGCTAGAATAGCACTCCAGCATGCATCTGCAGCATCAGCCAAAGCCTTTACCTTTGCAGGTGTTATATCCTTGCCTTCTACGACACTGCATCCTGGACGTCTCGGTTCCATCGGTATCATCACCAAATGGTCTTCGAGGAAACGGAGGGTCATCTCGTCCTGAGTACTTTCTATCTTCTCTGGCCAGAAGTTATTGTTGTAATAATGACGCACCAAGCCAGGAACACAAATGCCTATGGAATCCTGGGCACCGGAAATGATGCCATCGTGACGCTCCGGGTTATTCTCAAAACAGAATACCAATCGGGCGAGCATCTCCGGATCCATCTTAGGGAGTTTCACCGGCCATATCTTCTGAATCATCTTACGGGTAGATGTAGAGAGTCCGCATCTGTCACGTACATCAAAAGTCGGCTCCAACGAAATTGTAATCGCCCATCCAGGATGATATTGACTCACATAAGGCTGGTCTATCCATGTTCCGGCAAGATCCAGACGGGTAGGAATACCCGCTTCCTGCGACGTATTATCAGAAGCAGTAGATAAAGCCTTCTTCAAGGAAGATGAGGAACGTGCTTTCAAGCCTTCATGAGGTGTGCGCTGAAGTTCAACATACTCGATGCCCCGTTCTGCACATATCCTGCGCTTTTCATCAGAACCGCCTTCTGCATTTACAACAAACACATCGGGTTTTACCTTATCAAGTGTAGGGAGATAGTCGATGACTCCGCTTCCCTCATTGATATACGCATCCTTCACTGCCTTGATATTCTTGACCATGAAGAGTCGTTCTTCCTGCGGGAACATAGGCTTGCGGTGCTTATACTCCAGATAAGTAGCATCTGAGCCTATGCCTACATACAGGTCACCATAACGTGATGCCTGCTGGAAAAACTCCACATGACCAGAATGTAAAAGGTCGTAACACCCACTTACAAAAACTTTCTTAGCCATAAACTTTATGAATAGTTAATAGTTTATAGTTTACAGTTAATAGCATGCTGTAAACTATAAACTGTAAACTCTTACTTAACAATACCCTTCTCCAAGTATTCTGCAAGATTGCAGCGAACCTTCTCGCCGGCAGCCTCAGCAGCTACCTTAGCCATATCGTTCTCTACCATAATCTTGACGAGATCCTCGAAAGATGTGGTATTAGGATTCCAGCCGAGCTTAGCCTTAGCCTTTGTCGGGTCACCCCAGAGGTTCACCACGTCGGTAGGACGATAGAAGTCAGGAGAAACCTCAACGAGTGTCTTGCCGATGAGTTCCTCAGGACCCTCAACGCAGATACCCTTCTCGTTCTCTTCCTTACCTTCCCACTTCAGCTCGATGCCTACATAGTGGAAAGCCAACTGAGCGAACTCACGAACTGAGTGCTGCTTACCTGTTGCGATAACGAAATCCTCTGGCTTCTCTGCCTGGAGAATCAGCCACATGCATTCTACATAATCCTTGGCATAACCCCAGTCGCGGAGTGAATCCAGGTTACCGAGATAAAGCTTGTCTTGCTTGCCCTGCTTGATGCGTGCCGCAGCCAATGTAATCTTACGGGTAACGAATGTCTCACCTCTTCTCTCTGACTCATGATTGAAGAGGATACCAGAGCAGCAGAACATATTGTATGCCTCGCGATACTCCTTGACAATCCAGAAACCATACTGCTTGGCTACAGCGTACGGAGAATAAGGGTGGAATGGAGTGTTCTCGTTCTGAGGAACCTCTTCTACCTTACCGTAAAGCTCAGAAGTAGAAGCCTGATACATGCGGCAAGTTTTCTCCAAACCGCACTGGCGGATAGCCTCCAGGATACGGAGTACACCTGTGGCATCTACATCGGCAGTAAACTCTGGAGAGTCGAAGCTTACCTGTACGTGGCTCTGAGCTGCAAGATTATAAACCTCTGTTGGCTTCACCTTGTTCATTACCTGGATGATGCTCATAGAGTCACCGAGGTCGGCGTAATGAAGGTGAAAGTTTGGCTTACCTTCCAGATGAGCGATGCGCTCACGGAAATCAGTTGATGATCGACGGATAGTTCCGTGAACATCATAACCTTTTTCCAATAACAACTCAGCCAAGTATGATCCATCCTGACCAGTAATACCTGTAATAAGGGCTACTTTTCTATTATCCATGAAAATTTTGATTGAAATTAATAAATATATGTGTTGATTTTAATACCTATTGGTATAAACAGTTTTGGAAAAGTTGAATTACTTTCCGAATTCCTTGATTCTCTGTTCTTCTTTCAATGAGCAGACAAGCAGTTGTCCATTCTTCTCGGCTACGATATAGCCATCCAAGCCTTGAACTACCACCTTGCTTTCATCGGCTGCATGAACCACGCAGTTCTTGCATTCATACAAGCGGATGTCCTTGCCTACCTTGGCATTGCCAGCCTCATCTTGTGGAAGCAAGGTACGGAGACTGCCCCAGCTGCCTAAGTCGCTCCAACCGAACTCAGCTGGCAAGGTATAGATTTCCTTCGATTTCTCCATCACGGCATAGTCAATGCTTATCTTCTCGCAGGTTGGGAAGAGTCTGCCGACTACCTCTTTCTCCTGTTCGGTATAGAAAGAAGGTGCCATCTCGTCCATGATGCTGGCAAGGTTTGGCTGGAAGATGCGGATTGCCTTGCTGATGGTATCGATGTTCCATACGAAGATTCCGGCATTCCAATAGTAATTGCCGGCGTCAAGGTATTGCTCGGCTGTCTCCAGGTTTGGCTTTTCCTTGAAAGCCTCTACCTTGTAGATTTCATCTACGGATGTTGGTTCTGCTGCAGCGATATAGCCATAGCCTGTTTCTGGGCGGCTTGGCTTGATACCGATGGTAACGATGGCGTTCTTATCGGATGTATAGCTCAATGCCTTGCTGAGCACTCGCTGATACTCAAAGGTATTGATGACCAGGGCATCGGATGGTGTCACCACGATGTTGGCATCAGGATGCTTCTTCTGGATCTTCCAGCAGGCATAAGCAATACATGGAGCGGTATTGCGAGCCTCCGGCTCTGATAATATGTTATCTACTGGCATGTCAGGGATTTGCTCCTTGACTATGCGAATGTATTTCTCGTTTGTCACTACCCACATGTTTTTGACAGGACAGATTGGCTTCAATCTTTCTACTGTCAATTGTATGAGGGAACGGCCGACACCCATCACATCTATGAATTGCTTTGGGTAATCGGGGGTTGACATAGGCCAGAAGCGGCTACCTACGCCGCCAGCCATGATTATGATTTGTATGTCGTGCATAAATCTTGTTCTTTTATATTAAAGATTTTCTAAAATCATCCCGTCCTTCTTTGTTGATAAAGCGAGCTGCACTCGGCAATTTGAAAGCGAGCTTTCATTGCACTCATTGGCATCGCTTTTTCCCATTAAAGAAGGCTTTTTTCGAAAACCTACCTGTCCTTCCTTACCGTTAAGGAAGGCTCCACCTCTCATCTCGGTCTTCTCCCCTCAGGGAAGAAGAGGGAAACCGCCCTACTCGGTGCTCGGAACCACTACGCTCTAAGGTTGGCGGACCAAAGCGGTCTACGCCAGGTTTTGCGGGATGGGACCGCCTGGGGATAACGATTACAACTAACTATAAGCCCTAACTGAAATCATTACTTTATCTGCTACCACCGGTATATTAATGATTGCTTGGAGTTTGTTGGGTAGCTGCCTCTACTCTATCTTTATTATCAATCTGTGTTGTACATTGCTGTGCGAAATTATTCTGCATCATATTAGCAAAGGTAACAGCCATATTGTTTTGATTTCTTACACTTTGGTAAGCCTCCCAATCCCAAAACAGATAGGTATCCCATAATCCTAAATCTATTTCCTTTTTAAGTTGCTGCATCCTAGAATGGTTAGCGTTTCCGGCTCCATCAAAATAGGTGTCTAAAGTTGTATGATAACGGAATACGTATAATATATTTAATTCACCAGGAGTGAAAAGATTGGTAGCTAAGTCTGGATGGATTATCTGTTGAGTATCCTTATTTAATCTACTCTTTGATAAATCTACATCTACATATTTCTTTGCTACTGCACGAGTAGCATACAATCTGCTGTTTGACGAAAAATATTCATCTACATCAGAGAAGAACATCGTATCACAATTGCCTTTATTAATTTGTTCTGACATCAAAAATAAAGAATCCTTGGAAATCACTACATGTTCAAAGCGTATGTGAGTTATATCAAAAACATTATCCACTGGCTTAACAACAGGAATGCCTAATTTACATAAAGCCACTAATACTGCACGCTTTTCCACGACATTCAACTCATTATTAAAGTCAGCGGCTGCAGTATCATAAGTCTGTCCATCCTTAGCATACTTCTTAAACACACGCAATCCTCTTATGGCAATTTTGCGCACCTTATTTGTCTTATGCTGTAAGAACAAATTTTGAAACCACGCACCAACAAATCCTCCTAGCAAAGCTGCAAGGATGGGTATCAATATATCAATCCAATCTGTATCCATAATGGTATCATCCTATTTATTAAAACATTGTTCCTTAGCCATTAATCTCACTCTTTCAAGCCATTCCATGATTTCTCGTGGTGTATTAGGATGCTCTTCGTCCTCATGCTTCTCCAAGGCTAAAGCCATCAAGGAATATTCACGCTCCAATGATGTAGAAAATATTCCTGCATCATCAGTATTGATTGATACGCTGATGGCATGGTGAGGATGCGGTGAAGACAAGCCATGATTGTTGAATTTTATAATAGGATGTTTATCATAACGATTAAACTCTCCTATTTTAAAGTTCGAAGATGGATTGCATTCTATTGCTATATGAAGTTGCTCTATTTGATTCAACAGATGTTGTTGAACATCTCGTATAGCAGTAAGCAAAGCCTTTCGATATTCTGATTTAATCTTTAGCACCTCACTCATAGCACTATTCTTGCGTACCGTCATATTGAAATGGTACATATAATATAACCTACAAGCTTCCTTATTCTTACGGGCATTATCAATATCCAAATGATGATTAAAAGCAACTTTATTCCAGCTATCCATAATTTCTGCAGAATAATCTGGCAGCATAGCTATGTCCCCATTTTGATAGCAATACGGAGAATCACCTCGTAACAACCAAGACTGATAATAGGTAAATACATCAGCCATCGCTAAGGCATCAGAAAATATCCGATGATAGTATATGCTATACAATTCTTTCAAATACGCTAGTACTGTAGTAGAACATCCCAAGCGTTCTGATTGAACAAAGAGCCATGCTACATTATCGAGCAAAACTTGTCGTGTTGCATTGATTCTATAGTTATGGCGCTCATAATAATTAACTACATCTACACCTAAGGATAAAGCATGCCCTAACCTATCACCATTGCGGAAGCCTAGGAATTTGAGCACCTCATCTATGGCTCGCAATCCATCGACAACATCATAAAAATCCTCGCCCACATGATAGGTCTTACCTAACTTTTGTGGCTGTAAACAATCTGCATAGCGAAAAGGCTGCGACAAATATCTGTATGTTCTGGCAAAAACCTCCGGACGACAACAGATTTCGGAATTGGCGGCATCTATGCCTACCAAACGTTTGGAGTCTTCGTGACCAGAACACATCAGCCCATAAATAGCCTTGGCTTGCCTTTCTATTTCCTTACGTAACTGATTGTGTCTAGGCTGTAAGCAGAACTCTGTGCAGTAATCAGTATCACAAAGCTCATGATCTTTAAGCTTGATAAAATGGTAGATATAATGGAAGTCATCTTTGCCTATTCTAAAATTCTTCGCAAAAGAACTACCTGTTATATACTCATCATTTTGCTGAATCTGCCTGAGATCATCCTTCATCGTATTTCCTGGGGCAATGCGCATTTCTACATACCGCTTCGCATGCGAATCACTCATAAAGGAACCCACTGCTAATTGGGCCAAAAGATTTTCATAAATACTACCATCCTGGATGAACATACATTTTCTTAACTGATAATCGGAAAAATTCTCAAACCCCAAGGAATTGTTGACCTGTACCATTTCCTTTCTCAACTCCTCCTTAATCAGAAGATAGATATAAAACAATGCACTCTTCTTATCACAACGGTATTCGCCTAAATATATTTTCCGAAACACATTGTACATAAGACGACGTTCACCGCCCAAGATTGAAAACAGGGACTTATCTTCACCCATTATAGCATAATCGGGTATATTTTTAGTCTGCGTAGCAGGATTTACATATTTACGTGCCTTACAGAAACATAAGGTATCTATATATTCCTGTGCAACCTTAGCATAGCTCAACATCTCTATCAAATTCTGACAGGCAAGAACTTCATATATACTCAACCTTGCCTGAATGACTGTAGTCCAATCTTCTGCTATTGTATCTAAAAACAGATAGAGTCTGATAATTGCAGCACAAAGGACTTTGACATACAGTGGACGACCATTACTGTTAAACCGATAGGCCATCGAGGGACAAATCTTTGAAGTGTCCAGTTTATCAAACTTGGCTTCATGGCCTCCTAAGACATTCATAAGACTCATCCAGTTCAATTCGAAATTCAAGGATGACCCATAAAGGTGAGCATGTAAATCGTACATTTCCTTATCGAAAACTTCTTGAAGCTCCTTTGCATCATTAGCCAGATAACAATTCCAGTCAAAGCTGCTCGACCTGAGATTTCTCCTTAAATCATAAGCAGCCCTATAAGATGTGACAAACAAGTCTTCCCCGAAATCGCGAGTTATCTCATGCCATGAAAGAAGTTCTTCATAACGGCATATTGGTCTATCATTTTCTATCAATATCTTATTGCAAGAGAAATGTAACAACACATTGAATAGTTCCGAGAATTTACAATACATCAAGTTGTAGTCATGCATGTTAGGCATGGACCATTCGTCCCGAAAGACATGATAGACAATACCAGCATGATCCAATGTCTCTGATGCATTTACATGAAGAAGCTGTCGTGCAAAAATGCCCTGATCCACCAAACTATCAAAGTTATGATACGTATCAGCAACTTTCAATATTTGTGTGATAACATCTTCGCTTCTAACTTCCTGAAACAAGACTTTCAAAACCTGATTGATTGTTTCCATTACTACTTATTAATAATGAGCCTGAACCGTTGTTAATTTTGCCAATTGAGGATTATCTCCAAAAATAGGAACAAAGTGACCATCTATGTTAGGATCACTAAGCAACAGCGCAACCTTTTCTAAGAAATCAAATTGTATATTATGATAACATTTATTACCATCGGTCAGATCCACATCATAGGTTGATATAGAATACTCACTGCAACTTTCAAAGAAAGCAGCAAGTACCTCACGATCATACTTACTCCTATCAACTTCTTTCTTTTGAACTGTTTTCAAGAAATCCTGTAATATTTCAACATTTCGTATAGAACAGAATGACAGCCACCTAGAATCATAATATGTGCATATGTCTTTACCTATGGATTTTTCACTGTCATAAGGACATTCATATTCGCATGAATATTCTTTCTTATTCCGGGTTAAAGTCATAAAATCATGATATAAAGAATGCTCACTAGACAAGATGGCATCTATCAAATCCTTACCATCCGGCATCGTTACAATTCTCCTAAAACGTTGATAACATCGCTTGATGCGAGTAAGATTAAAGAAGAATGCTCCCAAATCAAAAACCAAATCTTCATTCTTTATTACGGGAACATCATAGACAACGAACTCCTGCTTACGATAATCAGCATCCAGCAATTTAGAATGAGAAGTAGCTAACATGAAAAACTCCAGTAACCTGATTAAATTTCCTTTTTCAACTTTTTGAAAATCCGTTGCACAAGTAGTCATCAAATTGTATAATTCTGTACCAACAATATAACGATAGTCCAAGGCCATATCAGGCGGGAATAATGGTTGCAACCTCACATTAATATAGCTGCCAGATACCAGCTTATTGAATTCTTCGATATTTGAATACTGACTATTCCGAAGGATTTCTCTGGGTTGATTAGCAACAGGCTGTTTGTTTTTATCTACTGCGGGTGGTATCTTCTTAACTTCAGAAATCTTGTTGTAAGATTCATAAAGTCGCATGGAATAGACTGTTTTGATAAAGAATAGGAATTTTTGCTGTTCCCTATTGTTTGTCTTCCTATAGAGGAATTCTATAACCCCCAGCACATCCCCCAAGGATATATTGTAAACTGAATTTTCATCATTGGTACATACATGAACCAAATCATCTACAGGATAAAACTCATTAGCCAATTTTCTAATAACATAATAATTCAATTGCATCAACTCTTCCGTAGCTATAATCTGACGAGCAAAATTCTGATTTTCAATTGCAATATTGTTATTAATCCATACTTCAGCTAAATATTTCTTAAATACCTCCTGATTATATTTCCCTTCCTTTAAAATACAGAAATTCTTGCTCATACTTTCTTTATAATCATCCATGTTCCATAATAATTTGATAATTTGGCGTAAATCTCGCAAATTTCTTGGAACGATATAGCTGGCATGAACAGGAGAATTGTAGAACAAATAACGAGTCTTCTGAAATATCAACTCTGGCACACATTGCTGAACAGAAGGAAATTCACAAGTTTTCATATGAGAGGTGATGACGAGCTTGCGATTCAGCAAATCTTCAATATCAGGCATATACACCCTTTGGCTATGAGGGAAAAGCTTCGTGAGATACCTCTCTGCCATTTCAGCAAATTGTCCTTCTTCCTTTTCCATTTCAAAAAGATTCGCAAATTCGTTCTGTTTAATGGTCTCTAGCTGATCCATTTTTAATGCCATTAAAACCAATACATTAGGAAGTATAAAATACTTTCGGATTAGTTCTGCCATCAATGCGGCTTCTTTGGCATTCAAGTCTATATCATCTATGCGAAGCAAGAGTATCTGATACTGGGAATTCAGACATTCTAAAAAATTATCAACCACTTCCCTGATGTCCTCTTTCAGATCAACTGCTGCAGAAAGACATTCCAGTTCCTCTACCTTATTTGTTATAAGAACTTCACTTTCAGCATCAATCAATAAATGGGCATGTTTTTGGGCCTTCGTAAGCGATGTCAGGAATTCCATCTTCTTACTTTCCTTAATATCTTCACTTTTCTTAGTAAGTTTCTGATATGCCCTAAACAGCTTTGCCAGGAATAAAGATAAGATATTGTGCTTCGTATCAAAATAAGAAGGATCCATCAAATCCAAAGAATAAAAGTTCGTATCCGATATTTGAGGATATTTCCCCTTAAAATCAGAACGTAACATTTTATTAGTTGTCAGGAATCCACCAACAGAAATCATGCACGATGTTTTTCCAGAGCCACGATCGCCAGAGAACGCAAATATATTATTTGCATATTCCATATCTCTATCCACAGTGTCATCGTTCAACGTATTGAGATAAGACTCTATTTCTGATAAAGATTTCCGATATTGCTCCTTGAACGGAGAAGCCTCCAAAGAAGAAAGAGTAATATTCTCCTTCAATGGGCGGTTGTCTTGATCTAAATTGAATGTAATTGCTTCCATAACTTATCTATTAGTTTTAACCCATTCAAACATTACTGAATCAACTAAAGAAGCCCAGTAACCGCACAAATCGGAATCATATTTCGTAAAGAACTTAGCAAAGTCATCTTTAATATTTTCTCTGATGTTCTCGGAAATAATCGTTCCATTTACGTCGTTTTGTCTTTCTTTCTCGGCATACAGTATTGCCATATTTAAAGCAGCCCCATGCCAAGTACTCCATTTTTTATTGTTGTTAACCGAAGTTTGAACTCTAAATAATTCGCCATAATCACAGCCGCAATTGCCTTCTACGCGCATATTAAACCGTTTATGGAGTTTTATATCCAAAACTGATAATGCAGCATTTAACTTAGACATTGTTACAATCAACCCGTCAATGTTAGTCTTTACAGGAGTATTAAATATACCTACAAAATATCTTCCCATACATATTACATCTATACAATCTGCATTATCACGAAAGATATCTAACATGACATGGCGAATAAGTTCATATGCTTTTTGTATTATTTCCAGTTTGTTGTTATCATAGGCTTTCATGCGAACACAAACTGCGACAACTCCAGCAAAAGCACAATCTGCACCAATCTCTGAACTTGAAAGAAACTGATTTTTGGGAACCAATTTATCATATTCAGGTAGTAAAACAGAATCCATATCACGTAAAGTTTCTGCAAATTCGAACTGCTTATATTCTAGTTTCATGATTTTTCTTCATCGTTATTTTGTTACTTTTAATTTTTCTACAGGTTGTTGTCCTGTAAGAAGAAGGTAACTGATTATAACCTCTTTAATCTGGTTTTCAGCATAACGTTGGGCTTCACGTAAACATGCAAATATACCTATCACACTTAACACAAAACTAACTATATATAAAGGTATATCATGAAAGCTGTTATTTACAGCCTTTTCATATATCGGTAATGTGATAGAGAAAACCAATGATAACAGGAAGGAGAAAAACAAGCCTTCACACACAGCCTGCATCACCCACTGTCTATACAAGTCTTGATAACATTTACCAGAAGTATCTTTTTGTCGAATAACTATCCACATTTGGGAGTATGCCAAAGAAGGATCAGTAAACGAGACTCCATCAATTTGGGGCATATTCAAATGTGTCAGAGTTTCAACGTATATATATTTAAACGAACGGATATGATACCATTTTGTAGGCGCTTCATCAACTTCCTGTCTTTTTCTTATTTTATTTCGCAAAAACTTACCTGAAACAAAGGAGATTACACCACTTATATAAATAAGTACTATTGCGACTAAATAATCTACAAAAGTAGAAAAATAAATAATGCGATAAAACAAGACATTGACGGAATAGCATAACACCACAAAGGTCATGAATCCTGAAACAAAGAATGAGAAATCAAAGAAATTCAATCCCTCAGAAACTTTGTTTACTATTGCTTTAAATTCCTCTGCCATAATACAAGACTGATTACCTTTTCTTTTCTATTGATTAAAAAAACTCGTCTCTATCTAGTGATCCTTTTGGATCGTCAATGCCAAAGCTCTAAAACTCTTTGCCTCCGAAGAATTAACCTAGAGCTGACATCATGCGGAGTTGCTTGGCTGATGGGGCTTTGATGCCTTTGTTGGCCATATCCAAATAGAAGTTGAGACTGGTGTAAATCACCGTTAGAACGTAACTACTGATTTTCAGCAGTTAGCACATCCAACATTTTTTTAAAAACATGTTATTAATAGGTATTGCCAAAGCTGCCAATTAGGCAGCCTTGACATTCACCTTTTTGTTCGAATTATAATTACATGAGATTAGGGACATGATAAGATTTTCGAAAACCTACCTTCAATAGTCTTTACGCCCCTTTCGGTTCCCCCTGTTCTGGGGGACAGAAACCTCTCCGGGACGAGAGGATGTGGGTGGCAACGCTATAGCCTCCGCCAGAGTTTTGGTATCGTCAGCGAAGCCTGTGTCCTAAAGGGCTGCCGATATTTGTTTACGCAACAGAGTTGCGATTATTTGTCGGCTGGCGCATTCTTTATAAAACTCTAAGATATCGGATCTGGTATCTCTTTAATATGCATAATGAGTTCTATCACTTCATTCAAACCAACTATCTGTTCTGTTGATTTTATTTGCATTAAGTCATGCAATAACTGCTTTTTACTAGTCACAGGAATACTTACTTGCTCTGGATAAACCAAAACTTGGCGTATTTCTTTTAACCACAAATTACAAGCAGCATAATTCTCAGCTTGTGAAGCTGTCCTAATTGCACCTATAGTATGGAACAAATAGTAGAACGATAATGGTAATGACTTATTGAGTCCCATCATTTGTGAATAAATATCAGCAACATTCTTCTCCAACAAAGAATTATTACTCAATTGATTCATAAAGGTGGAACGTAAATCAGAGCCTAATAAATGAATGTTACTCTTTTGTTCATCAAAGTATTGTACAAGTCGTTGCTTCTCTTGTCGAAAATCAATAACTGCATAGATGTTCCAACCTATAAGAACTGTTACCAACACACCAAGTATGCCTGTGATAAATCCGAGATAATCAAAGGACAATTCTGTTCTTGGTAAGGAGAAACAGATGGCTAAGATACTAAGAATTATAGCCAATATACTCAATATAAATCCAACATTCTTCATAATTTTGCCTCCACTTTATTGTTTGATTTGTCGCCGAAAATCTTTTAATACCAAAACTACCATACTAACAGCCAATTAAGATAAGTAGAATATATAAAACATCTAAAACACCTTGAAATATTCTGTTGCCAAGGAAAAATAAAGTTAGCGGATTTCATTAAGATTTTTGTCCTCAACTCTCACAAAGACAAAGGTGGTAAGAAAACAGCCTCACGGACAACACGTTTACCTCGACTGTTTATCATGATACGTCTTTCCAAAGTGCGTCGGATCTGTTGCTACAAAACCATTTTCAGCTACATATCCTTCACTTTTTGCCATGGCTTCGCCGTCGTCCCCTGCAATAGTGGACGTAACCTGTGAGTGTATATTTGTCTCT
>ULTF01057620.1_pt1 | contig 35006 bp, 31 predicted proteins | sample 1957371 | NCBI WGS metagenome assembly ULTF01 (sample SAMEA4835727, study PRJEB28245) | human gut metagenome | biome: gut microbiome; material: fecal sample | place: Denmark | collected 2008
GATATAACACAAGGGAAACAATAAGGGAAAGCTCACCTGCGATGAATCCAGTGTTTCAAGGACTTACGGAGAATTTGATAATAAAATATAACAGTTATTAAATCGTTTAAAACAGGTGAAATCTAAATCGAAGTTTGTCTTGCTGTGTTCAAATCACAAAAAGGTCATCGTTTCACGATTATGGTAAAACGATGATCTTTTTTATTTCTTCCAGTAACAGATTAGCAACAGGAGTGAATATTTGATATTTTTTCCAAATAACATACATTTTTGTACAGGTAAACTGAACTGAGAGCAACGCTCGAATACGATTTCTTACAGGAGAAAGAATTCAGCTATAAAGGTCTTTCGATGGACAGGATTATTCATCATCTTGCAGTATTTATTTCAAGGTTATGGCAAATTCATATTTTCGGGGAAGGCAATACCAGAACAACAGCAGTGTTCTTCATTAAATATTTGAGAACACTTGGATTCTCTGCTGTCAATAATATTTTTGCGGAAAATGCATGGTATTTTAGAAATGCACTTGTTCGTGCAAACTACACGAACTTGCAGATGGGTGTTTATGAAACAACAGAGTATCTGGAAGCATTTCTCCGAAATCTGCTTTTGAACGAGAAAAATGAACTTCACAATCGAAATCTTCATATAAGTGGTCTTTTGAATGAAGAAAAAGTGAACATTGAAGATAAAAAAGTGGATATTGAGAGTAGAAAAGTGGACATTCAAGATAAAAAAGTGGATATTGAAAGTGTGCTTACCGAGAAAGTCAGCAATTTTTCGGTAAAGACGACAACTCATATCCGCAGTCTTTTTGAGAAGTTTGGTTTTGATGAAATATTTGGTAGAAGTGCAGTTATGGAACTTCTCAATCTAAAAGGCTCAGGTGCTTCCAAACTTCTATCCAATCTGGTGCAGGCAGAGATTATTGAACCGGTATCAGGTCACGGAAAAGGAAAATACAAGTTTAGAAAGTAATTAGTATCAGGGGATTTGCAGGATAATTGCATGACGTTTCTTATTGCCGACAGAGTAAGCACGTGATAATATTTTTGTATAGTTATAATAGGAACGTGCATAATATAAATTTTGAGGCAAAGGAGAAATTGTATGATTAGAACAATTAAAGGAAAGATATAATGAGACAAGTGAAAGTATCGGAAATGCCGCAGATAACGTACATACTTCGATCGACCTGATTAATGATATGATTAATTCTATCAGATGTGCCGGACAGTGTTAATTCGCTGCAGGTGACTATGCAGAATTTTCAGGTGTAGCATGGCGGTGACGGCAGCCGCGGCAGAGGTAAACGGCATTTTGTACAGAAGTAAACAGCGTTTGTAATTGACATCCACCACTCCGATACGCTATAATCACTAAGGTTAAAAATCATATAAACTCGTAATACGGACGAGAGTTTCTACCGGCTGCCTTAAACAGTAAGACTATGATTTCCAACAAGGAATCAGTGCATCTGTTTAACGGCAGCCTTTTACGTTACAATTAATGTTATATTGCTGCGGATTGGAGGAAAAGTTATGAATAAGTATGACGTAATTATTGTGGGAGCAGGACCGGGAGGAATTTTTTCGGCATATGAGCTGGTTACGAATGCACCTGAATGCAGGGTCGCCGTATTTGAGGCAGGACATTCGCTTGAGAAGCGCAGATGTCCGATTGACGGTGATAAGATTAAGAAATGTATCGGATGTAAGAGCTGTTCAATTATGAGCGGTTTTGGCGGTGCCGGCGCATTCTCAGACGGAAAGTATAACATCACCAATGCATTTGGCGGAACGCTGTATGAGTACATAGGCAGGCAGAAGGCGATTGACCTGATGCGCTATGTGGACGGAATTAACATGGAGTATGGCGGAGAGGGAACGAAGCTTTATTCAACTGCGGGAACGGAATTTAAGAAAATATGTATGCAGAATAAGCTGAATCTCCTTGATGCATCTGTACGCCACCTTGGAACGGATATTAATTATATTGTGCTTGAGAACCTGTATGCATTCCTCAAGGATAAGGTTGATTTCTTCTTTGATACGCCTGTCCATAATATAGAGGTGCTGGGTGACGCAGGTGAAGGATACCGCGTCAATACAGAAGCTGCGGGATATGAATGTGACAAATGCATCGTTTCGGTAGGGCGAAGCGGAAGCAAGTGGATGGAGAAGGTCTGTGATGAGCTTAATATTCCAACAAAATCCAACCGTGTTGATATAGGTGTGCGTGTTGAGCTGCCAGCTGTCATATTCTCACATCTTACAGACGAGCTGTATGAAAGCAAGATTGTATACAGAACACAGCAGTTTGAGGATAACGTGCGTACATTCTGCATGAATCCTAAGGGAAGCGTTGTTAATGAAAATACTAACGGAATCATTACAGTCAACGGCCACAGCTATGAGGATAAGGAAAAGCAGACAGAGAATACGAACTTTGCACTGTTAGTAAGCAAGCATTTTTCTGAACCGTTCAAGGACAGCAACGGATATGGAGAGAGTATAGCGCGTCTTAGCAATATGCTTGGCGGTGGCGTAATTGTCCAGAGATTCGGTGATCTTATCCGCGGAAGGCGAAGCAATCCAAAGCGTATCGAGGAAGGCATGGTTGTACCTACTCTTGCAGCAACACCGGGTGACTTAAGCCTTGTCCTTCCGAAGCGTATCCTTGACGGCATCATCGAGATGATATATGCTCTTGATAAGATTGCACCGGGAACAGCTAACGATGATACACTCCTGTATGGAGTTGAAGTTAAGTTCTATAACATGGAAGTGAAACTTGATGAGCACCTTGAGACACTTCATAAGGGACTGTACATTATAGGTGACGGCAGCGGTGTTACACATTCACTGTCACATGCAAGCGCGAGCGGTGTGTATGTTGCGCGCAAGATACTGGGAGAATTATGAAAAGAATCTGCATAGTTGAGGATGACAAGTCAATAAGCGGGGAACTTAAGGAACTGCTTGATAATTCAGGGTATGAGGCAGTTGCCCTTGAGAATTTTGATAATGCCTGTGAGGGGATACTTGCAGCTGAAGCAGACCTTGTACTTCTCGATATAAATATTCCGCATATTAACGGGGAGCTGCTGCTTAAGCAGCTCCGCACAAGGTCAGAGGTTCCTGTTATTATGGTTACGAGCAGGGATTCGGAAGCTGACGAGGTACTTTCAATGAGCTACGGGGCGGACGATTATGTTACGAAGCCTTATAACCCTACAATTCTTCTCTTAAGGATTAATGTCATATTCAAGAGACTTAGCAGCAGGCATGGCAGCGATGGTACAATTGTATTCCGAGATATGCAGATACTTCCGCAGAAGGGCGTAATCAGATACAATTCAGGCAGTGAGATACTCCTTACGAAAAATGAGATGACGATATTTATGTATCTTTTGTCCAATAAGGACAGGATAGTATCAAGGGACGAGCTGATGACTGAGCTGTGGAACAATCAGGAGTATCTCAACGATAATGCACTGACCGTGAATATAAGCAGGCTCAGGGCGCATTTCAAAGAAGCGGGACTTGAAGACGTTATAGAGACCAGAAAAGGTCAGGGGTATATACTTATAGGGTAGATTATGAGATTCAGGGATTATTTTAAAGACAGGATATATTCATTGGTTATATTGATTGTGCTGCTTGTGCCGGCAGTTCTGCTTATGAGGGCGTACAGGCTTGAGACGCCGGCAATAGTGGCGGTATCAGCTATATTTGTGATATTTTTCATATCAGAGATTCTTATTGATTTTTTCAGAAAGAAGAAGTTCTATGATACGCTGTTGGATAATACCGATAATCTCGACAAAAAATATCTCGTGCCTGAGACGATACCCTCACCGGGCTTCTACGAAGGAAGAATAATAGAGAGCGTACTCCGGGATACAGGCAAATCGATGGCTGACAATGTAAATGTCTACCGGCAGGGGGCGGAGAATTTTAAAGAGTATGTCGAGATGTGGATTCATGAGATTAAGCTTCCGATATCGTCAATGACACTTATACTTCACAACAGCCATGATAAAAATGACCGCATGCTGACACAGGTGCGCAGAATAAATAATCTCATAGAGCAGATTCTTTACTATGTAAGAAGTGAGAATGCGGAGAAGGATTACATCATTGATGAATGCAGCCTCGCAAGAACAGTAGGTGCGGTGGCTGTCCGCAATAAGGATGACATACTTGAGCATAATATAGATTTTCAGGTGTCGGATGTGGATGTCACGGTATACACTGACGCCAAATGGCTTGAATTTATGCTGAACCAGATATTGAGCAACAGCATCAAATATAAGGATGATAATAAGGATACGTCAGTAATACGGATATCGGCAGTACAGGATAAGAAGAGCATTGAACTTAGGATATATGATAACGGCATAGGAATAAGCGGATCTGACATTCCGAGAGTATTCGACAAATCATTTACAGGGGAGAACGGAAGAAGATATTCCAAGGCAACAGGAATGGGACTTTATATCGTCAAAAAAATGTGTGATAAGATGGGACATGATATATACATAGAATCGGCAATTGGCGAATATACGGAAGTGAAGATGACGTTTTATAAAAATGACTTTTACAATGTTACAAAAATGTAATATTCCGTAATGTTGAACGAACGACATAAGATTAGTGATGTGATAAAACATAATTAATCTTAATGAAAGGAATCATAATTATGGAAACGATACTTAGAATTGATAACATTGAAAAGTATTACGGAAACAGATCAAGCCTCACCAAAGCGATTGATAATATATCCTTTGAGGTTGATAAGGGCGAGTTTGTTGCGATTATGGGAGCCAGCGGCTCAGGTAAGACAACGCTTCTCAACTGCATATCAACGATTGACAGGGTTACATCAGGAAGGATATATGTAGGCGGACAGGATATTACGGAGCTTAAGGGGAATAAGCTCAACCGGTTCAGAAGAGAGCAGCTTGGCTTTATCTTTCAGGACTTCAATCTGCTGGATACACTTACTGCATTTGAAAATATTGCGCTGGCGCTTTCAATACAGGGAGTCCATGCTAAGGAGATACAAAAGAGGGTATCACAGCTTGCGTGTGAGCTTGGTATTAGTGATGTGCTTGACAAATACCCATATCAGATGTCAGGGGGACAGAAGCAGAGAGTTGCAAGTGCGAGGGCAATAATAACCAATCCAAAGCTGATTCTGGCAGATGAGCCGACAGGTGCTCTTGATTCGAAAGCATCAAGAATGCTGCTTGAGAGTTTCAATTATCTCAATCAGGAGCTTGAGGCAACGATACTCATGGTAACACATGATGCATTCACGGCAAGCTATGCGGACAGGGTAATATTTATAAAAGACGGAAAGATATTCAACGAGATTCTCAAATGCGGCAGTACGCGCAAGGAGTTCTTTGATAAGATTATTGATGTTGTAACACTGTTAGGAGGCGATCTTAACAATGCTGTTTAAAATTTCAATAAAAAATATCCGTAAGAGCTTTAAGGATTATGCGATATATTTCTTTACGCTTATTCTCGGCGTTGCGGTGTTCTATGTATTTAATGCGATTGACAGCCAGACGGTAATGCTTAAGGTCAATTCATCCGTGTATGAGATTATAAAACTGATGACAGATATTCTTTCAGGCGTAAGCGTATTTGTATCATTTATATTGGGATTCCTTATTATATATGCAAGCAGATTTCTTATAAAGAGGCGTAATAAGGAATTTGGAATATATATGATACTAGGCATGGGAAAAAGAAAGATATCACTTATTCTTTTCATTGAGACAATGCTTATTGGAGTTATCTCGCTTGCGGTCGGAATAGTTCTCGGAACAGTGGCATCGCAGTTTATGAGCGTTATAGTTGCGAACATGTTTGACGCTGATATGACGGGCTTCAGGTTTATATTTTCATCAGAAGCATGTGTGAAAACGATTGTATATTTTGCAATCATGTATGTGCTTGTAATGCTGTTTAATACATTTAGCATAAGTAAATGCAGGCTTATAGATCTTCTGAATGCAGGAAAGAAGAATGAAAAGATTACAATGAAAAATCCTCTTATCTGCACATTTGTTTTTGTGATTGCGGTGGGTCTGCTGTCTTACGCATACTGGCTGGTTACGGCAGGAGCATTTAAGCTTAATGTGATGGATAAGCTGTGGCTTCCGGTCGGGCTTGGCTGCGTGGCAACATTTCTTATATTCTGGTCTGTTTCAGGACTTTTAATAAGAATATTTACAAGCATTAAGAGCGTTTATTACAGAGGCGTGAACAGTTTTGTGCTCAGGCAGTTTGGAAGCAAAATTAATACAATGGTATTCTCGACAACAGTAATATGCCTGATGCTTTTTATAACGATAAGCGTACTTGCCGGCGCATTGTCAATGAAGGATTCACTTAAGAAAAGCCTTAGTGAATGCGCACCGGTTGATATGCAGGTAAGGCTGAAATATTCAGATGAAGCTGATGCGTCAGACGCTGACAGGATATGCAGACTTCTTACAGATAACGGCTTTGATACAGACACATATCTTAAGGATATAACGGCATATAATATGTACAGGACAGGCCTGACGGCAGCAGATACACTTGGAGAATATGCGGATATTCTTATAAGTACAAATCCGCTTGTGGATTTATCAGGTCAGGAGTTATTCATGAAGCTAAGCGATTATAACAGAGTTGCGGGCTTATACGGATTACAGCAGCACAGTCTTAATGGGGACGAGTATATTGTGATTGCCAATTATAAATATATGGTAGATATAAGAAATGCTGCACTTAAGAACGGTCAGACGATAGCCGTCGGTGAAAAGACCTACAGACCGCGTTATTCGGAATGTATGGATGGCTTTGTCACGATTTCGGCACAGCGTATCAATGACGGAATATTTGTCCTGCCTGACGATGCATTTGATGACAGCAGGCTGTATATCACAGGAATCAGTGCCAATTATAAGAGCGGTGATAAAGCATGGAAGAACAGCGCCGACAATAAGCTGGTTGATACGGTTAAGCTGATTAATAAGAATAATTCACAATCTATGGATTCTGATGATTCCGAAACTTCAGGAAGCGTTGGCAGCCGTGTTAACTGTGAGACAAAGGGAGGAATAGCACAGAATGGTGTAGGGCTTGGAGCACTTGTAACATTCATAGCACTTTATCTTGGAATTATCTTTCTGATAAGCAGTGCAGCGATTCTTGCACTTAAGGAATTGTCTGACAGTGCGGACAATAAGGAAAGATACGGAATGCTCAGGAAAATCGGCGTTGATGAGAGAATGATAGATATGGCACTTTTAAGGCAGATAGGAATATTCTTTGCGTTTCCGCTTCTGCTGGCAGTCATCCACTCAATATTCGGTTTGAAATTTGTGAACCTGATACTTTCAACAATGGGAATGAGCTCTATGATGGCATCGGTTGGCACAACGGCAGTATTTCTTGTACTGATATATGGAGGATATTTTGTGCTGACTTATATATGCAGCAGGGGAATTATAAAAAACGGATAACCACATTATTCAATTAAAAAACGCCCTCCTGCCCTCCGACAAATTGTGTTGATTTTGCAAGGTGGCTGTTATATAATGTTTATGTTCGTTTTCAGACTGCATTTACAGCGGAATGATTTTATAAACAAATCAATATAAGAAAAGGATGGAATACTCATGGGAAAGTGTGAATTACTCTATGAAGGTAAAGTAAGGGAAGTATATGATTGTGAGGATAAGCTTGTTATGGTTGCTACAGACCGTATATCAGCATTTGACCATATTCTTAAGAATAAGGTTACAGATAAGGGTGCAATCCTTACACAGATGTCCAGATTCTGGTTTGATTATACAAAGGATGTTGTTGCAAACCATATGGTATCTGTGGATGTTAATGACATGCCAGAGTTTTTCCACAAGGATGAATATATCGGAAGAAGTATGCTTTGCAAGAAGCTTACAATGCTTCCAATAGAGTGTATCGTAAGAGGTTACATAACGGGAAGTGGCTGGGCAAGCTATAAGGAGAACGGAACGGTATGCGGAATCAAGCTTCCGGAAGGACTTAAGGAGTCAGAGAAGCTCCCTGAGCCAATCTATACACCAAGTACGAAGGCTGAGATTGGTGACCATGATGAGAATATCTCATTTGAGAAGAGTATAGAGGTACTTGAGAAGAAGTTCTCTGGTAAGGGTCTTGAGTACGCAACCAAGATTAAGGATGCAACAATTACACTTTATAAGAAGTGTGCAGAGTATGCATTAAGCAAGGGTATCATCATTGCAGATACTAAGTTCGAGTTTGGTCTTGATGAGAATGGGGAGGTTGTAATCGGTGATGAGATGCTCACACCTGACAGCTCAAGATTCTGGCCGCTTGAAGGCTATGAGCCGGGCAAGGGACAGCCTTCATATGACAAGCAGTTTGTAAGAGACTGGCTTAAGGCTAATCCGGACAGTGATTACCTTCTTCCTGATGATGTTATTGATAAGACAGTTGAGAAGTATAAGGAAGCATATAAGCTCCTTACAGGCAAGGATTTTTCACGCAGATAATTGCATTGATAATTACCGCTTTTTAACAGTCTTTAAGGGAATGGAGAATTATGAATCAGATTGATATTAACGACAGCTACTATGCTGAGGATGAGCTTCATGAGGAGTGCGGAGTCTTTGGTGTATATGACTTTGACGGCAATGATGTTGCATCTACAATTTATTATGGCCTTTTTGCCCTTCAGCACAGAGGACAGGAAAGCTGCGGTATAGCAGTTAGTGATACGGAAGGTCCTAAGGGAAAGGTTCTTTCTTATAAGGATATGGGACTTGTTAATGAAGTCTTTAATCCGGAGAAGCTGGAGAAGCTTAACGGTAACATCGGTGTCGGACATGTCAGATATTCTACGGCAGGAAGCAGTATCCGTGAGAATGCGCAGCCGCTTGTCCTTAATTACGTTAAGGGAACTCTCGGCATGGCACATAACGGCAATCTTCTTAATGCCGTTGAGTTGAGGGAAGAGCTTTCTTATACGGGAGCTATTTTCCAGACAACAATCGACTCGGAAGTTATTGCATACCTCATAGCGAGAGAAAGACTTAATGTTCCGACTGTTGAGGATGCTGTCCTCAATGCGATGAAGAAGATTAAGGGTGCATATTCGCTTATTGTAATGAGCCCGAGAAAGCTTATCGGAGCAAGAGACCCATTTGGATTCAAACCGCTTTGTATCGGTAAGAGAGATAATGCGTATTTCCTTTCATCAGAGACATGCGCACTTGATACTGTAGGTGCGGAATTTGTAAGAGATGTTGAGCCTGGCGAAGTTGTTACGATAACGAAGGATGGAATTAAGTCTGATAAGACGCTTTGCCAGAAGAACACGGCAAGATGTATATTTGAATATATTTATTTTGCAAGGCCTGACAGCAAGATTGACGGAATGGGAGTGTATGAGTCAAGAATTAACGCGGGAAAGATTCTCGCCAAGACACATCCTGTAGAGGCAGACCTTGTTGTAGGCGTTCCTGAGTCGGGTAATCCGGCAGCACTCGGATTTGCGATGGAGTCAGGTATTCCGTATGGCAATGCATTTATAAAGAATAACTATGTAGGGCGTACATTCATTAAGCCTAAGCAGGCACAGAGAGAATCCAGCGTAAAGGTTAAGCTTAATGTCCTTAAGGAAGCTGTTGCAGGCAAGAGAGTAGTCATGATTGATGACTCTATCGTGCGTGGAACAACAAGTGCAAGAATAGTTAATCTCCTGAAGGCAGCAGGTGCAAAGGAGGTTCACGTAAGAATCAGTTCACCGGCATTCCTGCATCCATGCTATTTCGGTACAGATATTCCTTCAGAGGACCAGCTTATTGCATCAGGTCACTCCGTTGATGAGATATGTAAGCTTATCGGAGCAGATTCGCTCGGATACCTTGAAGTGGACAAGTTAAGCGAGATGATCTGCGGAGGTACGGGCTTCTGTGATGCATGCTTTACAGGTAATTATCCGATAGAACCGCCGGAGATTGATATCCGCGGTGAGATGGGGTAAAAGAATAATTCTTAAAGTGACGTTGCGGAGAAGTTAACATTCAACGCAGACCCGCTTTCGCTGCTTAGAGCTGGCAGCGGGTACATAGGGCAGCAAAGGACGCTGCCCAAGTACCGGCCGCTCTAAAAGCGTCTGCTTATGAATCGTTAACTCCTCACAACTGACATTTAGAGAAGGAGACAGCGTTTCCCACCGGTTGGTGGGAAAATGGCTGTCTCTTTTTTTGGAAGAATATCAATATGCTTTTGACATTATTCTGAAAATTCTTGGCATATTTCTGCAAATCTTTGATATATTTCCAAAGAACATTGATATTCTTCCGAAGAATGTCTATAATATATTGTAAGAAATATTGATTATTGCACATACGGACTGATTCAGAGTGCATGTGAACGGTCGGGAACGGAGATTGTTATGCTTTCATGTAAGGAAATTGCTGAAAAGTGGGGAGTATCTGTAAGAGCTGTAAGTGGAATGTGTTCTTCTGGAAGAATAGAGGGGGCTGTAAAAATAGGAAAAATATGGAATATTCCGGAGAATGCAAAGAAACCGACAGATGACAGAGTTGTAACCGGAAGATACAGTAAGAAAAATCAGAACACGGATAAGAAGGCACTGCCTATTGGAATATCTGACTATATAAGAGCCCAGGCAGAGTATTATTATGTCGATAAGACACTTATGATTAAGGATTTTCTTGATAAGAAGCCGCTTGTGTCATTATTTACACGACCGAGAAGATTTGGTAAAACACTCAATATGGATATGCTTAGGGTGTTTTTTGAGATATCCGATGAAGATACAGCAAAGTATTTTTACAATAAAAAGATATGGCAGTGCGGTGAGGAATATACAAAGCATCAGGGAAGATATCCGATAATATTTCTCACGTTCAAGGATGTGAAGTTTGATAATTGGAATGACACATTAGATAAGATAAAAAGTCTGTTGCAGGTTGAATATGGACGGCATTCGCATATATTGGACAGTGATAATGTACCTGAGTATGAGAAAGAGTATTTCCAAAAAGTAGTCAGGGGAGAAGCAGAAGAAGTCGAGCTTACGGCATCTCTTGAGAACCTGTCGAGAATGCTGGACGAGTGCTACGGAGCAGCACCTATAATAATTATAGATGAATATGACACCCCGATTCAGGAAGGTCACACTAAGGACTTCTATGATGAGATAATTTCTTTTATGAGAACATTTTTCTCCGGAGCATTTAAAGATAACAAACATATAACGTATGGATTTCTGACAGGTATTCTTAGAATCGCTCAGGAAAGTATTTTCAGCGGACTTAATAATCTGGTGGTAGATTCGGTGTTTGACGAGGAATACAGCAGTTATTTTGGATTTACGAGAGATGAGATTACAGACATGCTTAAGTATTATGGTATAACAGACAGATATCAGGAGCTTACGGAATGGTATGACGGCTACAGGTTTGGCAATACCGATATATTTAATCCATGGTCTGTTATAAATTATGTCGCAAAAGGATGTACACCTCAGGCATATTGGGTTAATACAGGAAGAAACGAGATACTTGGGGAAGTTCTTGGTGCAGCAGGAGAAGATGTGTCTGAAAAGCTTAATGTGCTTATGCAGGGGGAAACAGTCCTTGCACGTATAGACCAGAATGTTGTGTATTCGACATTGGGCAATGACCCATATAATGTATACAGTATGCTTCTTGTTGCCGGATACCTGAAAGCTACTGACAGAAAGCTTCAGAGTGATGGTACTTATATGTGCAGAATAAGTATACCTAACAGAGAGATTGCTGCTGTATATAAGAATGAAGTGACTGCTCACATGCTACAGATTGGAGCTGTGTCACAGGCAACTGCCAATAAGATTGCCGAGAGTCTGTATGAGGCTGATACGGAAAGACTGAATGATGCAATAAAAGAGTACCTTGATAAGTCAATAAGCTATTATGATTCGGCTGCGGAAGGGTTTTATCATGGACTTACTCTGGGAATGATAGCACTGATGGATGATAAGTATGAGATAAAATCCAACAGAGAGTCCGGGAATGGAAGATATGATATATGCATGATACCGAGAGTGAGCCGATATCCCGGTATAATCATAGAACTTAAGGCAGCTTCGGATAAAGGTGCTCCGGCATTGGCGGATATGGCAGAAAAAGCATTGGAACAGATTTGTGATAAGAGATATGATTCAGAGCTTAGGTCACGAGGGGTAAGTGACATAGTAAAAATGGGAATAGCATTTTCAGGTAAAAATGTAAGTATAAAATCATCGACATAATGTTTGACATAATATACTAATAAAATATTAAAAACAAAATCCGGCACAGATTGCGGCAATGGTGCATCAATACAGAGCTGATACAGCCATGCCGGGACCTGTGCCGGATTTTATAATTGCATATACATGTAAAATGGAATCATACTCCAACAATCATATTCCGGAAATCATACCCCTACAGCGCTTTCGTAGTCCATTCCTCACAGTTCCACACGTCTGTGACAATGTCCTCGTAGAATTCAGGCTCATGGCATATGAGAAGAATGCTGCCTTTGTAAGCCTTGAGCGCTCTCTTAAGCTCATCCTTGGCGTCAACGTCAAGGTGGTTGGTAGGCTCGTCGAGAAGCAGAAGATTAGTCTCATGGTTGATAAGCTTGCACAGACGAACCTTTGCCTGCTCGCCGCCGCTTAAAACCTTCATGAGGCTCTCGATATGCTTGGTCATTAGACCACACTTGGCAAGCGCGGTACGCACATCATACTGCGTCATTGCCAGGAATTCGCTCCATAGTTCATCTATACATGTGATGTTACTCTCGTATTTTTTCTCCTGCTCAAAATATCCCGGATAAAGATAGTCACCGAGAACGGACTGCCCTGAGATGGGCTTTATGTAGCCCATTATGCTCTTGAGAAGAGTTGTCTTACCGATACCGTTAGCGCCGGTCATGGCAATCTTCTGGCCGCGCTCCATTGTAAGGTTAAGAGGACGTGAAAGTGGCGTGTCATAGCCTATTACAAGGTCCTTTGTCTCGAAAATGTAACGGCCCGGTGTACGCGCCTCACGGAAATTGAATTCAGGCTTTGGCTTTTCCTGTGCAAGTTCAATAACATCCATCTTATCAAGCTTTTTCTGGCGTGACATTGCCATGTTACGTGTGGCAACACGCGCCTTATTGCGGGCAACGAAATCCTTAAGGTCATCAATTTCCTGCTGCTGCTTCTTGTAGGCGGCTTCAAGCTGGGATTTCTTCATTTCATATACACGCATATAGTCATCATAGTTGCCGACATAGCGTGTAAGCTCTCCATTGTCAATGTGATATATAAGGTTAATTACACTGTTAAGGAACGGGATATCGTGTGATATCAGTATAAATGCATTCTCATATTCATTGAGATAGCGCTTGAGCCATTCGATATGTGATTCATCGAGGTAGTTGGTAGGCTCGTCAAGAAGCAGGATGTCAGGCTTCTCAAGAAGCAGCTTGGCAAGCAGAACCTTGGTACGCTGACCGCCGCTGAGTTCTGTCACGTCACGGTCAAGCCCGATATCGGTAAGGCCAAGGGCGCGGGCGACTTCATTAACCTTTGTATCTATAATATAGAAATCATGTGAATCAAGTGTATTCTGAATCTCCTCAAGCTCGGCAAGCATAACCTCAAGTTCTTCAGGTGAAGCTTCGCCCATCTTGTCGCAGATTGTATTCATACGTGCTTCAAGCTCAAAGAGAAATTTGAATGCATCATTAAGGACATCATTAATCGTCTGTCCCTTTTCAAGAACTGCATGCTGGTCAAGATATCCAACACGGATATTCTTTGCCCACTCGATTTTACCTTCATCGGGCATAAGCTTACCGGTTATTATATTCATGAATGTGGACTTTCCTTCGCCATTGGCACCGATAAATCCTACATGCTCGCCCTTTAAGAGGCGGAAAGACACATCCTTTAGAATTGCACGGTCCCCAAAACCATGATTAAGGTGTTCAACATTTAAAATACTCATAGTAGTCTCCATTCCTGCTCCGTCTTTGCTGGCATCTGAAGTCTGTATACGTATACAGACTGATGTATATTCTATCATGACGGTAAATCTAAAGCAAGCAGGATAAGGATTATTAATATTGCACGTGAATGTTATTTCGACAAAAAGTGACAGCAATGTCGCTTTTTGTTTATCAAAAAAAACTAATGGATACTTAAGATTTGGATATTTTATTGACTGAATATTGCCGTAACATATAATATATTAATATGAAGAAAAATATATGGATGCTGGCAGTAGTATATATAGTTGTTGCATGTGCGCTTGCAGGAGCAATGTATCAGTTTCAAAAGTTTGTACGCGAGAGATTATGGAATCTGGCTGTAGAAGATATAATGGAGGTAACGAAGCAGGGAACGATGACACTGCGTGTACAGATGGATTCTGCACATGATACACTGAATAATTTTGCGGAAGTACTTGAAGAGGTTGATGACTATTCCAATATTAACGAGATACTTATTCATTATAACAAAGTGGAAGATGGAGTAATGCTCTATCTGGATGATTATACGGTGATGCCATATGACATGGAACCGGATAGCAGTTTTGCCAGGATGGCAGCCGGGGATACAGAAGGAATCATGGCTCCGCATGTAAGGTCAGGCAGTAACGGTACCGCTAACGCAGCAGACTACGCGGACAAGGTGATGGATGTATATGTAAGCTGCAAGCTTGCTGATGGGCGCAGAGGATATCTGACTAAGGAGTTCAGAATTGACGATATAATAGATACATTTTCCCTGTCATATTATGGCGGGAAAGGTTTCTCTTATATTGCAGACAGCAATGGAACGGTACTTATACCTCCGGCTGATAAGCGTGATATACCGGACAGTATAGCCTGCTGCGGTTATCTTAAAGCGCTTCCCGAGAACTCAATGACAGGATGGACGATACTTAATGATATTTTCTACTGTTATATGCCTATAGGAGTTGGCAGTGACTGGCATCTGGTATCAGTTGTTGATATGGAGCTTATCACAAGAGAAGCGGATCAGATTGTAAGCCAGACATATGCGCTTCTTGCAGTCGTAATCATGACAATCGTAGTTATCATGATAATAACGATGAGAAGGACACTTAAGGCATCCAGGGATGCAGAGAACCAGAATCTGTACACTGAGCACATTTTCAATAATGTTCCTGAAGGAATAGCACTGACAACAATTAATGCCCCATATATCAATATAAGGATGAACTATGCGGGCTATCAGATGTTCGGATATGATAATGACTCCAAGAATAATATGTGCATAGATCATTTTGTATATAATGAAGATTATGACCATGTTACCGGTGTATTCGATGAGGCAGCGCAGGGCAGAGGTCCGTGTACATATGAATGCCGCATACGCAGAGCTGACGGAATGCTGATATGGATAGCGGGAATTGTTGAGAGGAATCATGACAACAATGGCAATGATATTCTTATGACAACATTTCACGATATTACAGAAGAAAAGCTTGCAAGGGAAGAGGAAGCTGTTAAGAATAAGCGGGAGAGACGGATGCTTATTACAGCAGTAACAGAATCATACTCTATAATAGCTTCACTTAATATTACAAGTGATGAATTACAATTTATAAGTCTCAGGGAACTTTTTGCTGATTCGGTATCAAGGGCGGGAACATATAACGAACTTTATGAGAGAATTGCGGAGCGCATAGAACCCAAATACGAAGATGAGTTCAGGCAGAGATTTGCTCCGGATAAGGTGGAGCTGAGCTTTGCCAAGGGACGCAGCAGAATATGGACTGATATAAGGCTGAGGCTCGATGATGGAATATATCACTGGCTGTCAATACAGATTATTCATGTGCGTAACCGCAACAACAGCAAAGAGATTAATGCTGTCTTTCTTGCAAGAATATCGGACGAACAGAAGATAGAAGAAGCTAATCAGAAGAGGAATCTTCAGGATGCGCTCAGTGCGGCGAAGCTCGCCAATGAGGCTAAGAGCAGATTTCTTTCCAATATGAGCCATGACATCAGGACACCATTGAATTCCATAATGGGAATGACGGATATACTTAAGTCTCACCCGGATGATACGAAGCAGGTCGAAGAAGGGCTTGATAAGATAAGCATGTCAGGAAGACATCTGCTTGAGCTTATTAATGATATTCTGGATATGTCCAGAATTGAGAGTGGCAAGATGAGCCTTCAGGAATCCGGGTTTAATATCAGGGCGATGATGTCAGAGTTGATTGAGCTTGTGCGTCCGCAGGCACTTGGCTCCGGCATAACATTTATCTCAGATATTGTATCTATAGAGCATGATAATGTTATAGGGGATGAACTGCGGATAAAGCAGATATATCTTAATATTCTCAGCAATGCTGTCAAGTACACATGGGCAGGCGGCAGTATTACAATTACACTCAGGGAAGACGGTGACGTGAAGAATGGGCGCCGGCACAGCTATATATTTATATGCAGTGATAATGGAATAGGAATGTCACGCGAGTTCCAGAAGCATATATTCGATTCGTTTGAACGTGCTGAGGACAACGCAATAGGCAATGTCACGGGAACAGGACTTGGAATGGCGATAGCCAGGAATCTGGTTAATCTTATGGGCGGTACTATTGATGTGGACAGCAGGCTTGGCAAAGGTTCTGTATTTACGGTAACTATTCCGCTTGAGGTGTGTGATGTCAGTGCAGATAACAAGGCGGCGGATGAATCGGCTGCGACGATGGCACCATCAGGTGAACATGCGGCAGCGGAGGATGAATCCGTGTTTAAGCACGGCAGAGTACTTCTTGTTGAGGATAATGAGCTTAACCGCGATATTGCATCAATACTTATAGGTGAGATGGGGGTTGATGTAGAGACGGCAGCTAACGGACGTGAAGCAGTTGCTAAGGTTGAAGGTGCTGAAGAGGGTTATTATGACGTTATTCTTATGGATATAAAGATGCCTGTCATGAACGGATATGATGCGGTTAAGAATATACGTGCACTTGAACGTGATGATGTTAAGACGCTGCCGATAATCGCAATGACAGCCAATGCTTTCAGTGAAGATGTGCATAAGGCACTCAAAGCGGGTATGAATGCACACCTGTCCAAGCCTATTGAAGTTGCAAAGCTTAAGAGAATGCTTGGAAAGTATATCGATATTCACTGACCGGAATTATAATAATACATATATTATGACAGATATGATACACGGCATGTAAGTTTAAGCTTCTGCCGTGTATTTTTTGTGCATTTGCGGACATAATTATATCATCAGATGTGCGGGATTTGCCTGCGGAATGAGAGGGGAGAATGAAGATAAAAACGGTTCTTACGAAAGCTTTAAACGGCGTTGCGGGCATGAGTTTTATTGTAATGGTCGCACTTACATGCTGGCAGGTATTCACAAGATATGTCCTTAAAAATCCGTCAACGTGGTCAGAGGAGCTTGTGTCATACCTGTTTGCATGGATGAGCCTTCTGGGAGCATCTATTGTGACATCAGAGAGCGGTCACATGAACATACCGGTTCTGGTTGACCGGCTGAATCCGCAGATGCGTTCATATATGAGAATATTGCATGAGCTGATTGCGCTGCTGTTCTCGCTCACAATCCTTGTATACGGCGGCTGGCAGATAAGCAGGCTTGCAATGGGGCAGATGACATCATCACTTGGTGTGCCTGTCGGGATATTTTACTTTGTAATGCCGTTGTGCGGTGTGCTTAATATCATTTACACAATAATTAATATTGCGGAGATAGCAAAAAATAAATGATGGGAAATGGAGATAATTTATGAAGAGTTCGTTCAGATGGTACGGAGACAGCGACCCTGTTACGTTACAGAATATCAGGCAGATACCGGGAATGCGTTCAATTGTGTCTGCGGTCTATGATGTGAAGCCCGGGGAGGTATGGCCTGAGGAAAGTATTAAGCACATTGCGGATGAGTGCCGCAAAAATGGACTTATCTTTGACGTTGTTGAATCAGTTCCCGTAACCGAGGATATAAAGCTTGGAACCGCAAAGAGGGACAGGCACATTGAAAATTACTGCGAGTCAATAAGGCGATGCGCAAAGTATGGAGTAAAATGCATTACCTATAACTTCATGCCGGTATTCGACTGGACGCGCACACAGCTTGATAAGGCAGCCAAAGATGGCTCAACCAGCCTTGTTATGTATTGGGAGCAGTTGAACGGGCTCGACCCGCTTAAGGATGACATACATCTGCCCGGCTGGGATGCAAGCTATTCACAGGATGAAGTGAGAGAGCTGATAAAGGCATATGCTGAGCTTGGAGAGGCGGGTCTCTGGGAGAATATAGGGTATTTTCTTAAGAAAGTAATACCTGTGGCTCAGGAGTGCGGCGTAATTATGGCACTTCATCCGGATGACCCTCCGTATCCGATATTCGGGATACCGCGCGTAGTCACATGTGAGGAAAATATAGACCGTTACCTTGCAATAGTGGACAGCCCAAGCAATGCACTGTGCTTATGTACAGGCTCGCTTGGATGTTCGCGCGGTAATGATGTCCCTGAGCTTGTGAGAAAATATTCATCCATGCACAGAATAGGCTTTATGCACCTTCGCAATGTAAAAATACTTTCTGATGGCTCATTCGAGGAATCGGGGCATTTGTCACGCGAGGGAAGCCTTGATATGAATGAGATTATAAAGGCTCTTGTGGAGACAGGCTTTGACGGATATTTCCGTCCCGACCACGGAAGAATGATATGGGGCGAAAAAGGCAGACCGGGTTACGGATTATATGACAGGGCGCTTGGAAGCGCATATATTAACGGGCTTATCGAGGCTAACGGAGGGATTATAGAATAATGCTTGATTTACCTTTAAATATTGATTACACAGGAAAAACAGTTGTGATTACAGGAGCGGGCGGAGTGCTGTGTGCAGAGATGGTTAAGGCATTTGCACAGTCGGGTGCGAGAGTCGCGGCACTCGATCTTAATGAGGATGCCGTGCGCAGGCTTGCTGATGAATTGAAAAATGAAGGCCTTGAGTGTACCGGATATAAGGCAAATGTGCTTGATGCAGAAGCTCTTGAGGAGGTTCATAAGAGTGTACTCGCAAAGTACGGTCCGTGTGACATCCTTATAAACGGAGCCGGAGGCAATAATCCCAAGGCAACAACCGACAATGAATATCAGCACGAAGCAAGACCCGGTCAGAAGACATTCTTTGAACTGGATGCTGCCGGTGTAGACTTTGTATTCAGGCTTAATTTTCAGGGCTCACTTATACCGGCACAGGTATTTGCAAAGGATATGGTCGAGCGCCAGTCGGGAAATATTCTTAATATATCCTCAATGAATGCGTACACGCCGCTAACCAAGATTCCGGCATATTCCGGTGCCAAGGCAGCCATAAGCAACTTCACACAGTGGCTTGCGACGTATTTTGCCAGGTCCGGAATAAGATGTAATGCAATCGCACCGGGATTCCTTGTGTCCAACCAGAACCGTGCGCTGCTGTTCAATGAGGACGGAACTCCGACACCGCGCTCCGGTAAGATTCTTAACGGCACGCCTGCCGGAAGATTTGTTGACAGCTCAGAGCTTCTCGGTGGAGTGCTATTCCTGTGTGATGACAGGGCGGCAAGCGCAATCACGGGAGTAGTGCTTCCGATAGATGCGGGCTTTGCAGCGTACTCGGGAGTGTAGGAACATTACGAAAAAGTGTGCAGATGCACAAAAAATGGGAATGAAATATTTTCTGCTGAATGCAGACAGTCTGGAATTTTAGTGCAGGGCTGCTACCTTAATGCTTGTATAAGTAAGGTAGCAGCCCTGTTGTTATATAAGAAATGCAATATCGGTAATCAGATGGTGCGGATTAAATTGTGTCAAGAAATGCTAATAATGCCTTGCTTAGCTAAGACATTGGTGCAAAACCCTCTCTTTTTTGCTATAATCTGAAAGTGACATATTAAATTAAAAGTACATATATATGCAAGGAGCCAGCTATGCGTCTTACCCCGCCATCAGGAATAACAGTCAGAAAGCTTAAAATCAAAACAACAACTAATACGATATCGGCACTCGCACTATATCCAGAGACATATTCTGAAACTGCTTCACAGCCCGCCCAATCTCCGGGTGTTCTGTGGATTCACGGAGGTGGATACATATACGGAATGAAAGAGATGGTGTATATGTCGCGTGCTGTCGATCTTGTGCGGAAGTACGGAGCAGTTGTTGTATCGCCGGGGTACAGGCTTGCATTTAGAAAGCCGTATCCGGCGGCACTTGAGGATTGCTATGCGGCGCTTGTTTATATGAAGGAGCATGCAGAAGAACTAGGAATATGTAAGAATCAGATATTTGTAGGCGGAGAGAGTGCAGGAGGCGGTCTGGCGGCAGCAGTCTGCATGGCAGCGCGAGACCGAGGTACCATAAATATTGCTTATCAGATGCCACTTTACCCGATGCTCGATGACAGGGACACGCCAAGCTCTGCCGACAATCACGGACGTATCTGGAATACAAGGAAGAATCATAAGGCGTGGCGGATGTATCTGAAGGGACTTGGCAGGAAAACGGGAGACAGTAGTGTTCCTGTGTACGCTGCCCCTGCAAGGCAGACGGATTACAGCGGACTTCCGCCTGCGTATACATTTGTAGGGGACGGAGAACCATTTTACGCAGAGACACTTGATTATATTGCAAATCTTAAAAGGTGTGGTATTCAGGCGGAGGCGGATGTGTACCACTGCGACATGCATGCATTTGACATGATGCGTCCGGAGTGGGAGCTGAGCTGTGAGGCTGCGCAGAGATTTAATGAGCATTTTGAATATGCAATGAAGAATTATTATGCAAAGAATTGAGAGGAAGTAGCACCATGAAACCAAAATCACCAAAAAGTGTTGAATTGTATAATCTTATGCTGCAGCGCGGGTACCGCGAGGAATTCTGCGACCTTGTGACAAAGAATCTTAATACGGACTTTACGGCGCAGAGGATGATAGGATATCTGTATCATTATGAGCATCCGCCGGTAGAGGAGATTGCAGATGAGATGATATCGATACTCAGCGACAGAAACCGCATTATGGAGAAAAAAGAGCTGGAGGCGGTTAATGCGAGGTGGAATGATTTTCTGATGCGCGGGATTGAGGATGAGGAAGAATAATAACGGAAGATAGTAAATTTGTCAGAGGTTATTTAAAATAAATTCAATTATAAAAATCGCACCATTGGTGCGAGAAATGGGGATGCGTATGGATAAAAATGAAATTCATGGATATGAACCTCTTGTGGATGATTTAAAAGAGTTAATTCATAAAAAGCAGTATCAAGTTATAAAGTTGATTAATTCTGAAACAATAAATCTATATTGGGAAATAGGAGAAGAGATATATAGACAACAGCAGGAAAAAGGGTGGGGAAAATCAATTGTACAGGTGCTTTCAGTAGAATTACAAAAAGAATTTCCCGGAGCAAAAGGTTATTCGGCGGCAAATCTATGGAGAATGCGTAATTTTTATCTGACATATCGCAATTCTGAAAAACTCGCACCATTGGTGCGAGAAATTAGTTGGAGTAATAATATTATCATCATGGAAAAATGCAAGGATGACTTGCAACAAGAATTTTATATTCAAATGACGAAAAGGTATGGTTGGACTAAAAGAGTTTTAACTAATTTTGTTGAGGCGCAGACCTATGAAAAATATTTACTGAATCAGACAAATTTTGATTTGGTACTTCCTGTTGAACAAAGAGTACAGGCTAAACTTGCGGTAAAAGATGAATATACATTTGATTTTGCAGAGTTGTCACCTGAATATTCTGAACATGAATTAGAAATGCAGTTGGTAAATAATATAAGAGCCTTTTTGATAGAAATGGGTGGAGATTATACGTATATAGGAAATCAATATCATTTGATGGCAGGAAATAGGGATTTATATATTGATTTATTGTTGTTTCACAGAAGATTAAGAAGTCTGATAGCAATAGAACTAAAAATTGGTGAATTTGAAGCTGAATATGCTGGTAAGATGCAACTGTATTTGTCTGCATTGGATGAGCAGGTGAAATTGCCGGAGGAGAATCCATCAATTGGAATTATTATTTGCAAAAGCAAGGATAAAACTTATGTGGAATATGCATTGAAGAATAGTAATTCTCCGATTGGAGTAGCAACATACAAGTTAAGGAATACTTTACCGGAAGATATGAAAGAAATGTTGCCGGAGCCTGAGGAGATTGCTAAAAGATTGAGGATATTTGAAGAGTAGAAAAGTCTTTTAAAAAAGTTTTTGATGAGGAGCCACGCCAATGAATCAGGCAATAATGAACCCAATAACCTTCTGCATGGACAAAGGCGTAAGCTATTATGAGCGAAGTCTTGAGAGTGATGTGTTTTTCCAATATTATGAGATTGATAATCCTAAGCTTGAGGAGATAATGGTTATTCCTGATGCCTGCCTTGATGCGCAGTGCTGTCAGAAGAATGGCGGGGTGATTGTGCAGTTCGCCGGAAGCGCGGTGAATGCAAGGCGCGCGCAGGCATCAGGATATGAGAAGCTTATTGCAGTAAGATTCAGACCCGGCGTGATACCGGCATCGATTAAGAGTGACATCAATGAGGTCATATCCGGCAATCGTGACATTACGCAGATGTTTGACGTAAGGCAGCTTAAGTATCTGATGAGTGAGGCTGCAACGGTTGATGAAAAGGTGGATTTCTTTGCGGATGCATTTCCGAAGGAGAACATGGCACCGGTTCATGACATAACACGCTGGATTATTGATGAAGTCGTGAGGTCAAGCGGCAATGTTGATATTGCCGGGCTTGCGGCAGAACTTGGATATACGCACAGATATTGTGACATGGTATTTAAACAGTCCATGGGAATGACGATTAAAAAGTTTGCGAGCATTGCACGCATGCAGAAGGCAATAAGGCTGCTGCAGAATGATGACATTGATTACGATGCAATATATGAAGAGCTTGGATATTATGACCAGTCGCATCTGATTAATGATTTTAAGAAATTTACGACATACACGCCGATTGGCTTTGTTAAGGCGTTTGGCGACAGGCTGATAGTATAAATGTAATAGTAATATGTTTAAATTTTTACAATTATTTCCATTTTTTCCAATTCAAAATAATAGACAGGTGATATATTACCACTAAGCAAAAGCAAAGGCGCTATTTACTTGAAAAAGTAGATAGTGCCTTTATTTTTTGGACAAAGGCGTCTGAAAAGCTGGAGACAGCTGGCAGATGTCTTTTTTTATTAGGTGCAAAATAATGGACATGTATAAGAAAAGGAGAGTAGGGCTTATGAAGAAGAAAATTTTTGCGATTATAATGTTATGTGTGATGGTTGTATCCTGCTTCACAGGATGCGGAAGCAAGTCGGGTAATGAGACGCCGACTAATGCAAGCGGCAAAAAGGTATTGAGAGTTGGTATGGAATGTGCGTATGCTCCATTTAACTGGACTCAGGAATCAGCAACTATGTCAGACGGTTCACAGGCAGTTCCAATCTACGGAACGAATTATTACGCATACGGCTATGACGTAATGGTAGCCAGGATGCTTGCTGATAAGCTTGATATGGATCTTGAGATTCATAAGGTTGAGTGGAATTCAATCGGACTAAGCATGGATGCAGGTGATTATGACTGCATTATAGCCGGTATGGGCAAGACAAAGGCAAGAGAAGCTACATATGCATTTACAGATGTTTATTATTACAGATCTGACTGCCTTGTGGTAAAGAAGGGCTCAGCTTATGAGAATTATACAAAGCTTTCAGACTTTAAGGGCAAGGGCGTAACAACGACAACACAGATTGGTACATGCTGGGTAGATATGATGGGACAGATTCCGGATGCTAAGATTGGTGCCAATTATGAGACATGTGCAGAAGCATTTATGGCTATAACAAATGGTGTCGCTGATGTATGTATGGTCGACCTTCCGACAGCAATCTCAGCACAGCTTACTAATCCTGACCTTGTAATCCTGCAGCTTGATTCAAGTGACGGTCTTGTAAATGATACAGGCTCACAGAATGTATGTATCGCAACAAGAAAGTCAGATACAGCACTTAAGGATACACTTAACCAGGCAATGAAGGACCTTAACTGGAATAACAAGGATGAAATGGATAAGCTCATGGACAAGGCAATAAAGCTTATGCCATCAAGCAACTAGGCATTGCGGGGGCAGCAATTGGGATAACAGGAGGTAAGAGATATGATTGCATTATTATCTATAGAAGAACCGGTCGCATCCTATGAGTGGGTAGCGTTTCTGGCAAAAAAATATTTTAACATGTTCTTATCGGGAACGTGGATTACACTTTATGTTGCCATAATAGGAACGATAATAGGATTCTTGCTCGGATTCCTGATTGGTGTCATAGAGGATGTACAGATTAACAGGGAAGACAATATTTTTAAGAAGATTATTATAAAGCTTGTGAAAATAATTTTTGCAGTATATGTTGAAGTGTTCAGAGACACGCCAATGATCGTACAGGCAATGGTAATCTACTACGGAATCAGGCTGGCGGGAGGCTCAATCTCGCCGATACCTGCCGGTATTCTTGTAACATTTTTAAATACAGGCGCATATATGGCAGAGACTGTAAGGGCCGGCATCAAGTCAATCGATGTCGGGCAGCGTGAAGGAGCACTTGCACTCGGAATGTCACCGCTTAAGGCAATGGTTGTGGTTATTATTCCACAGGCTTTCAGAAATATTATTCCTGAAATGGCCAATATGTTCCTTACTAACCTTAAGATGACATCAGTACTTAACGTAATCGGTGTATCGGAGCTGTTCCTTGTGGCAAAAACAACCGGCGCAATCTATTACAGATATTTTGAAGCATACCTGCTGATTGCAGTAATATTTTTCGTACTTTGTTTTATCTTCAACAGACTGTTCCTTGTACTTGAGAAAAAGCTGGCAGCCAAGAAGGATTACGTGCTTGCAGTTGAGTACATAGATGACGGACAGTAGGGATAATAGCAGGGATGACGGACAGCAGAAACGGAGGCATATATGAGCGAAGAAAAGATTATTGAAATTAAGGACCTGAGTAAGTCATTCGGTGACCATGAGGTATTAAGAAGCATAAGCTTTGGAGTTAATAAAGGTGATGTGATAAGTATTCTCGGTTCATCAGGTTCAGGCAAATCAACACTCCTCAGGTGCGTCAACAGGCTGGAGCACCAGTCGAGCGGACAGATTTTCTATCATGGCAATGAGATTAAGGATTCCCAGAAGGAGGTAAACGAGTACCGTTCAAAAGTGGGAATGGTATTCCAGTCATTTAATCTCTTCAATAACATGACAGTACTTGAAAACTGTATGGCAGGCACACGCAAGGTTCTCCACCTTCCGAAGGAGGAGGCAAGGGAGCGCGCAATCACACATCTTAAGAAAGTAGGAATGGCACCATATATAAATGCACTTCCGGCGCATCTGTCAGGCGGACAGAAGCAGAGGGTTGCAATTGCAAGAGGTCTCTGCATGAATCCTGAGGTGTTACTGTTCGATGAGCCGACATCGGCGCTTGACCCTGAGATGGTCGGTGAAGTGCTCGGTGTAATGCAGGAGCTTGCACAGAGCGGACTTACAATGTTAATTGTAACCCATGAGATGGGATTTGCGCGTGATGTCTCATCAAGAATCATATTCATGGATCAGGGTTACATAGCAGAGGATACAACGCCTGCCGAATTCTTTACAAATCCAAAGAATCCAAGGTCGCGTGAGTTCCTGAGCAGATACATTGCAGGATAGGGCGGATAGGAAGGAGAGAGATAGCTATGGATAATAATTTTGTTGTTACATTTGCAAGAGGCTTCGGAAGCGGTGGCAAGGAGATAGCCTCCAAGCTTGCACATGAGCTTGGTATCAACTGCTACGAGAACAGAATCCTTACACTAGCATCGCAACTCAGTGGTCTTGATGAGGAGGTATTTAAGGCTGTTGATGAAAAGGTGCGCACCAATGGCGGCTTCTCGAATTTCTTGAGAGGACTTCCCAAAGCCCGCGGTTATATTACAAGAAATGAGAAGTTCGTATCGGATGATACGCTCTTTGAATACCAGAAAAAGATTATAGAAAATCTTGCGGATACCGAGTCATGCTGTATAGTTGGAAAATGTGCCGACTACATATTACGCGGACGCAACAACGTGGTCAGCATATATGTTGAAGCACCCCGCAGCTTCTGCGTTGAGCGCACTATTGAGCACATGGGCGTAACAGAGGAAGTTGCAGCCGCCACCATTAAGAACACGGATAAGTTCAGGGCAGACTACTACGAATACTATACTCACGGTAACTACTGGACCAACCCGGTTAACTACGATATGACCATAAACAGCGCACGCGTTGGCATTGATGACAGCGTGAAGCTGATTAAGGAATATCTGAAGATTAAGGGGTTTATATAAAATAAGTACTGAAAAATAAGTTATTTTTGTACTTGACATGTATAATATTAGATAGTATACTACAAATAGTTTAGTACCATACTAAATTACATCATAAGTTCAAATAAAAATTTATTCTAATCGTCATCGTTGATGGCTCACATTGCGTGAATTAAAGGAGCTTCTAAGCAAGCTCCTTTTTTGTAAAAAAAGTAATTAATGTACTGAATATTGGACATTAAATATGATATATATAATTTGGATTATTTATATAAAAGGTATTGGATTATAAGGAGGGTTAATGATGAAAGAGAATTACTATGTAGGATTAGACTTAGGAACGGGGTCACTTGGTTGGGCAGTGACTGATGAAAATTATAATGTATTAAGGGAGCACGGAAAGGATTTATGGGGAGTTAGGCTTTTTGAATCGGCACAAACGGCTGAAAAGAGGAGGCAGTTTAGAGGCTCAAGACGAAGAATTCAGAGACGTAATCATAGAATCGAATTGTTACAGGAAATATTTGCAGACGCAATTAATGAGATAGACGATGGATTTTTTTTGAGAATGAAGGAGAGTAAGTATGTACCTGAAGATAAGCTTGATATAGAGGGACAATGCCCTGAACTTCCATATGCTTTATTTGTTGATAAAAATTATACTGATAAGGATTATCATTGCCAATTTCCAACAATATATCATTTGAGAAGATATCTTATGAAAACACAGGATACTCCCGATATAAGGCTGGTTTATCTTGCTATACATCACATTATGAAACATAGAGGCCACGCTTTATTCACAGGAAGCCTAGAAAAAATTAAAAATTTTAACGAGGTGTTTAGACAACTGATAGATGAAATTATAGCCGAAGAATTGGAATTTAGCATATATCCTGATCAAGAAATGAATGACAAAATTGAGTTGATTTTGAAAAATGAAAAATTAACAAAGCTACAAAAGAAAATGCAGTTGAGAAAAGTTACGGGAGCAAAAACACGCTCTGAAAAGGCAGTGTTTGATCTTTTATGTGGGGCAACTGTTAAGGTAAGTGATATATTTAATAATGAGGAGTTTGATAACATTGAGTATTCAAAAATATCATTTTCTGATTTTAAGTATGATGAATATCAAGTATCACTTGAAAGTGATTTGAATGAATTATTCAATATAATTAGATTGGCAAAAGCAGTTTATGATTGGTCGGTGTTTGTTAAGTTGTTGGGAGAATACGATTCAATATCAGAAGCTAAAATTGCAATATATGAAAAGCATAGGCAGGACCTTACTAAATTAAAGAAAACTGTAAAATGTGAATTGGGTATAGAGGCATACAAAGATTTTTTTGAAAAAACAGAGGATAAGTATAATAATTATGTTGCTTATATAGGGATGACGAAGAAAAATGGTAAAAAGAATCCTATTAATGGAGTAAAATGCACAAAAGAAGATTTTTATAAATGCCTTGAGAAAGCAATAGTAGAAAAGCTTCCGGAATCAGAAGATAAAAGATATATAAAAGAAGAGATTGATAAAGGTGATTTTTTGCCAATGCAGACATCAAAAGATAATGGCATATTGCCTAATCAGGTTCATTTGTATGAACTTAATGCAATCATTGAAAATCTTGAAGATAGAATTCCGGTACTTAAAGAATATAAAGATAAAATTATTTCTATTTTTAATTTTAGAATTCCTTATTACATCGGACCTTTAAATGGAGTGTTAAAGAATGGCTCAAAAACAAATTGGGTAGTAAGGAGAGCTGAAACCGAAGGTCAAAAAATATATCCATGGAATTTTGAAGATGTTGTTAATTTTGAGGAAAGTGCTGAAAAATTTATAAGGAGAATGACGAATAAATGTACTTATTTATCTGAAGAGGATGTATTACCTAAATATTCATTACTTTATAGTAAGTTTATAGTTCTCAATGAATTGAATAATGTAAGGATAGATGGACAATTATTGCCTGTAAGTTTAAAGCAGAAAATATATTCAGATTTATTTGAACATAATAGAAGGGTTACTATTAAAAAATTAAAAAATTATCTTGCAAATAATGGTTACGGTAAAAATGTGGATATAACTGGAATAGATGGTGATTTTAAAGGTAGTTTGACCGCATATCATGATTTTAAAGAAAAATTGACCGATGTACAATTGAGTAATGAGCAGAAAGAGAAGATAATACTTAATATAACATTATTTTGCGAAGATAAAAAAATGTTAAAAGCCAGGTTACATAGTTTATTTCCTCAATTAACAGATAATCAGTGTAAGGCATTATGTGGATTGTCATATAAGGGCTGGGGAAGATTATCTGAAAAATTATTATCTGGAATTGAGTCATGCAATCCTGAGACAGGAGAAATGTGTACTATAATAGGTGCGCTATGGGAAACAGAGGATAATTTTATGCAGCTTTTAGGAGCAAAATATAAATACATTGACGAAATAGAGAGAATAAATAATTTACAGTATATTGATAAAATAACATATGATGTGGTTGATAAAATGTATGTATCACCATCTGTTAAAAGGCAGATATGGCAGACATTACAAGTCCTGCAGGAGATTAACGGCGTATTAAGAGAGGCACCAAAAAGGATTTTTGTTGAAATGGCAAGAGAAAAAACGGTGAGTAAAAGGACTATTTCAAGAAGAAAATCACTTATAGAATTATATAAAAAATGCAAAGAAGATGAAAGAGAATTTGCATCAGAGTTAGAAGTAAAAGAAGATAATCAATTAAAGAGCGATAGATTATTTTTATACTATACACAAAAAGGAAGGTGCATGTATTCCGGTGAAATAATAGATATAGGGGAGCTATTTGATAGAAATAAGTACGATGTAGATCATATATATCCGCAATCTAAGACGATGGATGATAGCATTGATAATCGTGTACTTGTAAAGAAAAAGCTTAATGCAGAAAAATCCGATATTTATCCTATTAATGCTAAAATAAGAAGCAATATGATGCCATTTTGGAAGTCATTATTGGATGGTGGATTTATATCTAAGGAAAAGTATAGTAGACTCACACGATCAAGTGAATTTGAGCTGGATGAACTTGCGGGATTTATACAAAGACAGCTTGTTGAAACAAGACAGAGTACAAAAGCCTTGGCGGCAATTCTGAAACAGATATATCCGAAAACGGATATTGTTTATGTGAAAGCAGGCATAGTCTCACAGTTTAGGCAGGATTTTGGTATTATCAAAGTTAGAGATATGAATGATATGCATCATGCGAAAGACGCATATCTGAACATAGTATGTGGAAATGCATATCATACCAAATTCACTAAAAATCCAATGATGTATATAAAAAATAATCCCGGACGAACATACAATCTGCGAAAGATGTTTACGTCTGAATATGATATAAGAGACGGTATAACGGGGTGTGTGGCATGGATTGCAGGTAGTAAAGGGACTATATCAACTGTCAAAAATACTTTAAAAAAGAACAGTGTTTTGGTGACTAGAAGAAACTATGAAGTTAAGGGGGAATTATTTGATCAACAACTTATGAAAAAGGGTAAAGGTCAAGCTGCTATTAAAGATAGCGACTCAAGACTAAGAGTTATAAAAAAATATGGTGGATATAATAAGGTGTCTGGTGCTTATTTTATGCTTGTTGAATCAGATGGTAAAAACGGTAAAAGGATTAGAAGCATAGAATATGTACCATTATACCTTAAGAATAAGATAGAGAAGAGTGATATCTCTAAGATTGAGTATTTGCAGAGTGAACGTTCGCTAAAAAATCCAAAGATAATAATTAATAAAATAAAAATTGATACACTTTTTAAAGTTGATGGATTTTATATGTATTTATCAGGAAGAAGCGAGAATAGCCTGATTTTTAAAGGCGCGAATCAGCTTGCGTTGGGAGATGAAGACATGCTTACATTAAAGAAAGTGTGTAAATTTATTAAAGAAAGGGCAGATAATAAAAATGTGAAAATTACAAATTGTGAAGGAGTGATAGCACAAGATTTGATTAATTTGTATGATACATTTACTAAGAAACTTTTGGAAACAGTTTATTCTATAAAATTAGACTATGGGAAATTGCTTGAGGATAATAAGCAGGTATTTATAGAACTTAGTGATGAGGATAAGTGTATTGTTTTATATGAGATATTACATTTGTTTCAATGTAATAGTACTAAATCAGATTTACGCTTGATAAATGGTGCTCACTATGCAGGAGTTTTAAAGATGACAAGTAACATATCAAAATGCAATCAGATATCAATTATAAATCAATCTCCAACAGGAATATTTCAACAGGAAATTGATTTAAAGAGGGTTAAATGAGCTGGCGTATAGTGGTAGTCTCTCGCAGAGCAAAACTTGATTATCAATTAGGGTATATGGTTATAAGGACAGATGAGATTACTAAGATACATATTAGTGAAATATCTACAGTTATTATTGAATCGACAGCAGTATCTCTTACAGCAGTGCTGCTGTCTGAATTAATAAAGAAAAAGATAAAAGTGATATTCTGTGATGAAAAGAGAATGCCAAGTTCAGAGTTGGTAGGGTATTATGGAAGTCATGATACAAGTAATAAAGTAAGAAAACAGATTCAATGGAATAAAAGCACAAAGGAAAATATATGGACAGAAATAGTTACTGAAAAGATAAGAAAACAAAAACAGCTACTTGAAAATAAAGGAAAGGAGGAGGCGAAGCTGCTTGAATCATACATACGTGAAATAGAGTGGAATGATGAAACTAATCGTGAGGGACATGCTGCAAAGGTATATTTTAATGCATTATTTGGAATGGATTTTACCAGAACTGCGGATAATCTTATAAATGCAGCATTAAATTATGGATATTCCATAATTTTGTCTGCGGTGTCTAGAGAGGTTGTATCTAATGGATATATAACACAGCTTGGATTATTTCATGATAATATGTTTAATGATTTTAATCTTGCATCGGATTTGATGGAGCCTTTTAGGGTACTTGTAGACAGAGAGGTCTCGGAAATGAAGCTGTTAAAATTTGAACATGATGAGAGGATGCATCTTGTGGATATACTTAATCATGAGATAAGAATAGATGGAAAAATTTATTATGTAAATAACGCAATAAAGATATATTGCAAAAGTGTATTTGATGCATTAAATGAGAATGATGGTTCGCTGATTCGCTTTTACAGCCTTGAGTTATAGATTTATGAGGGTGTTAGTATTTTTTGATTTACCAGTTGCTTCGTATGAACAGAGAAAAGCATATTCACAATTTAGAAAATATTTGATTAAAAATGGATTTATGATGGTGCAGGAATCTGTTTATTGCAAGCTTGCATTAAATAGTACAGTACTTAATGCAATAGTAGAAAATGTGAGGAAAAATGCACCGAGTGAAGGTCTTATACAGCTATTGACAGTAACAGAAAAACAATATTCAAAAATGAATTTGATAATAGGAACTGTCAAAAGTGAAATTCTTGATTCAGACGAAAGATTGGTGGTTATATGAAAATAATTAGTGAAGTATTGCAGAGGCAAATAGAATTTTCGGAAGAAAATTTTTGTGAATGGGTTATAGAATCACCTACTTTTTTAACAATGTTGGTTGAAGGGTTTGAAAAACAGGTTAGTGGGGGAAGTGGAAGACTGATTTTATGTGAAAACGGAAAAGAACTAGATATATCAAAAAATGTTGAATTGATTTTAAATCCATTTATAGTTAATCTGAATGATAAAAAAATTTTAAATAGAGTTTACTCAGAACTCACGAATATTTCGTTACTTGAAGGAATGTATGGTCTGACAATTGAGATACTTAATGCGATTAAAAATTATATGCTTACAATTGAACAGGAAAGTCCATATATATTGCAATATGAAAGCAATGACTTATGTGTAGGAGAGTTGTTTAGAATTTTTGGAGCAAAAATTGAATGCGATAAAAACAATATGCTTGAGAATTTATGTGAATACATAAAGATTATGTCTAAGGTTTTTGACAAGAAGTTGTTTGTAATTTTGAATATGAGAAGTTTTATGGAAACAGAACAAATTGTGCTTATGTTGGAGGAATTATTACACTATGACATCAAAATTTTGTTTATTGAGAATGTACAAAGGGATTGTTTGAAAATTGGTAAAAGATATATAATGGATAAAGATAGGTGCGAAATATAGTGCTTAAAGTTTGAATGCGTAATTCTTTATGCATATGATAGCATATTATTTTTGAATTTGAGGTTTGAGAATGATGTAAAAGAGTATGGTATTCAAACAGTTGGTTTTGTGTTTTGAATAATCCGCGTGTTTGAGAATGATGTAAAAGAGTATGGTATTCAAACAAAGCCATATAAGATTTTGTCAAAATGCACGTTTGAGAATGATGTAAAAGAGTATGGTATTCAAACTATCTCAAAGCACTTAATTACGCCCTGCAAGTTTGAGAATGATGTAAAAGAGTATGGTATTCAAACGGCGCAGGTATTTACTACAACAGCGGCAACGTTTGAGAATGATGTAAAAGAGTATGGTATTCAAACAATGTGAGATTGGCGGAGTTGCAGATTTCTGTTTGAGAATGATGTAAAAGAGTATGGTATTCAAACTGAAATAATAGAATCTGATTTTGATATTGTGTTTGAGAATGATGTAAAAGAGTATGGTATTCAAACTCTCTCATTATGTGTGTTATCCTCTTTTAGGTTTGAGAATGATGTAAAAGAGTATGGTATTCAAACCACTGTTCCGGCGAGAATGGCGAAGCAATAGTTTGAGAATGATGTAAAAGAGTATGGTATTCAAACCTCCTTGCCATGGAACGCATACCGGTTAGAGTTTGAGAATGATGTAAAAGAGTATGGTATTCAAACTCATACCAGGTCTATCCATATCAGATCTAAGTTTGAGAATGATGTAAAAGAGTATGGTATTCAAACTACAACATTATTTACTTGGGTGCTTAATCTGTTTGAGAATGATGTAAAAGAGTATGGTATTCAAACACAGCTTAAAAAGACATACCCAAAGATAGTGTTTGAGAATGATGTAAAAGAGTATGGTATTCAAACAGTACTTTGCACTATCCGTCTTGAGAATGATGTAAAAGAGTATGGTATTCAAACGTTTGATTCCAGCTACAACGCTTTTATTTGGTTTGAGAATGATGTAAAAGAGTATGGTATTCAAACTACTCCTGTAAGGATGGCAATAATACATCTGTTTGAGAATGATGTAAAAGAGTATGGTATTCAAACAAGAGCATCTGTCTGATTGTATCGGAATATGTTTGAGAATGATGTAAAAGAGTATGGTATTCAAACGGCGGTGGACAGATGGAAGGATTAAGAGTAGTTTGAGAATGATGTAAAAGAGTATGGTATTCAAACAAGAATAACCGGCAGATCCAATCAATGTAAGTTTGAGAATGATGTAAAAGAGTATGGTATTCAAACGGTAGAACCGGGGAAGTCATCAGAGCATGAGTTTGAGAATGATGTAAAAGAGTATGGTATTCAAACAAACATAAAAGCGGGATGTGGCAGGCGACAGTTTGAGAATGATGTAAAAGAGTATGGTATTCAAACTAACATTAAAACTTCCTCCTTCTCAACTTTGTTTGAGAATGATGTAAAAGAGTATGGTATTCAAACTCGGCATCAAGGTATTCAAGAAGCTGCGCGGTTTGAGAATGATGTAAAAGAGTATGGTATTCAAACGAAAAAGAAATTCAAGGCGGATTTACTATGGTTTGAAAATGATGTAAAAGAGTATGGTATTCAAACTCGGCATGACGGAAGAACACAGCAGCGTGGTTTGAGAATGATGTAAAAGAGTATGGTATTCAAACAACAATGGCAAAGTCAAACAGCAACTTTAAGTTTGAGAATGATGTAAAAGAGTATGGTATTCAAACAACAATGGCAAAGTCAAACAGCAACTTTAAGTTTGAGAATGATGTAAAAGAGTATGGTATTCAAACTTTAGCTTCATTTAACACCTCGCACAACTTGTTTGAGAATGATGTAAAAGAGTATGGTATTCAAACAATGATTGCTACAACATTACTTAATTCATGGTTTGAGAATGATGTAAAAGAGTATGGTATTCAAACCGATGGACTATGAAAGCACTGAAAAGTATAGTTTGAGAATGATGTAAAAGAGTATGGTATTCAAACACTTATTGCGACTGTAATCCCTGACAAGCTGTTTGAGAATGATGTAAAAGAGTATAGTGTTAAATATAAATATATTAATGATGTTAGTATATTCATCAGAAAGGAGCCCCAATGCCTGACTCATACACCCCTGATACCACCATAACTGTAACTTTGGATTTTGAACTTTTGAACGAAGTACAGAGTATTCTGGATGAAATTGGAATTGACATGGAGACAGCGATGGTAATGTATTTGGAAGAGATTGCAAGAAAGAAAAGAGAGACCGTTTCAAGTTTTGTGTAAACGTTAAAAACTGATAT
>ULTF01010613.1_pt1 | contig 32756 bp, 28 predicted proteins | sample 1957371 | NCBI WGS metagenome assembly ULTF01 (sample SAMEA4835727, study PRJEB28245) | human gut metagenome | biome: gut microbiome; material: fecal sample | place: Denmark | collected 2008
CAACTACGAATTACATTATACAGGCTTAAACCTATTTTGTCAACATCTTTTTATACTTTTTTTTATCTTCCAATGCAGCCATCAGTTTTTCCTCTATATGCACCTGCAAAGCCTGCAGCTTATCCTCCGCCGGCACGTTGCCAAGCACGTCAAAAGCGTCTGTGGTCAAGGGCAGATGATTCTTGCGCATTTCCGCAAACAGCTCATCACGGAAAATATTATAGGAAAAGTATATCTGATTGCCATGCTTAAAATCAGTATAATCCAAAAAGATAAAGGAACCATTGATATAAGGCAAGGGATTATCGGGCGTAATATACAGCTCATAATCGCCTACCTGAGCAGGCAGCGTACGCCAATAGTCCCACTGCTCAAAATGCAGCGCTTTCGCTTCATACGGCAGCGTATGCACGGTTTTCTTATCCATGCTGGCCAGAATATCCGGCAAACTCTTGCGCATCATGTCAGCAAAATGCTCGCGGTCACGACAAAAGAAACGCACGTCGCGGAACGTATGCAGGCCAACGGTTTTTACCGGCACATAGTCAAATGTTTCTTTTGTATAAGTCAAATCAAGACGGCAGTGCGATGCTTCATGCACATAGGCTGCAATATTCAAAATCTGCCCGTTGATACCGGAGCCCGGCACAAGGGTATAATCACCGATTGCTGCAGGCAGATTGCGCACAAAGTCCCAATCCTTAAGCCCTGTCTCTATTTCTTTGATATCAGGCTGTCCCATCTCAACCTCCGCACTTTTCCGGCAGCTTGCCGATTTTACTGTAAATCCTTACTGCATTGTTATAAAATACATCCTCGTGATAGCATTCGGGAACAACGTGGCTAATCATCCAGATATACAGGGGAATATTTACAAGCGGCCAGTCGCTGCCATACATGATTTTTTCATAATTACCAAGATAATTCAGCCAAGTATGCAGCTGGCGCAAAAAGCCACGCTGTCTTTCGAGCAGCATCAGCGGTTTGGGATTGCCCTCCACCAGACCTGAAAGGTCAATGCATACGTTGGCGTTCTTGCAGGCCACCTCTGCCGCATCAGCAAACCAGGGGCAACCACAGTGCGCTATAACAAAGGTTACATCAGGAAACGCCACTGCCGCTTCATCAACAGTAAGCGGATGCGAATATTTTAAAAGACCGCTGGGCCAGGCTGTATCGCCTGTGTGAATTGCAACTGGCATATTATAGGCACGCGCCAGCTCAAACAGCGGCCAATGCCTTTTATCGTTGACATAGACAGCATTATAACCGGGATAGAGCTTGATGCCCAAACAATGCGGGTCCTTAATAAAGCGTTCAAATTCCTGCGCTGTTTTTTCCGCATTTGCTTCGGTTATAGCCTCGCTGTTTACACCCATGCAGTAACCCATGTTCTGCGGCTGATTGTAATGCGCCTCGTCAAAAGGCGCTGCAAGGTCAATCATGCGCGGTGTGACACCGCCGTATTTCGAAGACGTATAATTAGTGTTGCCCATAGCTACGGAAAAAGCGATATTGTTTTCTTCGCATATTTTCTGCCAGCAGGCCGCTGTATTTTCATAGCCTGCATTGGCTGCAACCTGCACAAAACCATCAACATTGTAATAATGCATATGGGCATCAATAATCTTCATTTGTAACCCCTCTTTATTTTAAAACACGTATCGTTATTCTTCTTCCTCTTTAGGCAGAATGATATTTAATACCATAGCCACGATAAAAACTACAGCTACACAGTTTTCTGCAAAAACATTCTTAATCAAATCAGGGAAAATCTTAAAAATTGCCGGTGTCTGAGTAAAGCCGATACCGATGCTGAGTGCCAAAGAAGCAATCGTTACATTACGGGTGTTGTAGCCGCAGTTGGCAATCATCTGCACGCCGCTGACTACGATAGAACCGAACATCATCAAGGTGCAACCGCCCAAAACAGCCTCCGGCAGAGATGCCAGCAGCACGCCCAGCGCTGGGAACAGACCTGCCATAATCATAATAACAGCGCCTGTCATGATAGCAAAACGGTTAACAACCTTTGTCATAGCAATCAGGCCTACGTTCTGGCTGAAAGAGGTAATAGGCAGGCAGCCGAAAACGGAAGACAAGCTGCTTACCAGACCATCGCAGACAATAGAACCGGAAATTTCTTTTTCTTTAACATCGCGGCGCAGACCGATAGCAGTCATTGCGGATGTATCACCAATGGTTTCGGTAGCGGAAACCAGGAAAATCAAAAAGAATGCAAAAATTGCATCGGGATGGAATTCCATGGTAAAAGGCATCAGCTGAGGAATAGCAATCAGCTTAACCTCAGCGAGCTTGCTCATGTTTACCATGCCCATAAAATAAGCAACTACATAGCCGACAATCAAACCAAAAAGCACGGAAAGCTGTTTATAGAAGGATTTGGCGAAAATATTGTAGGCAATGCAGCTTACCAAAGTAATCGTACCTACAATAATATAAGGAGCATCACCGAAGTTGGGGTTACCGAAGCCGCCGCCGAAGGAGTTAGCACCTACCGCCAACAGAGAGAAACCGATGGAGGTAACAACGGTAGCAGCAACAATCGGTGGAATCAGACGGCGCCAATATTTTGCTCCCAAACCTAAAAAGCCTTCCAGCAAACCGCCAACCAGCACCGCACCCATAACGCCGCCGTAACCGTATTTAGCACCGATAACACAGGCGATGGATACAAAGGTGAAGCTGATGCCCATAACGATAGGCAAGCCGCTGCCGACACGCCAGACAGGATAAAGCTGTATCAGCGTACCGATGCCTGCTACCAGCATTGCCGACTGCACCAGCGCACCGCTCTGCTCTACCGGCATTTTTACCACACCGGCTACAATCAGAATCGGAGCGATATTCGCTACGAACATCGCCAGAATATGCTGCAGGCCGAAGGGAATCGCCTTGCTTACAGAAATTTTTCCGTCTAAGTCGTATATCGGATCAGTATATTGTTTTTCGCTCATTACTCTTCCTCATGTCTGAACACTACTGTGTTGGTTTTGGCATCCATCTTATCAATAATAGCTAAGGAATGCAGGTTGTAGCCGGCTTTGCGCAGCTTGTCGCCGCCCCCCTGGAAGCCTTTTTCTACAGCAACGCCAACGCCCTCAACAGTGCCGCCGGACTGACGCACAATGTCAATAAGACCTTCCAGAGCACAACCGTTAGCCAGGAAGTCATCAATAATCAGCACGTGGTCGTTTTTAGACAGGAATCTTTTAGAAACAACAACGTCGTTTGTTTTGCTATGGGTATAGGAATAAATTTGAGTGAAGTAAACATCCTTATCCATATTGCTGCCGCTGGATTTCTTGGCAAACACTACCGGAACGCCAAAATACATTGCCGCAACGCAGGCAATACCGATGCCGGAGGCTTCAATAGTCAGGATTTTAGTAATATTCCTGTCTGCAAACAAGCGCTTTAATTCTTTACCAAGCTCCGCAACAAACGGCACATCAATCTGATGATTTAAAAAGCTGTCAACCTTCAGGACATTACCGCTTTTGATAACACCGTCATTAACAATTTTTTCTTCCAATAATTTCATCGTCAAGCCCTCCATACATTTTGTTTTTTAACTGCTGCTACGAACATGTCAGCAATCGATTTGCCTTTTAAGTATAAAGATTATTTTATCACACTGACAATATATGGTAAAGTAATTTTCTGCTTCCGCAGTGATATTTTTACCTTAATCCACCACCAGTGCGACTTCGCTGCCTGTCCCCTGTTGGCCGCGTTTTTTCCTGACGAGAATTTTTTTGTCAATCATTTCCTGCAAATCGTGTACATGCGAAATTATACCTACAAGGCGATGGCCTTCACTGAGTCCCTGAAGTGTAGCAATAGCCTGCTGCAGACTGCTGTCATCCAGTGAGCCGAATCCTTCGTCGACAAACATCGTATCCAACTGAATACCGCCTGCACAGGACTGCACCTCATCCGCCAGCCCCAGCGCCAACGCCAACGATGCCATGAAGGATTCGCCGCCGCTTAAGGTTTTGACGCTGCGCAGATTACCGCTGTAATAATCCTTAACCTCCAAATCAAGGCCTGTTTTGCTGTTGCCCGTCTTGCTGTCCGCATCCTGCATTTTGTCACGGCACAGCTCGTACTGGCCGCGGCTCATGTGCAGCAGCCTTACATTGGCGCGCTGCAGAATTTTATCGAAGTAGTGCATCTGCACATAGGTTTCCAGATTAACACGTTTTTTGCCGGTCAGGGTTCCGTTCAGCGTTGCGGAAAGGCTGTTGATCAAGCTGTACTCCGCTTCGCAGGCTGCCCTGCGCGCTTCGTAGCCGCTGACCTCCTGCTTAATCCGCTGGTTATTCTTAATGGCGGCATACAGCCGCTTATCCTGCAGCTCCAGCTCACGCTGTTGCACCAGCAGCTTTTCATGCTCCTGCTGCAGCTTCTGTTCATCCACATCCGTCAGCAGCTCATTCTGCTCGGCAAGCTGCTTTTTCAGCTCCTGCAGCTGTCCTTCGGCACCTGCCAGCTGCTGCCTTATGCTCTGCGCCGCAGCCTCCGCCTGCTTGTCGACAGCCTTCTGCTGCTCCAAAGTTTTCGCCAGCTTACGGTATTGCTCCACCTTTTCCTGCAAAAAGCCCATCTTCAGGCGCAGAGCCGTAATCTTATTGTTAACATCCTTCAGCTCTGCCTGCGCTCTTTCGGCAATCAGCTTCAAATCGTCACAGCCAAGCAGCTCTACTCCCTTGCCTAGCAGCAAGGTTTTATCCAGCTCCAGATGCTCCTTTAAAGCCTTGCCTTCACCTATAAGGCCATCCCTTATTTTCTGAGCAGCCTCAGCTTTAGCGCGTGCCTGCTCAACATCATTTTCGGTAGGTGCATCCTGCGCCAGCTGCACAGGCTGCGGATGCTCGCAGGAACCGCAAACCGGGCAGGGCTTGCCTGGTTTCAGCTTATCGTGCGCCAGAAGGCCCGCCTGCGCGCTCAAAAATCTGTCAAAGCAAGTATCGCTCAGCTCATTAAGATGATTGAAATTATCACAGGCCTGCTTATACTCCTGACGCTTCTGCAGCAGAACAACCTCCTGCCTTTGGTAACGCTGCTGCATATCCTGCAGTTGCAGCAGCTCCCTTTGACGTGCAGCCAGCTGCTGCCTTTCTGTTTGCAGCTGTGCCAGCTCCACCTCGCCCTTTTGCGCTTCGTTGACCTCTGCCTCAAGCTTTTGCAGAGCCTCCTGTCTTTGCACTGCTGCAGCTGCTTCCTGCTCCAGTTGCTTTTGCATGCTTACCATTTTTGCTTCTGTTGTCTGCATATATTTTTCAAGCTGCTGCTTTTTAGCAATAGCGCCCAGGCTGTCCTGCAGCGCAGTCAGATTTTTCGTCACGATAGCCGCCGCTGCCGCCACCTGCTGCTGTTCCTTTTCGTCCAGAGCAGTAATCGTATCAACCAAAGTCAGTACTTCTTCAACACAGCCCTCGTAATGACGCAAAGCAAAGCTCTGCAGCTGCTCCGTATATGCGGGATAAATGCAGCTGATGCCGTTCAGCGCCTGCTCGCTTCGGCGCTGCTGCTCGGCAAATTCGTTACGCTTAGCCGCAGCATCCTGCTTCAGCTTATCCTGCAGTTGCTGGAAGAAATATGTATGAAATAAATCACGGAAGATTTTACTGCGCTCATCCGTATTGGTATCCAAAAATTTGCGGAACTGTCCCTGAGCAATCATCGTAATCTGCGTAAACTGCTTGTGATTAAGCCCCAACAGCTCCACTATGCTTTTATCTACCTCCGACATTCTGGTTACCGGAACGCGGTCATCGGGATAGTACAGCTCGGCACCGGCCTTCTCCTTCGTCATACCGGTGCCACGCTTCGCCGGACGACGGTACTCCGGGTTGCGTTTTACCCTGTAGCACTTGCCGCGGAAGGAAAACTCCAGCTCCACAAAGGTCGGCGTATCAGCATCCGCATATTGGCTGCGCAGCATGTTGGCATCACGCACACCGCCACTCGTCTGCCCGTACAAGGCATAGGAAACGGCATCAAAAATTACGGTTTTGCCGGCACCGGTATCACCGGTAATCAGATACAGTCCCTGCTCTCCGAGCTGGGAAAAATCTATCACGGTTTGCCCCGCATACGGACCAAACGCACTCATAATCAGCTTCAGCGGTCTCATAATACGTCACCTCCCATTTCCGACAGCAGATTAGTAAGATACTGCTTCTGCTCCTCGCTCAGCTTCTGATTGTTCTGCAGACGATAAAAATCATCAATAAGCTCTAACGGTGTTTTTTCTACCAAATCTTCCGTTACCTTCAGCTCCGCATTCGCCTGCGTGCGCTTATTGTCATAATCAAGCTGCAGCAAATTCCTATATACAGTCTGCAGGCGCTGCATAGCATTAGGAACATCGTTTTCATCCGTCAGCGTCAGATAATAAAAATCCTGCAGGAAGCCATTTTCATCCATAGGGAACATAGCGTAGTTCGGTTTTGTCATTAAATTCTCAAAGGTATCCTTTAAATACCGCACCTCACGCAACGGCGTCAGCAGCAGCTGCGTAACCTTCATATTGCCTTTTTCGGCAAGCTCAACCATTGTTACAGACTTTTGCTGCTGCAACTCGCTGAAGGAATACTTCAGCGGTGTACCGCAATAGCGGATACGCTCATTACCGCCGACATTCTGCGGATTATGGATATGCCCCAAAGCCACATAATCAAAAGCAGCAAAAACCTCCGCACCGATATTATCCAGTCCGCCCACATTAACAGCCTCGCTGCCTGCGGTAACAGCGCCGGTGACAAACTGATGCGCAACAAGCACATTACGCTCCTCCTGTACCAGCGGTAGCTGCGACACAGCATATTTCACCGCATCATGATAGCTTGTAATCTCAGCTGCAGCCTCCTCCGGTGCCCAATGCTTCACAACAGCAGGCTTCAAAAAAGGCAGCAGGAAAATATTCACCCTGCCGAATTCATCCTCAAACACGAGCTTCTGCTCCTCACCGTTGTAGCTGCCCGCAAAATGAATGCCGCTGCCGCTCATCAGCTGCGCACCGAATGCCAAGCGCTCCGCCGAATCATGGTTGCCGCTGATGATGCACACAGGCACCTTGAGCTCCGCCAGCTGATTCAGAAAATTATCAAACAAAACGACAGCTTCTGCCGGCGGCACCGGTTTATCATAAATATCTCCGGCAAGCAGTACGCAATCAGGCTGCTTGGCGCAAATCATCTGTACAATACGTTGTAAAATATATTTTTGATCCTCATAAAGAGAAAATTCATCGAGTTTTTTTCCTAAATGCAGATCCGACAAATGTAAAAGCTTCATGCTATCACTCCCTGTCACGAATATTTATTCACTGTTATTTAATCGTTATATTATCTTGATTTTATCATGCTAAAGCATATGCGTCAATCTATACTTCAAACAAACGTTGCTAGTCCTCCAAAACTTTTTCTAAAAAAATTCTTCTTTTTTCAAAAAAAGTACTTGACCAACTGCTATCTATCTGCTATAATTGTTATTGTTCTGATGAGCGTGCTCAAAAAGAATTGCTACTCCGGGATGGTGTAATGGTAGCACAAGTGACTCTGGATCATTCGGTCTGGGTTCGAGTCCTAGTCCCGGAGCCAAATGGCGCTATGGTCAAGCGGCTAAGACGTCGCCCTCTCAAGGCGAAATCAAGGGTTCGATTCCCTTTAGCGCTACCACGTTAGGGCAAGTTTTGTGGTTCGAAATACACAAAACTTTGACAAGAGCTGTACCTTTTGGTACAGCTCTTTTTTGTTTTTTAGTAACAAGTGGCGGGAGGGTCAGCAGTGGCGGTAAAGAGCCATATTAAAATTGAAAATGGAGAAGAAGATTAAAAAAAATCTTCGATTTCCCTAAGGCCTTTAGTGCGATTTAGGGATTTTTTTTTGCAAAAATAGCAGTAAATTTGGGTCTGAATTGCAAAATTTTTTATATGGGCGTGCTGCATAATGTGTTTAGTGAATTCAACGGGGTTCACAAAAAGATTTTAATTTGTGTATGGGGGACCACCCCCGAGAAAGGATTTAATCATGCAAAAAACTAATCAAATCTCTTTGAAAAACTGGAGAAAGCTGGGCGAAGCGACTGCGAAGGAGAATTTGTACGTTGGTATCATCTTCAGCGAGCAAATCAGCGGTGAGCATACTTATTTCACTAGTCGCTCTACATGCCAATGCGTTGATAATTCCAGCGGTTTGTTGAACGATGCTGTGGCAGTAGATAGGATTACCGTTTGGGCTACTCCGAAGTACGCGGAGCATGAGGATATTGTGTATGAGCTGGTGTTCAAAACCCAAAACGGAGGCACCAAAAGCTTGTTCGTTGATATTTTCAATAATATCGTCGTGCCGTCTGATGAAGGATGGACCAGTAGATTGCAAGGCTTTGTTGGAATTAATGCTTTCGAAATCAGCGTTAATGGTGAAACTTGGGTCGATAATATAGACTATTACGAGCTACTTTATAGTGAATTTGGAAAGGTGTATAAGCAAATTTTCAATATTAACGGCTACGAAGGCGAGGTGGTGGTTGAGTATACTGCCAGCTTGGTGTAAGCTGCGGTGAGGAAATAAGGGAGCAGATGCTCCCTTATTTTTTTGTGTAAAATGAGACCACTCACCATGAGGAGGATGCAAAAACTCTTGTAGCAATGGAATAATAAAACCATGTTCAAAAGTAGCATGGAATGTAAACGCTCAGTTTAGTATGACTAAAACGTCAGACGAATTGTGACTTTAACAAAGTGAAGTCCATAGCCTTAGAAGCTGTCCGATGCTATAGGCTTTAAGCTACTTATCAACCACCTGTTAGATGGGCGGGGAAAATTTGGTAAAAATTAGGAACGGACGAAAATGACTAGCTGCAATAATTCCTGTTGCCCACCTTTCCTTTAAATGGTAGAATTGTAAATGCTAGCAGTGGCAGTGGTGACACTACAAATTATATACTCCCCTAAGTTTAAAAGAAAAGGGTGGCTTTATGAATAGTACTGAAGAAAAAACAGTGAACACGATTGAGCTTGATGCTAAAGCAAAAGAGTTAATCGAACGCATAAGACAAATGAATAAAGAAAAATTTGAGGAGGAATCAAAGGAATACGAAGAGTTGGCTGAACAATGGGTTCGAGAAGAGGCTGAAGAAAAATATGGACCCGAATGTGAGAAACTGGATCTTTCTTCAGCCGATATTTTTAATATACTGGATGTATATGAAGTCGACTCTGATATTTCTAAAATAAGTGTGAACGGCATAATTGATAAAATTTTAATGTATACGGGAATTAATTATGCGTCTAATTTAGAAGGAAAGGAGGACTACGGATATAGAGATATATCCGCTTATAAAGAGCTTATTGCAACACAACTCTATAGAAGTGCCGATGCATCAAGAGCAGATAAATCTATAATTGATAAAGATATTAAACAAGACGGCGGTGATATTAAAATTTCTAATAATACAATTACTGGTCTTGTTGTATACTTGGTTTTCATGGCTAAATCAGATAGGTTTTATAGATATCATAAATTGTATAAGTCTAAAAAGTATTATTCACTAAAAGAACATGAACGGATAATATTTGAAAGATTCTATGAGAAGGTTGCTGGATACATTAACTTAAAGAATATGTGTTATACAAGTGCATTAAATTACTTTGATATATGGGGTAGACTAGGTTCGCTTCTTGAATATTGTGAACGTAAAAACAAAAGTGGGAAGCAATCTTTTTCTAATGCAGAAGAATTAGGTAAAGTAATAGAAAGACTTGGTGAGCTCCAAAAACAATGTAAGACTGAGCTGATAGGCTTGTTAAATTTTAATACTAGCGTATCTGAGTATAACCACATGACGTCGATGGAATTGAAAGATTTAAAAATAAAACTCCTATGCAAGAGCTTAACTGCTTCGGCAATAAAAACTATAGGTATGTATGACGAGCAGGCAAAAGATGAAGAAAAGCAGCTTTTGCTACAGGAATTAAGCAAGGTATCTGTCAATCCAGGATTAGAAGATTATATTGATAATTCAACCGATACGGAAAGAGAGTTGTTGTTTGATAAGTTGTATGAGTTTAGATCGATGATTGACAAATCAATACTTTTAAAAAAGTAGTGGTTATGCCAATAGTGTGGTTACATTAGGAATTTGTCACTGATTATGAAGGTTGACAGGCACATCATTCTATCTAAAATGTCTACACAAATAAAAAAGCACCTCTATTCCCTTAAATTGGAATAGAGGTGGTTTTGTTGTGTAAAAAGAAACTACCCGTTTGGGGCGTTCACTTAGGGGTTGTTGAAAACAACAATAATTTTGAGTGACGTCCTCAAGCAGTGCTAGCAGAAAGACCACACAACAGGCTACAGAGTCTGCTGTGTGGTCTTTTTCTGCTTTAGGCATCCTGACCGCTGTCCATCAGCGTGGCAAGCATAAGCCTACCTCCGAGCCGGAAAGCATAGGAGAATATCTCCAGTTCGATTAAGCCGTACATTTCATTGACGCAGTCACCGTATTTTTCGAGAGTCTCCTGTTGCTCTTCTGTCATGGAATCGTGCAAGCGGTCACGGTTTCGTCCCATCAGCTTGAGCAGTTCTTTGATTGCCCGGCTACTTTCCTTGCTCTGTTCCTGGGGATTTATATTCCCATACCAGAACTCTTCAAGTATGTTGCCCATATCACACCTCCTTGCAGCGAGACACTATGCCATAGAAGGTGCGATAAGTCCAGATAACAAACTGTGAATAGTTTCAGAATTAACCGAGCATTTCTATATTTTTCAGCTCATCGCGCAATTTTACAATAAAGTCCGGAATCTCATCGCAGTGCTGTGCGATAGCTTTGGCCTTGCCTGGTTTCGATGTTATATGGTACTTCTCCGCAATTTGCTGTTCCAAGGAACTATATTCCGTCATTTTAGCCCGGAAATACTTTTCGAAATCTACCCCGAAATATGCGTACCGGCTCGTCATAACATATTTTTCTGCAGCAGTTTCCCATGTATTAGTAGTGATTATCCCATTGAATATCCTGGTGTTATCTGCTGTCTTGGCATCGCCATCAAAAATAAAATAGCAATTATATCCGTAAGCGCTGAACAGCCGCCAGAACAATGGTATGGAATCTTTACCGCGGCAATTGACGATTTCGACGCCGTGTTCAGCTAAGGAGAAACCAATTCGTTTTAAATACACAGGCAAAGCAAAGAATTCTGTAGCACCTTCAACAAGTACTATCGTCTCTGCAAACATACCTCTTAATTGATCTGCGAAAAGCCGTGTATTATAGAAATCTATAATGTTTTCTGGTGAAGTTTTATCAGCAGGAACACCAGATTCCACGCAAAATGTGCACAAATCCTCTTTGGAAAGCTGAATGGCCTTTGTTATGCCGCCCTCTTTATACACCCGAACAAGTCCATCAAGATATTCTGCATCGATAAAATCGGTAGAATGTGTCGACACAACAACCTGTATACCTGAAGAACACATTTCAACGATATATTCTTTGAGCCATTTTTGCGCAAGGGGATGAAGATGAGCTTCGGGCTCTTCAATAATCAAAACAAAACTTTCTGAAGTGAATACTTCCATATATGCTTTGACAAAGGCCATCAGTAATACTTGTTGCTCACCCGTACCGAACTCCTCAAAGCTACGGATATTCTCGCCCTCTTTTGCATAGATACGCAAGGATCTGGCATAGTTATTGGGGTCATATGCCGAAAAATCCACAGCCAAGGAGTGTACGAATCCTTTAACAGCACCTTGTAGTGCAGTTGAGAATTGTTCAAAGAAATTACTGAATTCTGTGGTTTCTTCAAAAGAATGTTTTATTTGTTCGAATGCTGCAGACAGTTCTTCTTTATGCGCAGCACTCAACGCCTTGTGTATCTGATGAGAAAACTTACTCAACAACGAATATTTGCTGCCATAGTTAAATGCACTCTGTATATTCCGTTCTGCATCAATAAGATATGACTGACACGCTGTCCTTTGCTCGTTAGTGACATACAAACGATTGCCGAAGCCATCATGAATGAGATTTTCTGTTAAATCCCCATTATACCCATAGGTCAAGGCTATCGTTTGATAAGATGCCCCTCGGCGGTCGATGTAATATGCTTCTGAAAACCGTGCAGCGATTGAAGCCGTCGGATAGGTAGCCTTATCCCTCATAAAATAGTCGCTTTCAAGCATTTCAATATATGTAGGATATTTCTCACCTATCAAACGGTCAATGGCAGAAAGAATATTGGATTTTCCGGCGTTGTTGGGACCAAATAGCACTACCGGTTTGTTTTCTGGAAATAAAATCATGATATCGTCAATGGAACGATACTTCTGTATTCTGATTTTTTCTACTTTCATCGTACCATCCTCTTGTAAAACGCACTATTCGATTTTATGCAGGCGCTCTTCTGCAATATCGCACCATCGTTTTTCGAGTTCTATTCCAATCCAGTGAATATTATGTCCTTGCTTATTCAATTTCTCACAGCAAACACCCAAGGTTCCAGAGCCGTGGAATGGGTCTAAAATTACCCCCTCATAAAAGCCATCTTTATTTTTGGGGCAATAAGCCTTAATTATTTCTGTAATGAGTGATTCGGGCTTTTGGGTCGGATGAGGAGTCTTTTCCTCTTGGTATAGCTTTCCTGCAAGGGTCGGGTATGCCCATACATCACCACGCATTGCTCCCAAAGGATTTGGTTCCCATTTTACGCGCTCGCCCCTTGAGTTTTTGTAGTATACCGGATTCTTTAATCTTTCTGTGCTTTTGTAAGGGACACGAACATCATCAACATTATATGTCCATTTCTTTGCCGATTTTGAAAACCAAAGAAACGGCTCATACTGCGTTAATGGGGCGGTTGTTAATCTGCTAAAGCCGTTTTCGTAATACCAGATGTTCATCCGTCTATAATTAAGACCGCTTTCATACATAATTGCCTGGATGAATCCGATATAATGATGTATGCCAAACCATATTATACTGCCGTTCTGCTTTAGAAGATCCCGACATAATTCAATTCTTCGTTTGGATACAGTCAAAAAATCATCCAATGACAGTTTGTCGCTATTGTTTCCAAAATCTTTATTTAAATTATAAGGAGGGTCAGTTAAAACAAGGTCGACGCTTAAGCCGCTATCGAGCATCTCTTGTAATATAATGTCTGAATCTCCGCAGATTACGCCATTGTACTCCATGTTCGTCACTTCTTATCCTTTCTGAAAATCAGAATATACTGATGGTGGATGTTTTCCACATAAGCAAAAGGATATCCATATGGTAATAGCGTTTTGTGGTTTTGAAGAAGAACTTTTACACCTTGCAGCGTGATTCTATAGCCATCTCGGGTTACTCTCCGATTCATTGCCTGAATCAAATCACTATGGAAACTAATAAACTCCGACTTGTTCCTGAAGTCTGACACAACCAGGCACATATACTTTTTGGGACGCAAAACACGAGCACATTCCATGAATATATCATCGACCAGAATTTTGAGGAAATCCTCGTAGCTTTCAACATTAGCCAAATCATTCTCGTCATCATCGGAATAGTTTGTCGCCAGGTTATTCGCAACGCGCTCTTTCATTACCTTGTGATCAGCTTTTTTATTAAGGATAGACCAATATGGCGGACTCGTTACCATAAAATCAAATGTTCTGTCCGCAAAACGCTGCAGTTCAACTCTGGAATCTCCTAATATGAATTCATGCTTGCGGGAAGTACCTTCGCCAACCTCAAACTCTAAACGCTGTACTGCCAAATCTCTCCATCTAGGTTGCAATTCAATACTTGTACAAAGACGACCTTCTAATTCACAAGCTTTTGCGGTCGAGCCGACTCCTCCAAATGGGTCTAAAACGCGCATTCCTTTTTTCGTGAAAAAGGTGATAAGATGCGCAATATCCTGGAAAGAGTACGGTGCAGGATGCTGTCTTTCTATTTGCGCATGAGGATGCTTTGCGCCCAATCCTTTTTGATAGAAAAAGCTTTTAGTTTCAGGCAACCACTGAGAGCCATTTAAATCATTCAAAGTGTTTCTTGGATCAACAGGTTTATTATCCGGAACAATATCTTCTGTCTCGTGTGATCTTTCGGCTGATGTGATTTCAACGCATTCTGATTCTTTTGCTTTTTTCTGCATATAAGGATTTTGTGGTGCCGCAATATTTTTGCTGCTTGCCTTAAATGCTTCTAATTGAGCAACATCAAACCGCCGTTGTCCACCTAGAGTTTTTGAAGGGTCGAGGATACCCTGCTCAATCATTCTGTATACTGTAGAAATGCTGACCCCAAGTATTTCTGCAGCTTTTTTTGTTCCAACTATGCTATCGGACATAAATAATCCGCCTTTCTGTATGCTAACATACGACTATTAGTATACCACCATAGTTGAATATTGTCAACACTACTCAACATTATTCAACACTACTTATTTTATGGGCTCTAAAATACCTAAGAACCTGTCACTAATTCTGATTTCTCTGCCGATTTGCCACGATATTACTGACCGCAAATCCATATTGTCATAATCCAAATAATATGTTACATCATCTGGCATGAGCAGACAGCTATTCCAATTTAGTAACAACATTGCACCTATCGTTAAAGTTCCTATAGCAATTTCTTCAACCGTATTCACATCTTTAACAACCTGCCAATATCCTTGGCGGACATTGGGTAGTTGAAGGCATATGACCAAAGGTAGATTTGAATTCTTCTCTATACCGTATCTTGTAAACAGAACAGCAATATCGTCCAAAATGCCACGTGATGCATCCAATGTGTCACGGCCAAATTCAACCTCTACCGCACCAAAGGAACTGTCAGCTGCAGAATAGACTGCATCCATTCTTGTATATACATCACCGATACGGCGCATAGCACTTTTGCATCCAAGTGAAATCAGCAGATTTCTTGCAATAGGATTATGATAATTACTGCGAATATTAGAAAGTTTCTCGTATATAGATTCCAACAACTCATCCGATTCAGCAATTAACACGCCACTTCGTTTGACGCTATTAAGTTCTTCGATTTGCTGTGTTTGCAAATCAGATGTAGCGCTATCTGCTGATCCCCAGATTTGCTTATACGTTATGGTTTTATTAACCTTAATTGTCTTATCAAAATAAATAGCGCCCACAGGGCATCTTCTCATGCAAACGCCACATTTAATGCACTTCTCCGTATCAACAACTGGGGTATCCGTTTCAAAATCCCAGTGCAGTGCATCTACGGCACATACATTTAATCCTTGATCGTTAGGGAAACTTTCAACCTCATCACACATAATTTCGTTGGGAGTGAATCGCATACATTGCGGATTGGTGCAGCCAATGCACCCTAATGAGGATGATTCACCATTGGAGAAGTGTGCTGTCGCAGGCATTCCAGAACAATACTCAATGTGAGTAGGTATATCACGAAAAATAGAAATATTGTTTCGGTTAGCGGTTTCTGAGAATATTCGCATTCATTAATCCCTCCAGTCCGTACAATTTTTCTTTGTCAAATCCTCTTTCATCCACCAAAACACTGATAGCAAGGGACAGCAAAGAGTGTAGATCAATTACACCAATTTTGTATCCATAGGTTGCCTTTATATCAGAAATAAGCCTGCTTACCTCTGCCCGCTCGTTTGGCATAAAGTATCCTACCGCAAGGGTTGCTACTTCCGGCGTAGTGATATGCGTTTTGCGCGAAAGCAACACTATCTTATTTTCCAGTGCCTGTCGGATTGCTTTTATTGACAGGTGCTGTTCCTCTGTTGGCGATTTGATTTCAATTGGGATACTTCGAGCAGGATCATCAATAATTGCATCCCAGCGGGCACCGTTATCACCTGGACGTGAAAAAGAACAATTGAAACCAATTACTTTAAAGAGCGTGGCTATCAGAGGGTAAAAAGTCGTCTGTGTTGCATCCACATAATACTCAAAGAGAGTTGATACGATCTCGCTACTGGAACAGCCATCACGCTTTAAGCCATCGACGCGATTAAGGAAATCAATATCCTCTGGCTCTGTAAGTAATTCCGTCGCAGCCCCCTCTGGAATATTAAGATCCCATACTTGTACCTCGGCAAGAGCGGTGCGTTCATCGGTTGTACTCTGAAAAGTATCAATACTATGATGCTCGGTACTACCGACGCCAAACCGTACTCCAAGAGCCGCTTCAACTCGATTTCGGCGCAATGTCGCACAAGGAGAGAACAGCAACTCTTTCCCATCGAGAATTCCAGCACAAATTTTACGATCCGCTTGCATTATCTCCTGCACTTCAGATACATCATAGCCGGATCGTTCCAACATTGAATATGTTCCAAGCCTGATTAACGCCTCTTGAACGGCAGGTTCATAGTTCTCGTATTCTTCAAGCCGTAAATCATACGTATTACGAAGTGTTTCATACATTTCTCTACCGTGCGGTGTAATTCGGATGCACGTCATATATCGTCCATACAGCGTTTTGCTATCCACGCTTTCAACCCAACCGCAATTCTTCATAAGACCAACAGGGGTGCGTGTGCTGTTATCTACAGAGGTAGTACTCATATTTAAACTTGCTGCCAAAGCCGCAAAAGCATCTTTCAGCCGCTCCTGATTACCTCTCAGTGCACGGATACGCCGAAGCATATTTTGATATGCATTTTCATCCTCATCATCAATACTCATCGGCCCTAAACACAGTTCATGCTTATACATGATACCATCCAAATCGATGAGCGTTCTCAGTGCACATTTAAAGAATCGAGTCTGCTCATTGTAGCGCATATTATCGTTAAACTGTGTAGGGTTATTAATTCCAAGGACGGATTGTTCATATAATTTATGACAATCATTTTCAGATAGTGCGATGTGAATGCCGATGTATGTAAATACCAAAGGATACGAGGAATTTTCGTTATATGGCGCTATCCACCCCAACATACGGAAAAGCTCCGCATACATTTTTACATTCATCAGAGTAGAGTTCATACTCTCTTGTTCGGTTTTGCTTAGTTTAATAGCCTCGTCTCCGGAATAGCCATAAGCCGTCATCAATTTTGCCTGTGTAATCGCAATAGCCATATCTTCAAGGGTGAAGAAAGCCTGTGCGCCTACTCGGCTATATAACTGCTTAATAATGTGAATATGTGTAGCATACTGTGTTCCTGGGTTTCTAAATCTAATCATATCGCTCCTCCTGATTCTTATAGGCCGGCAAATAATTCGCTTAGGGAAACCCCAAGGCCATCGGCTATCTTTTTAATATTACAGATGGATATATTTCTACGTCCTGCTTCAACAGAAGCAAAGTATGTTCTATCCATGCCGATACTCAAGGCAAATTTTTCTTGGCTAAGTCCAGTTTTGCTTCGAAATTCTCTAATCCGTTCACCGAGTTCCGTTGTAATCATAGAAATACACCTCCAATATAATAATATACAAGTACACGGTATATAAAACAACGGATTATAAGCAACAGTCGAATACCAAGCAGCCTTCTCATAGAAATTTTCTGTGAGAAGGCTGCTTTTTTATTATGTGGTTTTAACCAGTTGAACGCTGCCGAGTTTCTGAAAAGAAATGAGGCAGCGTGAAACAGAGAACCACCCGCTATGCGGGTGCGCATTGAATGTTATACAAAAACTCATCATTCCGTGTAGAATAGTAAGTGTTCAAGTCACTATGTCTAGAAAGGAATGATGAGTTAATGCCTGCAAAAGTAAATGGGTTGGCCCATACGAAATGGACCTGTAAATATCATATTGTGTTCACACCTAAGTATAGACGAAAAATCATATATAATCAATATCGTGAAAGCCTCAAAGAGATATTGAAGAATTTATGTAAGTATAAGGGTATAGAAATCATAGAAGGGCACATGATGCCTGACCATGTACATCTGTTGCTTAGCATTCCTCCAAAGTATTCAGTATCGCAAATCATGGGATACTTAAAGGGGAAATCTGCCCTAATGATGTTTGATAAACATGCAAATCTTAAGTACAAGTTTGGCAATAGACATTTCTGGGCAGAAGGATATTATGTGTCCACAGTAGGACTCAATGAGGCTACAATCAAAAAATATATTCAAGAACAAGAAAAGCACGATATTGCCTTAGATAAGCTGAGCGTAAAAGAGTACGAAGCCCCTTTTAAGGGTAGCAAGTAATACAAACGCCCCGTTTGGGGCGGCAAAAGTGTCAAAGGCATTGTGGCTTGAACAAAGTGAAAGCCAGCGCCTTTAGACGCTGGCCGGTGATAAGGGCTTATAGCCTTTAGTAAAACCACCAATTAAATGGATGGTGATGATTTGCTGTTAATGAGATGAATTATTAGCACTTATTTTTTCAATTAAGGCTTCCTGCAGGATCTTAGAAAAGTTAAGGCCAAGTTCTTCTGCTTTAGTATTCAGCCATGCAGGTATAGAGCAATTCTTCTTCACGATCTTATAACCGTATTTTTTTCTATACTCGGTTATATTAGCATCTACGTAGGATACAAAAGCTCCTTCGGGAATATCAAACTTAATACTACCTAGTTTTGGAACTTTTTGTTTGCTATCTTCGAGATCCATCACCCAAAGGCTAATCAAGTCTCTGGCCATAGCAATAGAGTCAGTTAAATCATTACCTTGAGTCATTTGTCCAATATCAGGAACGGTAACGAGATACATATCTTCTACTTTTTCAAATAATACAGGATAAGTGATAATGTCCATATTCTCATCACCCCCTCTTCCTATGGATATCATACGCCCAATGCTTATAAAATGCAATAGGGGAATACAAAACTGATTAATATATTACGGAGTACAGGATTTGGAGATTTATTCTTAAGAGTGGGGCATAATATCACCACTGAATAATGTTCGCAAATGTACGATTATAAAGGTGAGTAAAGAATCCGCACGAGTTATTTTTCTGTTTTAGTGGCTAACCGCATTAAAGTAGCATGATACAAAAAATATTTAAAGAATATCGAGCTACAACTTCACAAAAGCATAGTGATGTGACATAATTATCATTAGGAAACACCCACGAAAGGAGTGTATATCTGTATGGATAAACAAGAACTGGAAAAATTAGGTGCAGCCACTCTGACCGACATTATTTACAACGAAATCACTGTTTTGAATAGCAAAATTAAGGAGATACAGGAAAAAATCAAAAATATTCCTATGGTGTATTAATTGCAAAAACATGGTATTGGTATGAGTCATGGCTAAAGGTAGTAAATGATTATTGCAGAGATAATGAGGAGCAACTTAAATAATTGATTTTGCTTTATATCGATAAATATAACTTTAAATTGCTTGTATTGTTATTATAACAAGATGAATATTAATAGAATGTATTATGCATTCTAACAAAGGGAGATTAATATATAACATGTCTAAACTAATAGTTGGAATAAATGATTTGGCAACAATATATCCGAATATAGCAACTGAATGGCATCCAACCTTAAATGGGAATTTACATCCAAATGAAGTTTTTTCATCTAGTAGTAAAATGGTATGGTGGGTATGTGATAAAGGCCATTCATATCAGCAAACCATTAAAAATAGGACATTGAAGCATTTTTGTTGTTCTTATTGCTCGGGGCATAGAGTTTTGAAAGGTTTTAATGATTTGGCATCTGTTCGCCCTGATGTTGCCAAAGAATGGTGCTATGAGAAAAATGAAGGAAAGACTCCATATGATTTTACAGCAGGATCCGGAAAGAAGGTATGGTGGACTTGTCCTTTAGGGCATGATTATGTAGCTTCAATACATGAAAGAACAGGGCATAATACCGGTTGCCCTAAATGTGATAAACGCAGACAGTCATCATTTCCTGAACAAGCAGTCTTATACTATGTGAAAAAGATTTTCCCTGATACATTAAGTAAATACAAAGTAATATTTTCAAAATCAATGGAACTTGATGTCTTTATCCCATCTATCAAGGTTGGCATTGAATTTGATGGTAAAGCTTGGCATAATGACGATATTATTCATAATCGTGAGATTCGAAAGTATGCTATTTGCAAAGAACATGGTATAAAACTTATTCGAATTAAAGAATATAATGAAGAAGATTGGCAGGATGTTGCTGATATAGTTTATCGTATAAATAAATTTAGAAAATATAAAGAACTGGAAGATGTAATAAGGAATATTTTAGGTAATCTTGATCCATCTTCCAATATGTGGACTAGAAAAAATCCGTTTCATTTTCATAGTGATGTGGATATTAATATAACTAGAGATAGAGGAGAAATTCTGAACTATCTTAATAGGATTGATAATTCTTTAGAAGAAACACGTCCAGATGTTGTAAAAATGTGGGATTGGAGTAAAAATAAGAATCTTCATCCTAATATGTTTACAATAAGTTCTAATCAAGTTGTGTTCTGGAAATGCCCTGATTGCAATCACGAATGGGAATGCAGTATCAATAGTATGACCAGGGAAGGAAGATGTGGATGTTCTGAATGTTCTAAAAAAAGACGTGGTAGAACTTTTACTAAAGGTGTTGTAGCTAAAGTTGGTTCTATGCTAGAAACTCATCCGGACATAGCTAAAGATTGGCATCCGACAAAAAATGGAGATTTGAATCCAAATGATATTACTGCAGGCAAATTCAAAAAAGTATGGTGGTTGTGTTCTAAATGTGGTTTGGAATGGGAAGCAAGTCCTAATAATCGCAAAAAAGGAGCAGGATGTCCACACTGTTCAGGAAGAGTAGCTCAATCAGGTTCGGATGATATAGTTACATTATTTCCTGATGTTCTATCATATTGGGATTATGAACGAAATAGAGATATAGACCCTACAAAAATATTACCAGGCAGTGGTCAAAAAGCTGCTTGGAAATGTGTTGCTTGCAAACATGAATGGACCCAAATAATTCATAGAAGAATTAAAAGTCCTGTGTTTTGCCCTAAATGTAAAAATAGAAAACATATCTAACATTTGCTAAATGTACATTTTAGAGGTAATAGTGCAAGATATAAATCTATCACCAACTATTAACTGTTCCAACCTATTGCTAATAAAAATTAGTACCAACAGTGTCAATAGTGCCACTAGAAAATTTTTCGATTTATCCAAATGGGTTGATAAAAGGTGTTTTTATGGATAATGAGAAAGAAAAAACAATAGAATCGTTTGAGTTAGATGATAAAGACAAAGAGTTAATCGAACTCATACGACACATGAATAAAGAAGACCTGGATAAAGAACTAAAGGATTATGATGAGTTAGCTGAAAAATGGGTTCGAGAAGAGATTGAAGAAAAATATGGACCTGAAAATGCTGATTGTGAATTTTCTTCAGCAGATATTTTTAATATTTGGGATATATACAAAGCCGATTCTGATATGTCCAAGATAAGTGTAAAAGGAATAGCAGATAAAATTTTAAAGTATACCAAGATGTATTATGCAGATAACTTGGTAGGAAAAGAAGCATACGGATATAGAGATATGCTTATAAAATGCAATAGGGGAATACAAAACTGATTAATATATTACGGAGTACATGATTTGGAGATTTATTCTTAAGAGTGGGGCATAATATCACTACTGAAGAATATTCGTAAATGTATAGATTTCTGCACACAAAACAGGCAGCACATTCGCTGCCTGTTTTTTTATTCCATATGCTTATTACAATCTGCGCATAACAACTCCTTGCGTAGTATCATCCCACAAAAGCTCCAGCTGCAAATCCGTGAAATATCTTCTCTGCATGCCGAAGGTAGCTTCCGGAGGCATATATTCATATTGGCTGAGCAGAATAAAACGTCCGCTGCCATCCGTATTAATCTTGGTCACAATTTGCCGCCATTGGTCAATGGCATAGCCGTTTTTAGCCAAATCTTCCAAGGCTACATATGTCACCCATTGTCCGTTTTCCTTACCGATAAGCCAATAACCGCAGTTCTGCTCATGAGCACCGATAGTGGCATTTATTTCAAAAAATATATTTTCGGGATTGGCGGTAAAAACATCCCGCACCCTATAGCCAACCATTCCATTCTCCGCAGGAACGAAGGTCTTATAAACATCCTTGGTATTTTTGTTCATCAGCTGCAGAGTGCCGTCATCAGCAAGGAAGAATTGCACGCCTTCCTCCTCATCACTGATTTCCAGTTCTCTGCTGTTCATATAGAGAAATGTTCCGTCATCAGCAGTCAGAAATTCCGCTGCCCGAACCTTGGTAGCATCTGCAAGCAAGCACAGAATGCAAAGTAAAAATAAAGCTAAGCAGGAAAACAATTTCTTACCTATACGCATATTCATCAACCTCCTAAATTAGTTTCTGTCATTATAATTATAGCAACAAGAAACTCGTTTTCCCCCACCCCAAAGCATGATTTCAGGTAGGACGGAAGAAGTTTTCTTGTGCTGACAAGTAAATTTCCCAAAGCTCAAATTAAAAAGCTGCAGCTTGCTCCCGTACTCAGGAGCATAGCTGCAGCTTTTGCTTTTATTCTACTATTATAACAGAACTGCTCTCTTGTGCTTTACACCAGTTCCTCTCTGGACTCATGAATCTTCTTCAAAAGCTCCTTACCGGCAATACCCGGTCTAGTCATTTCCGCAGGAGCAAGAATAACATCCAAGTCCTCTTTGCTCAGCACCTTGCGTTCAATAAGCAGGTCCTTAATGTTTCTGTTGGTTGCCAACGCCTCCTTCGCCAGAACGGAGCAGGTTTCGTAACCGATATGCGGCAGCAACGCCGTAACAATGCCCACGCTCTTATCCAGCCATTCCGCGCATTGGGCACGGTTAGCCTTAATTCCGTCTACGCAGCGGGTGCGCAGAGTATTAACGGCATTGGTCAGGAAACGTAAGGAATTGAAAATATTGTAAGCCATAACAGGCTCCATAACATTAAGCTGGAACTGGCCGTTTTCTACGCCAAAGTCCACAGCCAAATCGTTGGCAATTACCTGATAGCAGGTCTGATCCACTACCTCGGGGATAACGGGGTTAACCTTACCCGGCATGATAGAGGAACCGGGCTGACGCGGCGGCAACGTAATTTCGCAGAAGCCTGCCCTAGGACCGGAGGCCATCAGACGCAGGTCATTGGAAATTTTAATCAGCGAAAGTGCCGATGTTTTCAAACTGGAGGATAAATCGGTGAAGATATCGGTGTTACTGGTAGCATCAACAAGATTGTCCGCGGTAGTGAAGCTCTCGCCGGTAACAAGCGTAAGCTGTTCGCAAACCTCTTTGATATATTCGGGATCGGCATTCAGGCCGGTGCCGACTGCTGTTGCGCCCATATTCATGGTGTGTAGCAGCTCACAGCTGCAGCGAATGTAGTTACTGCGTCTGCGCATGGAAGAAGCAAAAGCTTTAAACTCCAGTCCTAAGGTAATAGGCACAGCATCCTGCAGATGGGTACGGCCGATTTTCAGCACATCCTTGAATTCCTCGCCCTTCTTATCAAAGGAATCCGCCAGGTTTTCCAAGGCAATAATAAGCTGTTCAGCGCGCATCAGAGCGCAGACACGGATGGATGTAGGAATAACATCGTTAGTGGACTGCGACATATTGGCATGGTTATTAGGACTGATATAATTATAATCGCCGCGCGGACGGCCGAGAATTTCCAAAGCACGGTTGCAGATTACTTCGTTCGTATTCATATTGAAGGATGTTCCGGCACCGCCCTGAATCGGATCGGTCGGGAACTGGTCGTTCAGCTTGCCGCTGATGATATCATCGCAGGCCTGCACCATAGCATTGCCGATTTTTTCATCCAAAAGACCGATTTTCATATTGGCCAAGGCCGCAGCCTTTTTGACCATACCCAAGGCTTTGATAAAAAGCGGATCGGCAGTATAGCCTGTAATCTGGAAGTTTTCCATGGCACGCATGGTCTGTACACCATAATATGCATTATCGGGAATTTCTAATTCACCTAAAAAGTCGTGTTCTTTACGCATAATACATTTGCCTCCTTCTTCAAAAGCGTGCAAAAGCTGCTTTTAATCGAAATCTGTATTATGTATACATAATACATTCAAGCTACAATTCTGTCAAGCATATTATTGCGAATTTTGAGAAATTTACTTACAAAAAAGAACTGCCTTAAGACGCTAAGCTTAAGGCAGCTCAAAATAATCTGCTTTAGATAAAATCTACCAGTCCGTTCTCCAGATGATACATAGCACCGATAACGCGCAGGCCTTCCTGATGCTCAACCTTTTGAATCTCCAAGCTTGCTTCGATTTCCGCTTCACAGCTTTTGACATTCAGGCAGGCAGCCTTATACGGGTCGCACTCGTCGCCAATCGCTGCTTTGATTTTATCCGTAATAAATTTGATATAACCCTCCGGATCATGATTGATTGCAGTATGCACCGCACCGCAATGCGTATGCCCCATAACAACAATCAACGGCGCCCCCAGATGACTGGCAGCGTATTCAATACTGCCCAGCTGATGCTCATCAATCACATTACCGGCAATACGGATAACAAACAGCTCGCCGATACCTGTCATAAAAATATTCTCCGGAATCACGCGGGAATCAGAGCAGGTAATAATAATCGCGTAAGGCTTCTGACCGTTAACCAAGGTATCTGTTCTCTTTGCCTGCGAAATGTCCTCGCTGTTGACCATGGCATCAATATATCTGGCATTGCCTGCTTTTAATTTTTCTAAGGCTTTTGCCGGTGTTGTTGTTACATGCTTAATCATAAAATCGCCCCTCTTAGAACATGCTTTGCAAAAAAAATCACTCGGTAATCGCTATCTTGATAACTCCGTCTAATCTGTTTTCGAAAATGCGGTAAGCTTCCTCGATATCCGCCAGCTTGAAGCGATGCGTAATCAGCGGCGTAGTATCAATTTTGCCTTCTTCAATCAGGTGCAGAATCTCCGCACAGTCGCAGCCATCCACGCCACCGGTTTTGAAAATAAGATTTTTGCCGTACATATCGGGCAAAGGCAGGCTCTGCGCTTCATCGTAGAGCGCCACAACCGTTACGATAGCGTTCGGACGCGCGCATTTCCACGCGAGCTGGAAGGTGTCGCGACCGCCGGCAACCTCCAGAACAACGTCCGCACCGCCATGGTCGGAATGCTCCTTAACAAAGGCTTCGCATTCCTCAGGCTCGCAAAGCAGTACATCGGGATAATGCTTTCTGACAAACTCCGCTCTGGCTGCATCTTTTTCGCAGATAATGATGCGCTTCGGCTGCTTCAGCATAACACACAGCAGGGTGCAGATACCCGTCGGTCCCGCACCGATAATCAGCACCGTATCCTCCTCGGTGATTTCCGAAATGCGTGTTGCCCAAAAGCCGGTAGCAAGAATATCACCTACAAAAAGTGCCTGCTCATCGGTAACGCTGTCGGTAATTTTGTTCAACCCCTGGTCAGCATAGGGCACGCGCACAAATTCCGCCTGTCCGCCGTCAATGCGGCAGCCAAGCGCCCAGCCGCCATGAGGATCGGTGCAGTTGTTGACAAAGCCCTTCTTGCAGAAGAAGCATTCGCCGCATAACGTTTCTACGTTTACCGTCACGCGGTCACCGGGCTTCACGGTTTTTACGTCGGCGCCGACCTCTTCCACCACGCCAACCATTTCATGGCCCACGGTAATTCCCGGCACAGCACGCGGTACCGAGCCATGCTTAATATGCAAATCACTGGTGCAGATGCTTCCCAAGGTTACGCGCACGAGAGCATCACGCGCAGAAACAAGCTGCGGCTTGGCCTTTTCCTGCAGAGCAAACTTTCCGTGTTCAATATAAGTCAATGCCTTCATAAATTTGCAGGCCTTCTTTCTCTATTTTTGCTTCAATAAAGCTCATATCGCTTCCCTCATTATATCATAATATTGACGCTGTGAATAATGACATAAGCAACATGTCACGCAGTACTACCTTCGCTGTTAAATTCAATAAGCTTTCTAAATAAAGAAATCACAACTTTTTCGCTGATAAAAATGCCGGAATGTGTTAAAATATTAGTTAGATTTTTTAGGAGGCTTTATCCATAATGCATCAATATCTCTTTTTTATCGGCGATTTTCCCATACGCATGTATGGTCTGATGCTCTGTACAGCAATTTTTCTGGCCACCGGCACTGCCTACTTTTTTGCTAAGCAGGACGGACGCTGGCACGAGCACATTTTAGACATCGGTATCTACGGCGGCTTCGCAGGCCTCATCGGCGGCAGGCTGTGGGATGTTTTCTTCTTCGACTGGGATTACTACAGTCATCATCTTCTGGAAATCCCCTTCGTCTGGCAGGGAGGCATGGCCGTGCAGGGCGGTATGCTGGCAGGCATTGCTGCCGGCATTGTTTACTGCAAGCTGCATAACATCGACTGGGTAGCCTTGGCGGATATCGTTTCGCCTTCTCTGCTTATCGGCCAGTCCATCGGACGCATGGCCAACCTGCTCAACGGTGACGCCTTCGGCACACCTACCGGCGGCAGCTTCGGTATTCTGTACCCAGAAGGTACTCTGGCCTACAAAACCTACGGCCCTGTCCCCCTGTGGCCGGCGGAGGTCTGGGAAGGTCAGCTGGATATCGTAATCTTTGCCCTGCTGCTTTTATTCCGCACCACCAAGCATGCACGCGGTCAAGCTTTATGTATGTACGCCATGCTTTATTCCGTAGTCCGCTTCTTTTTGGAAATGCTGCGCGGTGACTATGCCGAACCCTGGATGTTCGGACTGAAGTCCGCTCAGGCAACCAGCTTAGGCTTCTTCCTCGTTGCCTTAGGCTTCTTCATTTACTGCGGTTGGCTAGAAAAACATCAGCCTGTTGCCAAAGAAAAAGCTGTCGGCAAAAAATCTAAAAAATAATTGCAAAAAAGTGTTGACAAGAAGCGTACTTTTCGCTATAATATCATTGTTAATTGAAACAACAGCAACGCTGATGTGACTCTGTAGCTCAGTTGGATAGAGCGTTTGACTACGAATCAAAAGGTCGCAGGTTCGAATCCTGCCAGGGCCACCAATTGAAACTAAACTCTGTAACTTTGGTTACAGAGTTTTTTTGTTTTTGCGTACAAAATATATTCTTCCGCTAACCGGTACTCACCCGCTTGTTAGCTCTACCATTCAGTCTTATAATAAAGATATATAATCAAAACCGTGAGGTAGACCTATGAACGTAAAATATTCTACAATAGCCTGCATCATCCTGGCGTCCGGCGTAGGCCGCCGCTTCGGTGTCAACAAGCTGCTGACAGCCATCGACGGAGCGCCCATGCTGCAGCACATCCTTGATATCAGCCAAGGACTTTTCGCCAAGCGTATCGTTGTTACACGCCATAAGGAGGTTGCGGATATCTGCGCGCAGCAGCAAATCCCCTGCCTGCTCCACGACAAGCCCTATCTGAGCGATACCGTGCGCCTGGGCACAGCTTATATAGAACAGCACCTGCCTCAGGCCGAAGGCCTGCTTTTCGCCGTTGCCGACCAACCGCTTTTACAACAGGCTTCGCTCATCCGCCTCACCGAAAGCTTTTTAGCGCAACCGCAAAAAATCCATCGCCTGTATTACGAAGAAACTCCCGGTAACCCCATCATCTTCCCTGCAAAATTTGCCGACGAGCTGCAGCAGCTGCCGCAGGACAAAGGTGGTTCCGTACTGACAAAAAAATATCCTGAACTGGTAGTAAAAGTACCGGTTCAGGATATCAACGAGCTGCTGGATATCGATACCAAGCAGGATAAAATTACGCTTGAGCGTCTTCGCCCCTATTCAGAATAACATTCAGCAGAATTGCTACAAAGGCTGCCGGAACGATACCGGATTCACCGAACATCATGCGCATAGCCTCCGGGCAGTGTGCCAGAATGCCGGGTGTAGCGCCCATGCCATAGCCAACGCCTAAAGCAACGGAAATAATCGTCAGGCTGCGCGGGTTAAGCTTCTCTTTAGTAACCAGCTGAATACCGCTGACAACAATCGAGGAGAACATCATTACGGCAGCGCCGCCCAGAACGGATTGCGGCATAATGGAAACCAAAGCGCCCAGCTTAGGAATCAGGCCGCAGAGAATCAAAAATACCGCACCGGTTGCCAAAGCAAAACGGTTAACAATCTTCGTCATCGCAACCAGACCGACATTCTGAGAGAAGGAAGTATTGGGCAGTACGCCGAAGACAGCAGCAATAGCAGAGCCGATGCCGTCACAAATAACGCCGCCGGACAATTCCTTGTCCGTAGCTTCACGGTTCAGACCGCTTTCAACAACGGCGGAAATATCACCGACAGTTTCAACCGCAGTAACAACAAACATAATCAATACAGGCATAATAGCACGCATATCAAATACGATATCAACAGGCATAAGCTGAGGCACAGCGAACCAGGAGGCGTTCGCTACCTTGTCCCAATGCAGTACCCAGGATTTGGTGTATTCCACTCCGTCAGGCGTAACTGCAGTTGTAGGCAGTACAAAGCCCATGAAAATAGCAGCAATGTAACCGGCGATAATACCAAGCAGAATGGAAGAAGAACTCAAAAAGCCCTTGGTGCCATGCTTGAAGAAAAGAATAACGCAAAGCACAAACAAGCCAAGCAGCAGGTTTTCAATAGAACCGAAATCCCTCGTCTTGAAGCCGCCGCCAAAGGAATTGATACCTACGGAAATCAGCGACAGACCGATGGACAGTACAACAGTACCGCAGACAACAGGCGGAAAGAAACGGCGGATACGCTTGAGCACCAGACCAAGCACTGCTTCAAAAACACCGCCGATAATCGAAGCACCCATAATAGCGCCATAGGCGACAACACCGCTTCCCAAGGTTGCAACGATACCGGCAAATACGCCGATAAAGCCGGAGCTTGTACCCATGATAATGGGCACCTTGCCACCGCAGGGACCAACGGAATATAATTGCAACAGAGTTACCAGACCTGCAACAATCATCGCATTCTGAATCAAAACAACCTGCAGCTGTTCAAAACCGGCACCGCCGACAATGCCGCAGGCACCACCAATAATCAGAACCGGTGTAAGATTGCCGACAAACATAGCCAAAACATGCTGCAGACCTAAAGGAATAGCCGAGCTCAAAGACAGCTTGCCTTCAAACTTATAAGCTTCCTCAGACAGTTTAACAAACTTAGACATATAAGCACCCCTTCATTTTTCATGCATATATTTTATCGCATATCAGGCAATATTGTAAAGAAAATTACAGAGAAAATCCGTATAAATTTTATCAGATAGCCTTTTTCGTTCGCAATTCAAAAGAGAAATATAAAAATGAGCACCGACGACGTACTTTTGCTACGTCGAGATGCTCATTTTTATATAGATAAAGTATGTGGTACATTCCCCTTTACTCATCAGCAGAACGCAGAGAAGGTACCAGAACGCTTTACTATTTAAACAGAACACGAAGAAAATATTTGATACCTTTACCATTAAACAGAACGCGAAGAAGGTATCAGAGACGAAGAAGGAGGCCCGACGGCGTACTCCCGTTACGTCAAAGGCCTCCTGATGAAAGTATATGATGCATTATACTTTATAATCAACAGAACGCGGAGAAAGTACCGGAGACGAAGAGAGAGGGCCGACGACGTACTACTGCTACGTCGAGGCCCTCTCGATAAAGTATACGGTGCTTTATACGCGTTCTGCCCTAGTTTGGATCAATTGTGCTGCCACACTCACCGCAATCTCCGCCGGCGTCTCACTGCCTATGTCGATTCCGATGGGCGTGATAACACGCGCGAGCTGCTGCTCGCTGTAACCGTCCGCCAGCAAAGCAGCTCTGGCCATGGCTGCTTTATTTTTACTGCCCATAATGCCGATATAGCCGACAGGCGTAGTCAACAGATAGCGCTCTACATTGGCGTCATGCACGTGACCGCGCGTCATAACTACCGCATAATCCTTTGTCGTCAGGCTGCAAACCTCCTGCAGCTTAGTAAAATCAACCTGCTGTACATGCTCCGCCTGCGGAAAGGCTGCCGCATCCGCAAACTCCGCCCTGTCATCCAGCACGATGCATTTAAACCCGAGATGACTCAAAAGCGGCACCAGCTCACGCGCAACATGACCTGCGCCAAAAACATAAACCGAACCGTCATAATCATACTGCTCCGCATAATAAGCGCAGCCATCTATACTGATTACACCTCTGCGACCTGCAAGCTGCAGGTCTTTTTTTATTTGCGGCAGTGCGTTGCCTTCACCCAAAGGCAGTAAAAACCACCAAGGAGCACGCTGCTTCATTGCACTAAGAGCTTCCTCTGCCAAGTCCCCCGTTTCTTCCCCCACAGGCAGGTAGCAGAACTGCACCTGACAGCTGCCGCCGCAGGCCATACCTGCTGCCGGAGAAAGGTCAAACGTTTTGACAAAGCTGCCGCCACCGCAACGCAGACGCTGCTGCGCCAGCTGCTGCGCCGCGTATTCCATACCGCCGCCGCCGATGGTTCCGTAAAGCAAACCCTTTTCTCCGACCAGCATATAGGCGCCGCTGGTGCGCGGAGTAGAGCCTTCACTCTCAATCAATGCAACAAGATAGCAAGGCTGCGAATCCAAAGCCTGCACCTGTATTTTTTTCATTAAATCCTTCATTTTTATTTCTCCTGTGCATAACGGCAGACTAATTCCAGAACGCTGCCAGCAATGCAGCGCGCCTTATCCGAAATCGTAAAGCAGTTGGCCAGCTCCTCCTTACGTGGGTCGATATCGGCAATTTTAAAGCCCTTGGTAACAGCAAAGCCATCGCGAATCATGCCGCGAATCAGACCGGACAGTGTTGCCTTTACCGCCACCTGATTACTGCCATCGGTAATAGTTGCAATAGTTTCGCCCTTTTCCACAATGCTGCCAATGTCATGAACAACGTGCAGAACACCTGCGCAGGGTGCGTGCAGCACACGCTCCTTGCTATAGCCTGCGATATTACCGGGCACACCGCTGTTAGGCGCTGCACTGCCGCTGCGGATAATGCGTCCCAGGTTATGACCGCGCTTCGTTTCTACAATTACGTCGGCATCTGCGCCCACGCTGAAGCCGGGGCCTAAAGCAATAACGAGCGGTGCCATTGCGCTGTTCGTACCCAAATTACGCTTGGCGATAATCGCATCAATCACAATATCAGGCGCAAAAGCATGCACACTATCCGCTGCTTCATCAACCAACACCGGTACTTCATCATGCTCCCAGACAGCATCTGCCTCCGCAAGAGAGTTTATCAGCCTTGCAGTCAGGCCTTCTACCTGAGCGCTGCCCTGATACACCGCTTCGCACAGCGCTACCTGTCGACGAATCGCCGCAGGCTTAGCACATTCCAGCACTAAAACTTTGAAGCCTGCTCCCCACAAGCGATGGATAACGCCTGTTGCCAAGTCACCGCCACCGCGTACAATAATCTTCAGCATTTGTTATTCTCCCCTTTCACGAAGCCATATTCTATGCTCGTCCATTCCTGCACCCACTAACAGCCGAAGCATTTCCTCCTGTTGCGCTGCTTTTAGCAGGTCGCATTTATTCAAGACAATATAATAAGCGCGTACGACGACACTTTTGCGTGTCCCCTGCTCCGAAAGCAGCAGCGAAGCAAGCATTTGCGCATCAATGATTTTTTCTGCGCTGCAGCATAAAAGCTCTGCCGCCAGCTGTGGACGCTGGCAAGCCTGCTGCAGCGAATTGCCTAAAGCATCCATACCGGCAACAGCAAGCACTATGTCACTGTCAGGCAAAATTACAGGCTCATACTCCGCAGGCACCTTGCAGGGATGATGTCTGGAACCATCGGCCTCACACAAAATTACGTCAGCCTGCAGCTTCAGCGCTTCATACACGCTTTGCGGCGGTAACGTCAGCTTACCGGTAGCAAACTCCGGTGTACCGATAACGGCATAACGCCCCTGCTGCCACAAATTTTGCACCGCAGGCACATCGCCAGCAAAGCTGCCATCTGCAGGGCACAGGATATGCGTACTCGTCAGCACCAGTACCCTGCGTCCGCAGGCTGCCCAAGCCGCTGCCAGCTCGTACATAACCGTCGTTTTACCACCACTGCCGACAAGGCAGATATTATGTTTCTTTCCGTCAGTAAAAAAATCAAAAGGACAGTGCGCCATCAGCTTCACCTCGCAAAAATGTACTTATATTATATCACACTCACTAAAAAAGGCTGTCGCTTGCCTGCGACAGCCTTCAATAACATTAGCCTTTATTTGCCTTGAGCAACAGCAGCGATAACTTCTTCAGTCAGATCCTTGCCGCCGAATACAACAGCACCTGCATCAACTACATTAGCAATGCCATGAGCTTTTGCAACCTGGCCGATAGTTTTGCGGATTTTTTCGCGGATAGGATTCAGCAGGGAAGCTTCCTTCTTATCTACCTGAGCGGATAATTTTTCGCCCAGTTCACGTCTGCCCTTGTCATCAAGGTTCGGAGCCTTTTGGTTGAATTCATTTTCAGCCTTTTGGCGCTCCAGATTGATAGCGCTCATAGTAGTCTGAATATCAGGATAGCTGCGGAAAACACGTTCAACATTTACATAACCCAAATCTTCCGCAAAAGCACTGGTTGCGCAAGCTAAAGCCATAACCAAAGCCATAATCAAAGTCAATAAGCTCTTTTTCATTAAAACAGTAACCTCTCTTCTTAAGATTTTGATACTAATATTATCTTACACTATTTCCTATAGAAAAGCAAGCTGTTTATAATTGGCCGCTCTGCCACGTACGTTTGCGCAACGGCGGTGCAGGATAAGCCTTG
>ULTF01055225.1_pt1 | contig 31462 bp, 30 predicted proteins | sample 1957371 | NCBI WGS metagenome assembly ULTF01 (sample SAMEA4835727, study PRJEB28245) | human gut metagenome | biome: gut microbiome; material: fecal sample | place: Denmark | collected 2008
CTTTCATTTTAACACAAGTGAATAAAAAAATACATAAGCAGTTGCAAAGCGCCTGAAAACAAAAAAGAGTAGTACCCTGACGATAAAAAATCGTCAGTTTGTACTACTCTTAGAATGTACCAGATAAAAATAAATGGCCTTGCTTAAGCTTCTGCAGAAAAGATGCATCTGCAGGATATACTGCTTATTTCATTGTCCGCAGGTAAATGAGCTTGATGCATAGGCTTACTTGCGGTTTTGAAGAACTTAGTTTAAGTGTACTTGAAATACAGGGGAATGTCAAGCAACGTTAAGTTTGTTTAAAAGAAGTTCTTTTTGTACGTAGAGGTTTCTTGGTATGGTATAATAAAATCAGCGGCACTGATGAGCGCAAGCTCGTTGTAGTTCCCCGGTGGTTCTTGGTATGGTATAATTCCGCCGATTAACTCCACGTGAGTGCTGGAGTTGTAGTTCCCCGGTGGTTCTTGGTATGGTATAATAAAGTGTAGTTTAAAGCTCTTTAATTTAAGGTTGTAGTTCCCCGGTGGTTCTTGGTATGGTATAATCGATACGCTGACACAATCGTGGGACGTTACGTTGTAGTTCCCCGGTGGTTCTTGGTATGGTATAATTACTTTTTCCGACGGCTGCCGGGGGTAGTAGTTGTAGTTCCCCGGTGGTTCTTGGTATGGTATAATGTCGCCCCAGAAATTAAAACAAGGGGTTTCGTTGTAGTTCCCCGGTGGTTCTTGGTATGGTATAATAGACCACTGCAAAAAGCCCTTAAAGCTTGGCTTTAAGGGCTTTTTGGTATGAGAAAAAATAATGTAACTAGCATTAAATGAGCAGTAAAATTAGTTTTTTAGAAAATTGAAATCTGCTCGCAGGCAAATGGTGTATCATCTTCGTGATAGTTGCCAACCAATATTTCAATAGTTTCATATTGCTTTTCTGTTATGACTAATAAACGGACAGAGCCGTTTTCCGGTAAAGCTGTATTTAATCTGCTGCGATGTTTTTGTACTGCATCCATGCCGTTGCAGACACGAGCATAAACCGAATATTGTACCATATGGTAGCCGTCCTTTAGCAAAAAATTACGAAACGCTGTAGCAATGCGTCTTTCTCTTTTAGTTTTTACAGGGATATCAAAAAATACCAGCATTCTCATAAATTTATTCATATGTGTGCTGCCTCAAGGCTACTAAGGTAGGAAGCAGCAGTTCCTTTGATGTTTTTTGGCAACAGCGGCTGAAGCTTTGAATCATTTTTTCAGCTGCATATGCCACAGAATGATTTTGCTGTGCTATTTTGATATCCATGTTCAAAAGATTATAGAGCTTTTGCTTAAGCTGTGGTGTTAATGCTTCAAAGGCTTGTGCTTCTTTTGCTACAAACAGGTCAACTACCGGACGGAATGGTTCTATGAAATCATCTGCCAAATTATATGCGTTTAATTCGCTTTTGTGATGAATGCCTTTCATGGGCAAAAAGCCATAGCTGGCAATCAATCGCGCAATATGTCCGCGTATAATAGCATATCCGTAATTTAAGGCCGCGTTACGCAGGTCATCGTCATTGCTTCTGATAAAGTCTGGGCCAAATAGAGCTTTGAAATAAACAGCGGCAGCAACGGCTTCTGTGTTATTGCTATCTCCGCTAGTTACCTTTTTGGCCAATGAACGAAGCTGCTGTGCGGCATTGTTCTGCTTATTGAATTCCAGACAAATGGCCTGATTGTTTATTTTGTACTTCACAATCTGTTGCCAGAGCTGTTTTTGTAGAGGCAGAGATAGGCTTTCCTGCAATTTAACAACACCGTATTGTCTGGCATTTTGCGCAAAAGGCATCATAATAGCGCAAGGAGTATGCTTTTCGTCGCAAACAAAAATTGTTACGCCGTCTTGCACTAATTTGGCTAAGGTGGCAATGGTTATCGTGCTCTGATGATTTTCGACGAGTACGGAATTAATATCCTCAATAGGAACGCTGTGAGTAGTATCTGTTTTGATCAGAAGCTGCTCGTTTTTTATTTTTAATTGCGCATTGCTGGCAATCATCAGATTACGATAAGCCATTTTTTATCACCTCTTAACGAAAGGGCTTGCGTACTTCTTTTTTTACTTTGGTATAGTTACCGAGGACATCAGCTTGATATTTTTCAAGAGAAGGTAATGTTTTTACTCCAAGACTAGATACAACATAGGTGTTTTCGTGATTTATTATAGTAATAGCACCAGTATTAATGTTGCATCCCTTAAAATATACAATTTCTGATTTGGTGCTATAAAAATCATTTAATGTGCTTTCTTTATTTACTTTGGCAAACTTAACGCTGTTTTTGTGTTCAAATTTTATTAAATCATTAGGATACAGCGAGAAAATAAAGTTGCTGTCATCCATTACAGGCCAATCAGCATAAGGCTTGTAAGCTACAATAGCTTTGTTTGGCAGCTCTTTTTTCAGAGTATCTGCTATGTAAATAGGAACAAGGTAATAACCGTTACCCTTGACATGGAACACATCTACACGTACCATACTGTCGTTATCGGCAACAGCAGTATTCTGTTGGACAGAAACATTTAAGGTTGACTTTTCGTATACCTTGACCTTTTTTACCAAAGGACCCGGTGTGCCGTCAGCTTTTGGCTTGTAAAACGGTTCGGCAAAGGCCTTTGCCGGCTTGTTATCATAGGAGCGTAAGCGTTCCTTTAAAGCATTGTACAGAATGGTGTCGCTTTCAGGTGCGTAATAGTTTGCTATTTCCCCTTCTTTATCAAGCTTCAGATTTTGCAGGCTTGTTTTGCAGATTACAATACCATTATCTAGGCAGCGTGCGCTTTTGATGGTTGCCTTGTGCGCAGCACCGGTAACCTTATGACGTGGCATGCGTGATACGAAAATCGGCTTAATGGTACTTAAATCGATTCCATGATAGAAAATCAAATTAAGCTTGCGTAAAGCATCAGCTGGATTATCAGATAAACGCGCCATTAGTTCGGGGCGAAAATCTTCCCATGGGTAGGGGAAACGTTTTAAAATTTCGCCGGTTAAAGAATTAACCAAAAAGCTTTCTGTGTCTGTGTGCGTGTACTCCAATTCATGGTATCTGGAAAAAGAAGAAAGATCTTTAATTATCTTGTCGGTAGTGCAGGCAATTACAACCGCATCTACAGCATGGTGTTTATCACCGTTGGCTCTGATTTTATTTATGCCCCATCTTTTTCGCAGATAAGCGGTAATAGTACCGTTGACGGCTGTAACTCGTTTTTTCTTGCCTGTATCTGAAGGAGCGAACAGCAGATAATCATTAATGTAATTATAAAGAAAACGAGAGATAGTTTTGGTATCTTGCAGATTACGTTCTTTAAATTTATTAATATCCTCTTCCGTAATTTCACGTTTCAACAGCTTCTGACGTTTTTTATAATCTTTTATATTGCTTTGCACCCAAATCATAAAATTCTCAGCTGCTTTTGCGCCAAATTTACTTTGGAGATAAGCAATAGGAAGTCTGTTGCCTTTGTCACGGTTTTCATCAGAAAAAACGAGAACCTTATTTTTAAAACTGTCATCAAAGCTTATGCTGTAGGGAACGATGTGGTCAATATCTACATAACCGGGCTCCAAAAGACGGTTTATACTTATTGCTTTCTGGCTATAGGGGCTTCTGCCATCCTGTTCTTCCCAAAGCTTTAGCTTAATTAAATCCATACCGGTTGGATTTGCTTTATGGAATTCTGTGCGAATACGTTCCATAATACGCTCGTTTTTAGCTTGGTTTTCTTTATTTGCTTTGTCAATTTGAGTACGTTCATCAAATCCTTTTGCCATTTCGCGTGCTAATTCGATATTAATATAAAGCGGAGAACCTTTTTGCTCTCTGATAATAGCATTAATGACCTTAATGCTTTGAGCAATAGCTCGTCTTGCTACAGGACTGGTTATATCGTCCATCTCTTCCTTGTATGCAGGTAAAAGCTCTGTTTTTTGTGTGTTGGCATGAGCTTTAAAATCATAACCGGCAGCAGTACATGCTTCGTTGTAAATTTTACCTTCTTCAAGATAAGGATTTATTTTGCGTAAGGCTTTGAGAGAAAGATGGGCAAATTTTGATAAGCCGTTAATGCCAAGTAATGCATCAATAATTTTTTTTTCTAAGCCTAGTGCAGAAAGTTCTTCTGTACGTTTGTTGTCGCTTTTATATGTAGAAAGTATCTGACCTATATTGTCTAGTTGTTCTGTTGTAAGTTTCTGCATATCTTCTGCCAAGACTTTTTTGATTTGATGATAGGCTTGGAGAAAATTAAATTTTGTTTTCTTTTCTATTACGCTTACATCATCATTGTATGTTATGGTATTGAACAATACCTTTTCATCTAAGCCTAAAGCTTTGCGGATATGAGAATATCTTAAATCTGCCTTGTCGTGCGCTAATGCTATTATTTTTTTGCGCTGTTCGTTATCAAGAGCAATGGATTTTCCCTCAAGTAATAGGCGTAAATGATTAACTTTTTGCAGCAAGTTGAAGCGTTCAAAAGAATAGCTTGCTTTGGCTGCTCTATATTCATTCGGTTCAAAGGTACATTTGCCGATCATATTGGCTATCTGGTTGCCTGCATAGGGACTTGGTTCGCCGGGACCTTCATCAAATTGCCTTTGGCTTAAGAGAATAGATAAATATTTGTCTATAAAATCTTGAGTACAGATATTGTTGCCTAGAGCAAATTGCTTTTCAAGAATAGTTCTGGCTTCGGCAGCAATCATATCTCTATGCACTGTAGTAAGGTAGGTGCCGCCTTTATTGCGTTTGTATTTTGAGAACAAGTCATCTTTATAAAACATTTCGCCTACAGTACGATAATGGTTTTCCTGCATGCGTTTTGCGTTTGCGGAAACTGCTTCCAAAAGCTGGCCTGCTTCCTTGTCGTTGGCATCAGATTTTCTGTTGGATTTAAAACCACGTCTTTGTGCGAGATGTAATAAAATTCGTGTAAGCTCTGCATTAGTTACAGAATAATCAAGGGCCTTTACACGTAATTCGTATACATCAGAAAGATTACCATCATATAAATGCAAAAGCTCATCTTTTGTTATAAACTCGGTGTTAATCAAAAGATTTTTTATACGCTCCAAACGATGATGATGTCTGCGCAGGCGTCTGCGGACGCTGCGGGCTTCACGACGTGGCAAGGCTAAGGAGGCACCGTCCTTGGGATTTTCTGCTACATCAAAGATACGCGAACCAAGGCGGATAATTCCCCACGGGTTTTCTTCGTGATCTAATGCTAAAACGGCATAGCCGACAGATGCAATTCCGATATCAAGGCCTATTGCATATTTCATTCTCAACATCCTTTCTTATTTGGGCGTGTAAAAAGATAACGCCCTGCCGGATGGCAGGGCGTTAGAGCTTTTCGGTGTGTTACCTTATCATAGTAACCCGATAATCCTTGGTATGGTATAAGGATTGATTTAAGTATAACACGTCTGCCTCAAATTGTAAATCTCAAAATAAAATATATTTTTATAATTCTAGATGAAGCTATATAAATCCTGCTATACTTATGAAAAATAATACAATATTTTAAGCAAAAATAAAAAACAAAAAGTTAAGATATTTCATAAAGAAAATCGCCTGCCGGAACAAGAATATACTATAAGGCATAAAATACAGCAGGTAATTCGTAACTTTGGTATTTTCAGAAATTTTTACTTCGCTGTCGCCAGCATCAGCTTAATACGGTTTTCCTGATTGACGCGGGCAGCGCTGGCATCGTAGTCCAGTGCCAAAATATTGGCTTCTTCGGCAATCTCCTTGATTTTGTTAATCATGCCGCGGCCGGCGATGTGATTAGGCAGGCAGCCGAAGGGCTGAGCACAGATAATATTGGTGTAGCCGCTATGCACCAGCTCCAGCATTTCGGCAGTCAGTAGCCAGCCTTCGCCCATATTGTTGCCGTAGCCGATAACACCCTTGGCCATAGCCTTAGTTTCCTCATAGGTGGCGGGGGCGCTGAAGGGAGCGATACTGAGAGCCTGATGCAGAATGCCTTCCATATATTTCAAATACCACATAGCGCTTTTGTTGACACTGTATTTGATAAAGCTGCCGCCGTAAAGCTTGTAATCCGTAAGATAAGTATCAACACAGTACATGATGAAATTCATCAGACCGGGCAGCATATATTCGCAGTTCTGACGTTGCAGGAAAGCTTCCAGATTGTTGTTGCCCAATGCGGCATATTTGATGTAGATTTCACCGACAATACCGACCTTGATTTTTTCCTTGTTGGTGATAGGCAAATCCGCAAATTCGTGCGCAATAGCCTTAGTAAGCTGCTTGATAGTGCCCAAGGCCTGCGCCTTGCCGCTCTTGAAGGCTTCACTCAAGCGTGCCAGCCATTTTTGCGCCAGTCTGTCGGCAGCGCCGTGTACAACCTCATAGGGACGTGTTTTATTCGTCAGGTACATCAGGGTATCGCCGTAAACAACGGCAGCCAAAAACTTATGCACCATGGATGCATCCAGATGGAAGCCTGGCTGCTGCTCCAAACCGTTGACGTTGAGGCTGATAACAGGAATATGGGTAAGTCCTGCTTTTTCCAAAGCCTTGCGCAGCAGATAGATATAGTTGGATGCACGGCAGCCGCCACCTGTTTGGGTGATAATCAGCGCAGTGTGCTCCAAGTCGTATTTACCGCTTTCCAGAGCGTTTATCAGCTGGCCGATAACCAGCAGTGCCGGATAGCAGATATCATTATTGACGTATTTCAGACCGGTTTCGATTACTTCGCGTCCTGTGTTGTGCAGAACCTCGGCTTTGTAGCCGCAGCTTACGAGTGCGGCCTGCAGCAGTGAAAAATGCATAGGCAGCATGCCGGGTATAAGTATAGTATGCGTTTTTTTCATATCCTCCGTGAAGGGGGTAAACTTAACGTTAGCTGCTGGTAGCATATGCAAATCTCCTTTAATTATTATCTATATCGAAAAGCTGGGCTGCGGAGAACAGACTGCGGATGCGGATTTTGGCAGCACCAAGGTTGTCGATATCGTCTATTTTTATTTGTGTATAGATGCGTCCGCGTTCTTCGAGGAGGCGGCGGCATTCATCGGCCGTAATCGCATCGCAGCCGCAGCCGAAGCTTACAAGCTGAATCAGATGCATATCAGGATTTTGGGCAACATATTCGGCTGCCGCATACAGGCGGCCGTGATAGGTCCATTGGTTGAGCACCTGCAAATCGCGGTTGAGTTCCTTGGTCTTAATATGACTGCTTACGGCATCCTCACTGACGAGGGCAGCGCCCATGTTGGTAATCAGGCGGTCGATACTGTGGTTGACCTTGGGGTCGATGTGATAGGGACGGCCTGCCAGTACAACGATAGGCTTATGCTCTTCGCGTGCCTTGGTGATGATTTCCTGTCCTTTAGCCTTTACTTGTGCTTCATAGTCATAAAAGGCAGTGAAGGCAGCATCAACAGCCTTGCGGATTTCCTCCTTGGTGATATCCGGGTAGGCCTTGGAAAACATTTCCTGCAGTTTTTTGACCAGCTTCTTTTTATGGAGCAGGCCAAGATAATCATAGAAGAAATGTATCTCAGGCTTATTCAAATTACGGATATTGGCGTGCAGCACTTCGGGATAATAGGCTACAACAGGGCAATTATAGCAGTTTTCCGTGCCCTGTTCATCTATATTGTAGGTCATGCAGGGATAGAAGATATTGGTGATTCCCTGCTGCAGGAGCCATTTGATATGGCCGTGCATCAGCTTGGCCGGATAGCAGACGGTGTCGCTGGGGATGGTTCCCTGACCAAGACGGTAAATAGTTTTGTCTTCAATCGGACTGTGTACAACCTTGAAGCCCAGGCTGGAGAGTAAGGCATTCCAGAAAGGGAGCAGCTCATACATATTCAGGCCCATAGGTATACCCATAATGCCGCGTTTAGGCGTTTTATTAACCGGCAATTCCTTGAGCAGCTGCAGCTTCTGACGGTACAGGTTCAGCTCATCCTTGGGGGCCATGTGGGTGATGGGGCGCTCGCAGCGGTTACCGCTGATAAAGCGTTTGCCGCCGGCAAAGGTGTTGACGGTGAGGTGGCAATGGTTATTGCACAGGCCGCAGGTCATGCCCTTTACGGTGTGAACGAATTCACCCAGCTGCTGCAGGTTGAGCAGCGTTGTCTGATGCGGTGCGTCCTTGTAGCGGCGCTGTGCGTATAGGGCGGCGCCGTAGGCTCCCATAAGGCCTGCAATGTTGGGGCGGATAACGTTCAAATCCATTTCCTGCTCAAAGGCGCGCAGTACGCAGTCATTGAGGAAGGTGCCTCCCTGAACGACGATGTGTTTGCCGATGGCCTCCTTGCTGGCCGGGCGGATAACCTTATACAAAGCGTTTTTGACAATACTGATGGACAGGCCGGCGCTGATGTTGGCAACAGAGGCACCGTCCTTCTGTGCCTGCTTAACGCTGCTGTTCATAAACACGGTGCAGCGGCTGCCTAAATCTACAGGCATATCTGCTTTAAGGCCGATTTGTGCGAACTGCTCGGCTGTGTAGCCCAGAATTTCGGCAAAGGTCTGCAAAAAGCTGCCGCAGCCGCTGGAGCAGGCTTCGTTCAGAAAGATATTGTCGATGGCACCGTTATGGATTTTCAGGCACTTCATATCCTGACCGCCGATATCAAGAATGAAATCTACCTCCGGCTCCAGATATTGGGCAGCATAAAAGTGCGCCATGGTTTCTACGATACCATAGTCAACACCAAAGCCGTGGCGAATCAGCTCCTCGCCGTAGCCGGTGACTGCACCTGCCAGCAGGCGGCAGTTGGGATATTTTGTATAGAAATCAGTAAGATAATTGCGGACGGCAACAACAGGATTACCCTTATTGCTTTGATAGAAGGAATCAAGCAATTTGCCGTCAGGACTCATAACAGCGATTTTAATAGTCGTACTGCCGGAATCGATACCGATAAAGGCTTCCCCAGCCTCCGCAGGGGTACCTATAGCGACACTTTCTTTAGAGTGACGCATCTTGAAAACGGTATATTCACCTTCGTTTTTAAAAAGCGGCGGCAGATGCTCAAAGCTGTGCTGTGCTGCTGTCTGCAGTTTTTCTGGCAGCGTGGTAAGATCCACATCATGCTCGGCGCAGAAGGCTGCACCCATTGCTACATAAAGCAGGCTGTTTTCCGGGCAGACGCCTTTGATATTCAGAACACTGTCAAAGGCATCACGCAGACAGCTCATAAAGGTGAGCGGTCCGCCAAGATACAGCACATTACCGCTGATGGGACGGCCTTTGGCAAGACCGGTGATGGCCTGGCTTGCTACAGCATGGAAGATGCTGGCTGCCAGATCGCTTTTTTCCGCACCCTGGTTGAGCAGCGGCTGGATATCGCTCTTGGCGAAAACGCCGCAGCGGCTGGCGATGGTGTAGGTGTTATGTGCCTGCTGTGCCAGCTCGTTCATTTGGGGTGTTTCTACATTCAGCAGGGAAGCCATCTGGTCGATAAAAGCACCGGTGCCTCCGGCGCAGCTGTCGTTCATACGTGCGTCAAAATGGCGGCCTAAGAAGAGGATTTTGGCATCCTCGCCACCTAATTCGATAACGGCGTCGGTTCCGGGATTGAGCTTTTCAGCGCAGATTTTTTCCGCAAAAACCTCCTGCACGAATTGCAGTCCGCAGCTGTCTGCTACACCGATACCGCCGCTGCCGCTGATGGCCAGACGTGCGCTATGCAGTGTAGGGAATTTAGTCATCAATTCTTTATGTAGGGCCAGAATTTTCTCTGCAATCTGGCTGTAATGTCTTTCGTATTTATGGAATAGCAGATTGCCTGCATCGTCCAGTACGGCGATTTTAATTGTTGTACTGCCAATATCCAATCCTATCTGCATAGTAACCTCCTGCGAATATGACGTTCAGAGCCATGTCTGAAGCATGTTCACATTCTTTTTTTATAATCTGAATCTAAGCTGATAAATACTCATCTTATATTGTAATACTTTACCTGTAATTAGTAAAAGGTGTCATCAATAATTAAAGTAAAAAAAGTGCGAAACGCTGCAGCGTTTCGTCGTTTTGCAGCGGAGAAATGTTGTGCTCAATATATATAATATAGTTTACAAACTTATATATTATAAAAATCTCTGCTGCAATAGGTATAATAAAAAACCGTAAAGCCGATTATGGCTCTACGCGTAACCAAAAAGGACTGCGCTAAGACTGTAGCAGTCGGAAACGCAGTCCTTGCTTACTTAAATTATAGCAAAGATTTTGTGAAAAAGCTGTGATTTTATAAGTACAGCAAAATAGGTATGTAAGAATAAGACTATGGTGATTATATGGTCGTTTTAGGTAAGCAGGGTTTGCAGTATTTCGAGTAAATTTACTCAAGTACGATTTACTAAAGTATACTTGAGTAAATTCATAAGCGCATATGAGAAAGTGCGGATTAATTATGTACGTACTCTGTTAGCTTAGCAATGCTTTTACGCAAAAGAAAAGCATACAGACTATGTTGAGCGGTAGTCTGTATGCTTGCTGTTGCTTTATAAGTTTTAGAATGTTCCCTGCACCAGCTGGGCAATGTTTTTGGAATGATCGGATACACGCTTCATATTAATCAGCAGCTCCATCATAACGAAGCCTGCAGTAGGATTGCAGATATGTTCGTTAAGGCGCGTGATGTGATTCTTGCGGATTTCCTTCTGATATTGCTTAACCTCACGGCACAGACGCACAGCATCCTCCGCAATAACCTTATCATTTTTCTCCAGTGCTTCCAATGAACGTCCGGAGGCACGCAGTACCATTTCGCTGAGCTGCAGCAGCTCGGCCTTAGCCTCGTCAGAGAAAACCACGTCATCCTCAACAAGCTTGCGTGCGCGTTTAGCCAATGTTTCACCATGGTCACCGATACGTTCGATATCCGTGCAGGCGTGTAAAAGACCGGTGTGGCGTGTCGTCAGGCTTTCGCTCATTTCAGAGGAGCTCATCTGCGTCAGATAGTCGGTAATATCTCGCTCCAACGCATCGACAACAGGCTCGTGCTCCAGAACATATTTTACCTTGTCGGCATCAAAGCTTTGAATAGCCTCCATGCCCAGGCGCACGTCCTTGCGTGCCAGCTCGCCCATACGCACAACCTCTTTGACAGCAAGGCTGATAGCGATAGAGGGAGTGTTCAGCATGTTTTTGTCAAGATAAACAGGGCGCATGGAAATGATTTCTGCCTTGCCCGGCACAATCTTTTCTACCAGCTTGATGAAAGGGTTGACAAAGGGCATAAAGAGCAGCGTGTTCAAAATGTTGAACGCCGAGTGCGCATTCGCAATCTGACGCGCAATGTCGCCGTCAGGCGATACGAGCAGCACGAATTTAATGAAGAACGGCATCAAGATTACGAAAATTATACTGCCGATAACGTTGAACATTACGTGAGCTGCAGCTACACGCTTAGCCGTAAGGTTAGCACGCAGCGAAGCGAGTACGGCAGTAATACAGGTACCGATATTGTCGCCGAGCAGTACAGGAATCGCACCCTCCAACGGAATAAGTCCCTGACCGGCCATAGCGATAAGAATACCGATGGTAGCACTGCTGGACTGAATCAGTACAGTCATAATCATACCGATGCCGATGCCCAGCAACGGATTGCTGGAGAAAACCTCGATGAAATGCACAAAGCCGGAATAGTTACGCAGAGGCATAACAGCTTTGCCCATCATATCCATGCCCAGCATCAGAATACCGAAGCCCAGCATAACCTGGCCAAGATATTTTGTGCGGCTTTTTTTCGCCAGCAGCTGCATCAAAAAGCCGATGAAGATTAAAATCGTGATATAGTCGGAAAGCTTGAAGGCGATGAGCTGTGCCGTCATAGTAGTACCGATGTTGGCACCCATGATAATGCCGAACCCCTGCTTCAGCGTGAGCAGACCTGCATTTACCAGGCCTACGGTCATAACGGTGGTAGCACCGCTGGCCTGCAGCACAGCAGTAACAACTGCGCCCAACAGAATGCCCATAGCGAGCACGCCTGTCATGGCCTCCAAAATCTTTTGCAGCTTAGCGCCGGCAGCCTTTTGCAGACCGTCACCCATCAGCTGCATACCATACATAAACAAGGCGATACCGCCTAAAAATGCCAAGAAATAAGCAAGCATAAAAAATAAGTCCCCTTTTTTAATTTGTATGCATCCATGATTGCTGTAAAACAGCGTATACCTATACCTATTATACTAGAAATTTTATGATGTTAAAAGTGCGTAAGGAACTTTACATAAATTTTACATTAATCAAAATGCTTCCGAAACAAAAAAATACACCGCACATTTCGCACGGTGCGGTGTATTTTAAGGAGAGGTGTATGATGAAAAGATATGTTTAGGAGAGTTGCTTTATAAGAGTCATGGCTTCATCTACCGAAAGCGTGCTGCCGACAGCAACTAACTTTTCGTCGATGACTAAAGCGGGGAAGGCCATCACTCCATAGGCCACTACCTTTTGGAATTCGGAAACTTTTTCAAACTCAGCCTTAACCTTGAGCTTCTTTAAAGCAATAGCGGTATTCTGCAGCAGCAGCTCTGCCTGCTTAGTCATGGGGCCAAGAATTTTAACGTGCATTGAAATCACCTTTCTTTGCTTGCCTTGTTCAATAGGTTCCTTTCATCCTCGAGTATTATTGTAACAAACATATATGACAAAGGTAGGTGTAATCTGTGAATTAATTTAGAAACCTTTATCTGATTACTTTAAAATTACTTTTAAGAAGGATTTCAGACGTTCGTTTTTAGGGTTAATAAAAATTTCTTCCGGACTGCCCTGCTCCTGCACATGACCGTCAGCCATGAAAACAACCTTGGTGGCAACCTCACGGGCAAAGCCCATTTCGTGAGTTACGACTACCATGGTCATTTTTTCGTCTGCCAGCTCGCGCATAGCACGCAAAACCTCACCGGTCAGCTCCGGATCCAGAGAAGAGGTAGGCTCGTCAAAAAGCATAATAGCAGGCTTCATGGCTAAAGCACGGGCGATAGCTACACGCTGCTGTTGGCCGCCGCTGAGCTTACGCGGATAAACATCGCGCTTGTCGGAAAGACCAACCTTTGCCAGCAGAACCTCTGCTTCCTTGATTACTTCGGCTTTATCGCGCTTTTGTACGTTGACGGGTGCTTCAATCAGGTTTTCCAGAACAGTCATGTGCGGAAAAAGGTTGAACTGCTGGAATACCATGCCCATTTTGCAGGCAATGCGGCGGACATCATTGTTCTTGACGTATTCCGTGCCACCGGAGGTTTCACGGCACAGCTCTTCACCGTCGATGGTGATGCTGCCTTTATCGATTGTTTCCAGCTTGTTGAGGCAGCGCAGCAGGGTGCTTTTGCCGCCGCCGGAAGGACCGATTACGGCAACAACTTCGCCTTCGTTTACTTCCAGGTCGATGCCTTTGAGTACTTCCAGATTGTTGAATTTTTTCCAGATATTGGTTGCTTTGATTTTTGTTGTCATAGCTGTTACTCCTCCTATTGGTCATATCTGGAGAAGCGTTTTTCCAGACGTTCAAAAACAAGGGTTAAAATCAGAGTTGCCAGCAGGTAGAAGACTGCAGCAACGATGAAGGGGGTAATAGAAAAGTCACGCTGTACCAAATTGCGTGCGGTACGCATCAGATCGTTCATCGCCAGCACGTATACCAGAGATGTATCCTTTACCAGGGTAATGGTTTCGTTGCTGATAGGCGGCAGGATGATGCGAATAACCTGCGGCAGGATAATGCGGCGCATGGTCTGCACGTAGTTCATACCCAGAGTGTGCGCTGCTTCATATTGGCCTGCAGGAATTGCCTGAATGCCGGCGCGAAAGATTTCGCAGAAGTAGGCAGCGTAGTTTAATACAAAGGCTACGATAGCAGATTCAAAGTCCGGCAGGCGGATGCCGACGGACGGCAGTACGAAGTAAACGAAGAAAATCTGCAGCATAAGCGGGGAGCCGCGCAGAATCCAAACATAGCCGCCGATGAGGGCCTGCAGGGGTTTAATGCCGGAAACACGGCCGAGGCTGAGCAAAATGCCCAACGGAATGCTCAGTACGATGGTGATAATAAAAACTTGAAATGATACCAGGCAGCCATCCATCATCTGAGGGATGATATTTAAAACGTAATCCATAAATTATTTCTCTCCATATAATTATAATATGGGCTGCCGCTAAATGCGACAGCCCTCAAGTGATAACAAATTAATATTTTGTGATATCTGCGCCCATCCATTTTTCGGAAATCTTTTTGCAGGTACCGTCTTTTTTCATTTCATCCATAGCTTTGTCGATGCGGTCTTTGAAGTCTTTGTCGTCCTTACGGAAGGCAATTGCTACAACCTCATCACCCATGTTCTGCTCAAGAATTCTGTAGGCACCGGGTTTCTTTTTGTCATAATAGCCGCGAGCAAGAACTGCGTCTACGATAGCAGCATCAACACGTTTGTTGTCTATTTCCATGTAAATAGCTGCGAAGTCGGGATATTTGCGAACTTCCTTCATGGAAGCTGCCAGCTCTTTGTGTGCAGGCTGTTCGAGCAGGTAGGAGCCTGTGCTGTCATCCTGTACCGCTACGATTTTACCCTTTAAATCTTCGAGGGTTTTAATCGGAGAATCCTTAGGAACAACAACCAGCTGGGAGTTGTTGATGTAAGGCTTGGACATGCCATATACCTTTTCACGCTCCGGGTTAACGGTGAAGCAGTTCCAGATAGCGTCAATGCGTTTGGATTTGAGCTCTGCTTCTTTTGCACCCCAATCGATAGGCTTGAATTCTACTTCCATGCCGGCACGCTTGCAGGCTTCGCGTGCAAGGTCGATATCCATGCCGACGATTTCGTTCTTTTCATTGCGGTAACCCATAGGAGCGAAGTTATCGTCCAGGCCGATTACCATTTTTTTCGGGCCGTCGCTGCCGCAGCCGGCAACCATCATGAGCATCATCATCAGACCCATTACTAAAGCTACTAATTTTTTCATTTTCCACACCTCATTTGTTAATTAGCATTTAACTATGTACCCATTATACTTTAGTACGCTAAATTTGTAAAGTGCTAAACGCAAATTTTTTTTAGAAATTGCGGTAAGCTAAGAAATAAGCTCCCACAGAAGTCTGCGGGAGCTTTTGTACTATGCTTCGGTAAATCAGAATGCCGGAGTAATGGAGCCTTTGAAGTGATCCTCGATGAATTTTTTGTTTTCAGCGGAGGTATAAATCTTCTTCAGCTGTTCAATGCGCGGATCCTTTTCGTTAGCCTTGGTGGTTACGAAGATGTTAACAAACGGGTTATCAGCGCGTTCGACCAACAGGCTGTCCTTAGACGGGTTCAGTTTGGCAACCAGTGCATAGTTGGCATTGATTACGGCAATATCAAGGTCGCCCATTGCTTTAGGAATAGAAGCAGCGTCCAGCTCTTGAATCTTGTAGTTTTTCGGATTTTTGGTAATGCTTGCTATAGATGTAGAAACATCGTTTTTATCCTTAACTTCGATGAAGCCTTTGTCAGCCAGAACCAGAAGTGCGCGAGCACCGTTGGACGGATCGTTAGGAATGCCGATGGTTGCGCCTGCCGGGATATCCTCAACCTTTTTATATTTGGTGGAGTAGATAGCCATCGGGAAGTTTACGGTTTTGAAAGCTTCAACCAGTTCGAATTTAGGTTCTTTTTTCAGGGTTGCTGCCAGATACGGAGCATGCTGCATGGAGTTGGCAAACAGCTCGCCCTGTGCCAGGGATACGTTCGGGGTTACATAGTCGGAGAATTCGACAACCTCAATTTTCAGGCCTTGCTTTTCAGCCAGCTTTTTAACGTTGTCCATGATTTCAGCGTGCGGACCGGCGGTTACACCGATTTTAACAGGTGCGTTCGGGTCAGCCTTTTTATCGGCTGCCTTGTTGTCACCACCGCAGCCTGCGGCGATGATGGTCAGTGCGCAAAGCGCAACGGTGAGTAAAAGTTTGGTAATCTTCTTCATAAGTTGTTCCTCCCTAAAATAATGGTGGTCTGCTGCCAGGCAGAAGCGGCTTTTTCTTTATTACGTCGATGAAACTCGCTTCATCGTTGTAAACCCTCATTTGGCTTGTAGATTACAGTTTGTTTTTGTTTAATTTTTTAGATGCGTAGTCGCCTAAGGACTGCATTGCCTGTACCATGACGATGAGCACGACAACGGTGGCAATCATAACATCCATCTGGAAGCGCTGGTAGCCGTAGCGAATTGCCAGGTCACCAAGACCGCCGCCGCCTAAGGTGCCGGCCATTGCGGAATAGCCGATTAAGCTGATGATGGCAAGCGTTACACCCAGTACGATAGAATGCATTGCTTCGGGAAGCAGTACCTTAGTGATAATCTGCATCGGGCTTGCACCCATAGCCTGTGCTGCTTCGATAATGCCGGGGTTAATTTCCAGCAGAGAAGATTCAATGATACGTGCAATGAACGGTGCTGCGGAAATAGTCAGCGGCACGATTGCTGCGGTAGTACCGATGGAAGAGCCGACAATCATACGTGTCAGCGGAATAATTGCTACCATTAATATAATGAAAGGAGTGGAACGCGTTGCGTTGACAATAGCGCCCAGAATAGTGTTAAGCGGTTGGTTCGGCAGAATGTGGTCCTTGCGGGTTACGGTAAGGATTACGCCCAGCGGAATGCCAATTAAAGTGGAAAGTGCGGTAGAAGCGAAAACCATGTAGCAGGTTTCCAAAAAGGATTTTATTAAAAGGTCAATCATATCAGGACTCATAGCCAATTACCTCCGTTTTCAGATGCTGCTGATGCAGATATTCCAATGCATTTTTAATGCGCTCGCGGTTACCGGAAATCTCAATCAGCAGGGTGCCGAAGAGGACATCCTTCAGCTGGTCGGTATTACCGGAAATAATGCTTACGTCAACATCAAAATGTTTTACCATGCCGGAAATAATAGGCTCGCTGGCACTGTCGCCGATGAAGGAGATACGCACCAGCAGCTTGCTGCCTTCTGTATAGGTATCGCTTAATTTCATCTGTTTAACGATATCAGGCAGCTCGGCGTTGATAACGCTCTTGGTAAATTCCTTGGTAGTGGGATGCTGCGGATTGGTGAAAACGTCAATCATCGGGCCTTCTTCAATGATGTCGCCGCTTTCGATAACAGCAACGCGGTCACAGATGGTTTTTACAACCTCCATCTGGTGCGTAATCAGCACGATGGTCAGGTTCATCTTTTTGTTGATGTCCTGCAGCAGATGCAGAATAGATTTGGTGGTCTGCGGGTCGAGGGCGCTGGTTGCTTCGTCGCACAGCAGTACCTTAGGATTGCTTGCCAGAGCGCGGGCAATGCCTACACGCTGCTTCTGGCCGCCGGATAATTGGCTGGGATAATAGTTGGCACGGCTTTCCAGCTGTACCAGCTCCAGCAGCGGACGTACGCGCTTGTCGATTTCGCTCTTGCTCAGACCTTGGATCTCCAGCGGAAAAGCGATGTTATCATAAACAGTACGGCTTGCCAGCAGGTTGAAGTGCTGGAAGATCATGCCGATGCTTTGACGTGCTTTACGCAGCTGTGCTTCGCTCATGGCGGTCAGCTCCTGGCCGTCAACGAATACCTGGCCTGCGGTAGGTTTTTCCAGCATGTTGATGCAGCGCACCAAGGTGGATTTGCCGGCACCGGAAAGACCGATGATACCGAAAATTTCGCCGGCCTTGATGCTCAGGCTTGTTTTGTGCAGAGCATGGATGTCGCCGGCCTTGCTGTAGTAGGTTTTTTCTACATTAACTAGTTCTATCATTCTTGTGTTCCTTTCTAATGTGACTGCAAGTTTCAGCAGTCCTTATTTGAGTGTGAGAGATTATTTTCCAATAGAAGTCAGCGGATGCTGCTTGAGAGTCGCATTCTCCGGTGTACGTCTGCTGTCGGAATTGACGGCCGGCGTAAAAAAATCCTTCACCGGCACGGCGAAGGATACGTTGCATCTGTAATCTTCATCTGCCGGAATTATCCGTTGGAATTGGCACCGTTCACTGATGTGTGGTTGCCGTAGCTTCATCGGGCCAGTCCCTCAGCTACTCTTGATGAAATCTCTGTTAAGTTTGAATGAAATAATCATACATCTATTTTAGGATATTGTCAACAGTTTTGCGTAAAATTTACGAAAAAACTGTAAAGCTGTAAAGCTGCGTCCAATGGATTTCAGGAATTGCTCAAATTATATCAAAATACTAGGTAATTGTAAAGCGAAATGCGAAATTTTTTACAAAACCTGCGGAAAAAAGATTTTTTGTAAATTCTTCTTGACTTTCACAAGATAAAGTATTAAAGTATTTTTACAAGTTAGTGAGTTAAAGTACTATCGTTATATGCACGTAACGCACAGGAGGAAACTAAAAAATGGCAGCAAATATTCATGATCATTTAACAGACCAGTTATTCAAAGCGATTCTCAGCTTAAAGGATGAGGAGCAATGCTATAAATTTTTTGAGGATATCTGTACTATCAGCGAGCTGAAGGCAATGGCACAGCGCCTGGAGGTAGCGCGCATGCTGGATGAAGGCTGTATTTACGAAACTATCGTAGAGAAAACCGGTGCCAGCACCGCGACGATTTCACGCGTTAAACGTTGTCTTGTTTACGGCGCTGACGGTTATAATTCTGTCATGCAAGTTATAAAAGAGGGGAAGAAAAAAGATGACTAATAAGGTGTATCAGGTTCCCTACGGAACCAAGGATATTCTGCCGGGAGAGATGAAGACACGCCGCGGAATTGAAAATGCGATTATCAACGTTTTTGACAAATGGGGCTATGATGAGGTAAAAACACCTGATTTCGAATATGTTGATACTTTTGGCGCCGCAGGTAGCAAAGGGGACTTCCGTTTTTTTGACCGCAGCAATAATCTGCTGGCGCTGCGCAATGATATGACGGCACCGATTGCCCGTCTGACAGCGACACGCCTGCAGGGCGGCGAAAAGATTAAACGTCTTTGCTATCTGGCAAATCTTTACCGTTATGAAGAAATTCAGGCGGGACGCCAATGCGAATTCGAGCAGGCCGGTGTAGAAATGCTGGGTGCCAGCGGTGCCGCTGCCGATGCCGAGGTTATCGTGCTGGCAGCCGAAGCATTGCAGGCTGCAGGCTTGCAGAAGTTCGCTATCAGCCTGGGCCACGTTGATTTTATCAACGGCCTGGCGGAGGAAGCGGGCTTTGATGCTGCTCAGCTGCAGCAGCTGAAGGATTACCTGCGCCGTCATGATGCTGTGGGCATGCAGCAGATGGCAGATGCGATGGAAAATATCCGTCCGGAAATCAAGCAGCTTTTTGCCGATTTCCTCTTCCTGCAGGGCGGCATGGAGCTTTTGGACAAGGTTGCTGCAATAGTAACTAACGCTAAGTGCCAAGGCGCGCTGAATGATTTGCGCAAAATCTACAAGCTGGTGGATGCTTACGGTGCAGCAGGCTATTTGAGCTTTGATCTTGGCTTATATCGTTCGCTTGACTATTACACGGGCATGCTTTTTGAAGTGTATCTGCCGGAAATGGGTTATCCGGTGGCAGGCGGCGGACGCTACGATAAGATGATGCAGCGCTTCGGTCTGGAGTGCCCGGCAACAGGCTTTGCCGTTGGCGTGGACCGCGTAATGCTGGCTTTGGAGCGCAACGGTGTTGCTACCAATAACCGCACCTGGGACGTGCTGGTAACCTGGAGCGAAGGCAAGCTGCTGGAGGCGATTGCCAAAGCGACAGCATTGCGCCGCGAAGGTCGCAGCGTGAAGCTGCTGACCGAGGCTGCGGACCTGCAGGGAGCAGCGCTTGCCGTAAAGGAATATGGCTGTAAATCGTTAGTATATGTAGAATAAGCTTAAAGAAAAGATAGTATACACATTAAGCTTATAGCTGGGAAATATAGAGGGGTATTTTTATGGACGAATACATTACTATAGCATTGCCGAAGGGCAAGCTGTTCGATAAGTCTGTACGCCTGCTGGCGAAGGTAGGCTACAGCGCCGAAAACGTTACCGAGGATTCACGCAAGCTGGTAATCAGCAACGAGGAAACCAAGGTACGCTTTATTATTGCCAAAACCGTTGATGTACCGACGTATGTTGAATACGGTGCGGCAGATATTGGTATCATCGGCAAGGATGTACTGCTGGAGCAGGATAAAGACGTGGTGGAGCTTCTGGATTTGGGCTTTGGCCGCTGCCGTCTGATGATGGCGGTGCCGGAGGCCAAGCGACGCGCCAAGCTGACGGATTATGCTCACCTGAGGGTAGCAACGAAGTATCCGAACTGCGCCAAGGCTTATTTCAATAAGCTGGGAATTCAGACAGAAATTGTGAAGCTCAACGGCTCGATTGAGCTTGGACCTATCGTAGGCCTGAGTGAAATGATTGTAGATATAGTAGAAACAGGGCGCACCCTGAAAGAAAATAAACTGGCGGAGGTTGATTCTATTTTTACCGCTACTGCCAGACTGATTGCCAACCGCGCCAGCTTTAAGCTGAAATTTGCGCGCTTGCACAAGCTGGTTGAGGATTTACGTATTGTTTTAAATGAGGAGGATAAATAAAATGCAGGTTACAGACGCAAGAAAGATGAGCGCAGCAGAGATTGCTGCTTTAATGAAGAAGAAAGCTTTTGACGAGGTGGAATTATCTCCGCGCATTCAGGCAGGCACGGACGCTATGTTCGGCAGACACATGACGGCAGCACAGGTTGTTGATCAGATTGTTGCTGATGTGCGTAAAAACGGTGACGAAAGCCTTTTTTACTATACTAAGCTGATTGACCGCGTAGAGCTGACACCGGAAAATATCCGCGTAACCGAGGAAGAATTTGCGGAAGCGGAAGCTATTGTCAAACCGGAAGTAAAGGCTGCTTTGGAGCGTGCCATTGCCAATGTTATGAAGTTCCATGAAGAGCAGATGCCGAAAACCTGGCTTACGAACCGTCCTTACGGTTCACTGCTGGGGCAAAAGGTTACCCCGGTTGATTCCGTCGGTATTTATGTTCCCGGCGGCACTGCTGCTTATCCTTCGTCTGTAATGATGAATGCCTGCCCGGCAAAGGTGGCCGGCGTTCCCCGCATTGTGATGGCCGTACCGCCCGGAAAGGACGGCAAGGTTAATCCGAACGTGCTGGTAACGGCAAAATTAATCGGTGTTACCGAAATTTATAAAATGGGCGGCGCACAGGCAATTGCTGCACTGGCCTTTGGCACCGCAACCGTACCGAAGGTAGAAAAAATCACCGGCCCCGGCAATATCTTTGTAACCTTGGCGAAAAAAGCCGTTATCGGTCACGTTGATATTGATATGCTTGCCGGTCCGAGCGAAATTTTGATTGTAGCAGATGACAGCGCTAACCCGACTTATCTGGCAGCAGACCTTCTGAGCCAGGCAGAGCATGATCCGCTGGCCTGCGCCATTCTGATTACCGACAGCGAGCGTGTGGCCAACGCTGTGGGCGAGGAAATCGAAGTGCAGCTGGCACAGCTGCCGCGTAAGGAAATCGCCGGTACCTCTCTGCAGCAGGCAGGTAAGATCATCCTTGCCAAGGATATGCCTACCGTTATCGAAATGGCTAACCTTTCCGCACCGGAGCACTTGGAAATCATGACTAAGGCACCGTTCGAAATTATGCCGTATATCCGTAATGCCGGTGCAATGTTCCTGGGTGCTTATTCACCGGAACCGCTGGGCGATTACTATGCAGGACCGAACCACGTTCTGCCGACAGGCGGTACGGCGAAATTCTATTCCGTACTGAACGTAGAAACCTTTATGAAGAAAACTAGCATTATTGCCTACACTGCTCCGGCACTTATGGCCGCTGCCGACGATATTATTACCTTGGCTGAAGCAGAGGGACTGCAGGCTCATGCAAACGCTATCCGTAAACGTGTGGGTAAATAAGGAGGCAGAAGATGAGTAGCTTTACTGTTCGCCAAAGTATTGAGGCGATGGAAGAATATGCCGTAGAAAGCGTGGCGGCGGATATTATTGTTAACGCCAACGAAAGTAATTACCAGCTGCCGCAGGAGATTGCGGAAAAGATTACCCAGCGCACCGCACGCTTCCCGTTTAACCGTTATCCGCCAATTAAATCGGAAAACCTGTGCGAAGTGATTGCCAAAGAGCTGGATGTAGATATTGACTGTGTAAAAATCGGCAACGGCTCCAGCGAGTTGTTGGAAAAGGCCTGTTATGTTTTTGGCGGGCCCGGCAAAAAGATTGCCGTACCCTGGCCGTCATTTTCTATGTACGGCGAATACGCTGCCCTTTCCGACAGCGAGGAGGTGCGCTATCCGCTGACAGCCGAAGGCTTTGTTGATGCTGACAGCGTTATCAGCTTTTGTAAGGAGCAGCAGCCTTCACTGTTGATTGTCTGCAATCCGAACAATCCTACAGGCAACTATAACAGCCTGGCAGCTATGGAAAAAATTATTGCTAATGTAGATTGCCCTGTTATTATGGATGAGGCTTACATGGAATTTGCCGATGGCAAGGAGCTGGCACCGAATGATTTGCGTCCGATGCACAAGCTGTGGCTGGTAGCAGGCTCTACTTTGAGCTTAGTCGGACGCTACAGCAATCTGATGGTTTTCCGCACCTTTTCCAAGGCCTATGGGCTGGCAGGTCTGCGCTGCGGTTATGCAGTGGGTGCGCTGGGGCTGGTGCGTCAGCTGGGCAAGGCGCTGCTGCCGTATCATGTAAATGCCTTTACGCTGATGGCCGCTAAAACAGTTTACGAAAACAAGGAATTGTATAAAGAACGCATCAAAACCATCCGCGAGGAACGCGATCAATTTGCAGATTGTCTGAAAACCTTAGGCTTTAAGGTATGGCCGACGGCAACTAATTTTGTTACCTTCCGTGCGGAGGGGGAACTGATGCAGCAGCTTGCCAAGGCTTATGCGGCGAAATTTAGCGAAAGATTGCCGGAGCAGGCGGCAGGAGGCAAGCTGATCTTTAAATATCTTTTGGCCAACAGTATTCTGGTGCGTGATTTCAGCACGCATCCGGTGCTGCAGGGCTGCTTGCGTATCACTATCGGCTTGCCTGAAGAAAACAAGCAGATTATTGCTAAAATCACCGAGCTGTGTGCGGAGGTAAAAGCATGAGAAGCGGTAATGTAGAAAGAAAAACACTGGAAACAGGCATCAGCGCCGAATGGTGCCTTGATGGCAGCGGCAGCTGCGAAATAAATACAGGCATCGGCTTTTTTGACCATATGCTGACGCTTTTGGCGAAGCACAGCTTCAGTGATCTGGTGGTGCATGCTGTTGGCGACTTAGATGTTGACAGTCATCATACGGTAGAGGACTGCGGTATTGTTTTAGGCCAGGCACTGAAGGAGGCTGTGGGCGATAAGGCAGGCATTCACCGTTACGGCAACTGCTTTTTGCCGATGGATGAAGCGCTGGTACAGGTGTGTCTGGATTTCAGCGGCCGTCCGTATCTTGTTTTTGACGCGGATATTCCTAAGGTACAGCTTGGCATTTACGATGCCGAGATGACGGAGGAATTTTTCCGCGCTTTGGCAATGCAGGCAGGCCTCACGCTGCATATCCGCGTGCTTTACGGCAAGAATACGCATCACATCATCGAAGCGATTTTCAAAGGTTTTGCCAGAGCGTTGGCCGAGGCAGTAGCCTTTGACAGCCGTGTGCATGGTGTTATGAGCAGCAAGGGGACACTTTAATGCGTGTTATAAAGCACCGTTGCTTCACACATGTTTTGAGTTAGCATGAGGGAAAATATATGAGTAAAAAAATAACGATTATAGATTATGGCATGGGCAATCTTTACAGCGTGCAGAACGCACTGCGTTCTATCGGTGCGGAGCCTGTGGTGACAAGCGATGCGTCTGTGATTGCGCAGGCTGAAAAGATTCTGCTCCCGGGAGTGGGTGCTTTTGGCGATTGTATGGCTAACCTGGAAAAGTCGGGCCTGATTCCCGTGATTACGGAAAGCCTGCACAGCGGCAAGCCTTTTCTGGGCATTTGCCTGGGCATGCAGCTTTTGTTTGAGGGCAGCGACGAAGCGCCGGGCGTTAAGGGCCTGGGCTTCTTCAAAGGCAAGGTGCGCCTGCTTGATACCGAGCTGAAGATTCCGCATATGGGCTGGAATAAGCTGGAGCTGCGCAGTCCTTCACCGCTTTTAGAGGGTGCGGAGGGTGAATACGTTTACTTTGTGCACAGCTTCCATGCAGAGCCAGAGGACAGAAGCATTATTACCTCGGTCTGCGACTATGGCATGGAGGTTACTGCTTCCGTGGGACGCGGTAATGTTCAGGCCTTTCAGTTCCATCCGGAAAAGTCGAGCAGAGTCGGCATGCGCCTGCTGAAAAATTTTGTTGAATTATGAGGGGAAAATTATGATTATATATCCTGCAATAGATATCCGTGGCGGACGCTGCGTGCGTCTGACGGAGGGACGCTTTGATGCAGAAACTGTTTTTGCCGATGACCCGGCGGAGATGGCTGCCAAGTGGGCGGCCTGCGGTGCCGAATGGCTGCATCTTGTTGATCTTGACGGTGCGCTGGCGGGCGAGGGCAAAAACCTGCCTGTGATTGAACGCATTCTTAAAACTGTAAAAATTCCTGTCGAGCTTGGCGGCGGTATTCGCAATCTGCAGGCAGTAGAAAAGCTTTTGGAGCTGGGTGTGGAGCGCCTGATTTTGGGCAGCGCTGCCGTAAAGAATCCTGAGCTTGTCAAAGAGGCCTGCGCCAAATATCCCGGACATATCGCTGTCGGCATTGATGCGAAGAACGGCGATGTAGCTATCGAAGGCTGGGGCGAAGGAAGCGGCGTTGTCGCAACCGAGCTGGCCAAGCGCATGGCAGAATATGGTGTGGCAACGATTATCTTTACCGATATCAGCCGTGACGGTATGCTCAGCGGCGTAAATGCCGAAGCGACGGCGGCGTTGGCGCGTGCCTGTGGCGTACCGATTATTGCCAGCGGCGGTGTAGCTTCGCTCGATGATATCCGCAACGTAAAAAAATACGAAAAGGATGGCGTAGCAGGCTGCATTATCGGTAAGGCAATTTATACCGGTGCCGTTAATCTGCAGGACGCTTTAAAAATTGCTGCGGCAAAGGAGGAATAAGATGCTTACGAAGAGAATTATTCCTTGTCTTGATGTTAAGGAAGGACGTGTTGTTAAGGGCACGAACTTTGTCGGTCTGCGTGATGCCGGTGACCCGGTGGAACGTGCGGCGGCTTATGATGCCGAGGGTGCTGATGAGCTTGTTTTCCTTGATATTACTGCGACCTTTGAGGAGCGCAAGGCGATGCTGGATGTTATCAGCAGAACTGCGGCCAAGGTTTTTATGCCGCTGACAGTCGGCGGCGGCATCAGCAGCGTGGAGGATATCAAAAATGCTCTGCGTGCCGGTGCTGATAAAACCTCGCTCAATTCCGCAGCGGTAAAAAATCCGCAGCTGATTGCCGACGGTGCCAAACTGTTTGGTAACCAGTGCATTGTTCTCGCAATTGATGCACGTAAATGCGGTGAGAACAAGTGGGAGGTTTATGTGCAGGGCGGGCGTAAGCCGACGGGACTTGATGCCGTGGAATGGGCAAAAAAAGGCGTAGCGCTCGGTGCCGGAGAAATCCTGCTGACAAGCATGGATGCCGACGGCACGAAAAACGGCTATGACATTGCTCTGACGAAGGCCGTAAGCAGTGCCGTAAATGTGCCTGTTATCGCCAGCGGCGGTGCAGGCAAGCTGGAGGATTTCTATGATGTGCTGACAGAAGGTGGCGCTGACGCTGTGCTGGCGGCCTCTGTTTTTCACTATAAAACCTTCACCATTAAGCAGGTGAAGGAGTATCTGCGTTCTCGAGGTATAGAGGTGAGGTTATAATGCAGATCGATATTTCTAAAATCAAATTTGACAGCAGAGGTCTTGTGCCTGCTGTTGTTGTAGATGTACGCACGAACGATGTTGTTATGCTGGCGTATATGAATGAGGAGTCATTGCTCAAAACATTGGAAACAGGTTATACCTGGTTCTGGAGCCGCAGCCGTCAGGAGCTGTGGAACAAGGGCGCAACAAGCGGTAATCTGCAGAAGGTTGTAGAGCTGTTCTATGACTGTGACGGTGATGCATTGCTCGTAAAGGTAGAGCAGCAGGGAGTAGCTTGCCATACAGGCGAATATTCCTGCTTCCATAATGCGCTGTGGCATACGTCCAATCTGCCGGTACCTGAGGTAGAAGGGCTGCCGAAGGTTATCAGCGAGTTGTACCGTATGATTTTGTACAAGCGTCAGGCTGATGATGCAGAGATGAAGTTCCTTATGAGCGGCAGTCAGGATAAGCTGCTGCAAAAGCTGGGCAACGAGATTACGGAAACGATTATCGCGTCCAAGAACGGCGAGAAGGATAAGGTGCTGCACGAAATGGCAGATTTGTGGTATCACTGCCTGGTGCTTTTGGCTTATCACAACATTACGCCGGAGGAGCTGCTGCGTGAGCTTGGGGGCAAGAGAGCGTAAGGAAAATTTTACAAAACCAAATATGTATGGTAGACTATAAACAGTTGCATGATTATTTTCACTTAGCGAAAAGATCGTGCCTGACTGTGTGAGTCAGTGGCATCTGTCGAGCTTTCGGCAGATGCCTTTTTTATTGACACCACATATGACACCAAGTATAATGGAGATAGAAATAAGCTATGTCACAATGGGAAAAGCTACTGTACAAGCTGAAAAAATTATCACATGATATGCGGTTTGAGGAATTGCAGAAAATATTGGAAAGCTATGGCTATGAAATGCAATCTCCGCAAAGTGGCAGCAGCCATTTTTCGTTTCGTAAAAAGGGCAGAGCTGTTATTACTATTCCTAAGCATAAACCGATCAAAAAGGTGTATATTAAGTTAGTTAAAAAATATTGTGGAAAGCGAGGAAGAAAAATGAAAACTTTAGAAGATTACATGAAGTTGAATTATCGCCTTGAGTTTGAACCTGATGAAGATGAAGGCGGTTATGTTGCTTATTTTCCTGAGCTTCCCGGCTGTATTACTATGGGGGATACTATTGAAGAGGCAGCGGCAAATGCAGTTGATGCTAAGCGTACATGGCTGGAAGCTGCCTTGGAAAATGAAATGGGAATTCCTCTGCCTGAGAAAAAGGATAAATATTCCGGTCAGTTTAAACTTCGTGTGCCCAAGGCTTTGCATAAGCTTTTGAGTCAGCATGCTAAGCAGGAAGGTATCAGTATGAATCAGTATTGTGTGTATCTGCTTACTCGTAATGATGCTCTTAATGCCAAATAGATAAGATTGAGCGTAACTCATCAAAAATAGAAATCTGCTGTGCGAAAGCGTGGCAGATTTTTTATTACCTTTGTAACAATTTTCTTTTCCTGCTATAACCTGAGATACTTTTTTTCGCTAAAGCATTACAAAAGCATTTAAATATAGTATAATGATAACATATTATTTTCTGGCACTATTTTAGGGAGAGGTGTAATTACTCATGGATGAAAGAAATAATAAACCTGTGCCGCAGCTGATAGAGGTTGAGCCAATGCAGGATGGCTACCGCTGGGTCGCAATTACGGCGATGCTGCTGGCAATCGGTATTATTCTGCACACTGTAAGTCCTAACGTCGGCGGTGTAACGCCTAACTGGACAATTGCTATGTACTCTATTGTTATCAATCTGACGCGTCCCAAGCTGTCTCAGGCCATCGGTATCGGTTTTATCGCTGGCCTGACACTGGTACCGTCCTCTAAATCGGCTTTCCCGCTGGGCAATGTTGCCAGCGAGCTGGCCGGTGCGACTGTCTGCTGCCTTTTGGTTGAGGCTATGGTTAAAATCGGTATCAGCGAATGGAAGCTGCGTCCGTTTATCACCGGCTTTGTTGCTACGATGACCAGCGGCGGTCTGTTTACTTTTATCCTGAAGCTTATTTTAGGCTTGCCGCTGCACGTATGGATTTACGCTATGCTGCCGGTTGTTGCGATTGTAGGCCTGCTTAACGGTTTGATAACCTTCTTCCTGTACGCTCCCGTGCGGAAGCTGTTTTACTTTCAGGAGGATGAAAAATAATGGAAAGCGTAATCAACGTAGAGAATTTTTACTTTGCCTATAAAAAATCGGATCTGGTGCTGCGGGATATCAACTTTGAAATAAAAAAAGGCAGCTTCACCGTTATCACCGGACCTAGCGGTGCCGGTAAGACAACGCTGTGCAAGGCTATGACCGGTATCGTCCCCTATTACATGGGCGGACGCTACAGCGGCGATGTTAAAATTAACGGCGAAAGCACTAAGGGCAAGCGCGTCAGCGATATTGCCATGCGTGTGGGCTTTATTATGGAAGACTACGAAAGCCAGCTGGTTTCATTGACTGCCGGCGAGGAAATTGCCTTCAGCCTGCTTAACCACGGATTTGCGCCGCATGAGGTTAAAGAACGCACCAGACAGGCGCTCGAGGATGTAGGCCTGCCGGGGCGCGAAAGCTATCAGCTGGACGAGCTCAGCGGTGGTCAGCGTCAGCGTCTGCTTTTGGCAGCAACGCTTGCCGTGCATCCGGAGATTATTGTGCTGGATGAGCCTGTATCTGCAATGGACCCGGACGGTGCACGTTCCCTGTATAAGCTGGTAGACAAAATCCATAAGCAGTACGGTACAACGATTATTGCCGTTGAACATCGCGTGGATTATGTGCTGCCTTACGTAACGGATATGATTGTACTGAACGAGGGCGAGCTGGTGGCGGCTGATGCCTTTGAGGCTGCTGCTCCTAAAATGTACGAAAATCCTGCATTACGTCCGCTGCTGCCGTCACTGTGGCAGATTAAGCTGGGCCTGGAAGAAAAGCTCGGCGTGGATTTGGGCGATTGGCGCAGCGAAGAGGATGCGCTGACTGATTTTCGCACCTATGGGATTGTTGCGGCAGAAGGGAGAGCTGACTGATGTTAGAAGCAAAGGATGTCAATTTCGCTTATATGCGTGGACAGCCTGTAATCAAGGATATGGATTGCAAGATAGAGGACGGAGAATTTGTGGCGTTGTTGGGACATAACGGCAGCGGTAAAACAACCTTGAGCCGTCTGTTTATGGCACTGTGCCATCCGCGCAGCGGTCAGGTTTTTGTTGACGGCGAGGATATCGTTAAGCGTGAGCCGGCAGATTTGGCCGATAAAATCGGTTACGTATTCCAAAACCCGGACCTGCAGATTTTAGAGGATACTGTATTTGATGAGGTTGCTTATGGGCCGCGTGCCAAAAAGCTGACGGAAGCAACTATAGAGCGTCAGGTAAACGAAGCGTTGGAGGCTATGGGCCTGACAGAGCTGAAGGGTGAATATCCACGCCTTCTGTCCTTCGGTCAGAAGCGACGCCTTGGCGTTGCGGCGGCACTGGCACTTAATCCGCGCACGCTGATTCTGGACGAAATTACCAATGGGCAGGATGCGTTGGAAAAGGAAGCTATGATGAGCTACCTGCAGGTAATCAATGAAAAGCGCGGCATTACGATTGTACTGATTTCGCATGATATGGATATTGTACGTCGTTACGCTAAGCGTGCAATTGTATTGCATTACGGCAAGCTGGTTTACGACGGTACGCCGGTGAAGCTGTTTGACGGCAGCCAACCGGTAGAGCGCTGGGGTCTGTGCCGTCCTACGGTAGCAGCTCTGGCTGCATCCTTGGGAATTGAGGCCGCAACTGCCGAAGAATTTTGCAAGCAAGTTATTTGTAAGGAGGGAAGCAGATGAAGCTGACAGCCTTTACACAGATTATAGTTACTCTGGCGGTTACTGCCTGGGTGTTCATTCTGCCGGTAGAAGCGGTAGCCACGATTCTTGTTTTGGAGCTGGCGCTGCTGTTATACATTAAGCATGACAGAATGACGATGGCTGCTATCGGCGGTCTGGCAGTTTTCACCGGTATGATGATTTTACTGCAGCTGCTTTTCGGCTCTCCGCTTGATGTATCGCTTACCGGCGGCCTGCGTATGCTGGTTATGACGATGGCGTTTTTGTGCCTGTTGGCAGCGAGCCGAATTCAGGACATTGCCAAGGCTTTGGTAGACCGTTTTCATATGCCCTGCGAATATGCCTTCATGCTGACTACGGCGCTGCGCTTTGTGCCTAACTTTCTGACCGATAGCGGTATTACGCTGGATGCACAAAGCTGTCGCGGCTATTCTAACCGTGGCAATATGTTCAAGCGCTTCTTCGCTTATCTGGTTGTTATCCGTCCGCTGGTTATGCGTGCGGTAGCAAAATCGGAAACACTGGCACTTTCCATGGAGCTGAAGGGCTTTGGCGGTAACACCTACAAGAATATGCCGCCGGCACCGCTGCGCTTCGGCGATATTTTCGTACTTCTTTTGGTAGTAGTGCTGAGTACTTATCCGCTGTGGATTAAATATCTCTAATAAAAAACAAAGAACTGCGAAAGCTCTGTGCAGTGTATTGCTGTACAAAGCTTTAGCAGTTCTTTTTTGTTGCGTAAACAATTTTTATTCTCCCTTGGTCTGGAATTCGGCAATGGCAGGATTAATCAATGCCATATAATAACCGGCGACAACCTCGGGACCGGGATTCATTTTGTTTTTGAGCCACCAGCGAATCATGCCGACAAAGCTGCTAGTGAGGCTGTTGATTAAGAAGTCCTCCGGCACTCTTTGTGAGTATTCGTCGTAGGACCCGCTCATCTTGATGCTGACGTTCTGCAGCATGTAATCGCGGAAGAAGCCTAAGAACAGCGTACCGTCATCGTAATTGATGATGCCCAGGTAGTATTCGCGTTTGTCGCGCAGGTGATAAAGGATGTGTGTGATACGAGTTTCCGTGTTTTGCGGCATTTCGGAAAAATTATGTGTGGAGCAGGGAGGGATAACCGGACTGAAGATATGGTCGAAAAGCTCAAAGCAGATTTGGCGTGCCAGATCATCTTTTGTTTCGAAGTGGCTGTAAAAGGTGCTGCGGCCGACATCGGCTGCATCGATGATATCCTTAACGCTGACTTTTTCATAGCTTGTTTTGGTAAGCAATTTGACAAAGGCATCGATAATTGCCTGTCTGGTCTTTTTTTGTATTCTGTTCATGGTATGCAATGCTCCTCTCCCGATAATGTACATTTTATGAAAAGTGTTCATTAAAGTACGAATCTCGATTTTTGTAGATAGATTTTTCACCCAAATTAGATTATCATATACATAGAGTTTAGTCAAGAACTTGACTTCGCTTCATAATATACTCATACTCATCAAAAAACGTAAAAGGCGTCCGGCGGCAAACGGACGCTTTTTGCGTTGTGCGCAAAAATACAAAATCCCGCGGTCTTATGGCCCGCGGGGTTTTGCTTTTGATGAGTATTGAGTAGAAAAAAGGGTTGAGCTGTATACCTTGTGTTTCCGCACAAGCTACAAAGTATGTTGTAAAAGCTCCCAGGGGATGAAGCTTTTTACAGTTATAT
>ULTF01061432.1_pt1 | contig 28808 bp, 38 predicted proteins | sample 1957371 | NCBI WGS metagenome assembly ULTF01 (sample SAMEA4835727, study PRJEB28245) | human gut metagenome | biome: gut microbiome; material: fecal sample | place: Denmark | collected 2008
TGTAATGGTTGAATGTTATGAACTGATGCCGGAAAACAGAGAATTTCTTCACACCCTTAACAACGTAATATTGCTTGATGAAGACTTTACCAAAGACAGTGTAGGTAGTTATACTAAGATAATTGCAAATCCTCCGTTTTCCGGTAATCAGGATATAGAGCATGTCAGGCTTATGTATGAACGCTTGGAAGAAGGTGGAATTCTTGCAGCTATAACTAGTCAGCATTGGAAATTCGCGTCTGAAAAGAAATGTGTTGAGTTCCGGGAATGGTTGGAAAAAGTACATGGAGAAGTGTTTGAAATCAGCGCAGGCGAGTTTAAAGAGAGTGGCACATCTATTAGTACAATGGCGGTAGTTATAAAAAAATAATTCAAAACAGATTAGAAGGAGGTAATTATGGGATCATTTATAGCCCAACAGCCAAACGGCTTATATTGTAGGTTTAGTACAATTGTTGATACAGTCACGCACTACAATATGACAAAAGATGATTACATAGAAGTATGCAAAGACCGATTAGGAAAGAAACGTGGAGAAGAAGAGGCTAATGATATTTTAAAAAACGATCTGCACCCTTTTAACGATGTTCTTGAGCGATTCATTCCTAATAATGATTCGGTTGAAGAGTTTAATATCCGCTTGAAAGAGATGGGATATATGGATGAGTTTAAGTTTAATGGATAATCCTCAAAACGAACTTAGATTGAACAATTATGAGACAGGAAAGAAAAATAGGAGAAGTATTTGAATGTGATGGGGCCAAAATTATCGTGAAAAAAGATAGCGATATTATATGCGGATGTGATAAATGCTTCTTTAATTGTAAACCAGAATGCAATGATCATTATTGCATTTGTAATGTGAGACAAGATAACCAAGATGTACACTTTGAAAAGTTCGAGGATTAATAATGGCAGTAAAATTTAGACACAAGGAAACGGGATTGTTCTTTTGCAGGGCAAAGGGATTATCCCCTTCAAGAAGAGATTATGACAAACTTGGAGAAGAAGGTATTTTTAGGAAAAGGCATTTGTCTAAGCGAGGAAGAATCTATGAAACCGCAACTGAAAATCAGAAACGGGATTGGATTGGTAAGGAACATGCAGATGAATTTGAAATAGTACAAGTATGAAGTGTGAAACAATACAATTATCCCCTGGTCTTGTAGCTGCCTATAAGGAACTATTGACCAACCCAAAGAAGAATGGATTTGATTTTCGTCCGATAACCGAATGTTTCAGAGAAATCGAAACGGTAACTCCAAAGCATGAATTATTTAATGTGTACATTGAATATCTGCAAAAACCATTACCCAAAGTAATATTTTACATTATCATGGATGAACTTTATGGTAACTTGACAGGACGGGCTATGGATGCGGAAGGTAAATCGGGGTATTTAGGGTACAAACTTGAATTTATAAAAGAATGATTATGAAACATACTGTAGAAGAAGCGGCTCGAATTGAACGCGAGAAGATATTACAAGAATTGAAAGATGGATATAGCAAGCATAAAGATACAAGCCTTTATAATGCTTTTGCGGCAACGATAGAAAAATATGCCGTTCCGTTATTCAAAGACGGAGCCGAATGGCAGTCAAAGCAATCCCCGTGGATAAGCGTTAAGGAACGGCTACCGGAGGAAGGACAGCGTGTACTTGTTGGATTTTTATGGGGCTTATGGAAATGTGATAGATACTCCGAATATAGTAAATATATAGATGTATTTACATATGAAGATGGATGGTGGATTGATGATAGTTATAATGTTTATCGAGGTAAAGACGTAACTGGTGATGATATTAAAGTTATCTGCTGGCAACCCATCCCGTCTTTCGATGAAATATTAGAAGCCAACAGGGATGTGCTAGAACGGATTAAAGATAAAGGAGATTGAGATATGGAAATAAAGAATGTAGGACAACTTAGAAAAATAATTGAGAATCTTTCCGATGATTACGAAATAGAGATGCGTATTAGACGCAAATTGACGGATGAAGAATTGAAAAATTGCAGATACCCTTACCCTTATGATACAGAGTATTTAACTCTGGAATTTGACGATATAGGCGTTTCTTGCAAAGTATTGTGCTTGGGTGTAACTTCTAATGAATGAACGGTATGGAAATAAATAGCGGAATAATAATAGATGGAGTGCTGCATGAAATGATTGAACTGATTGATGCGTCCAGTCTAAATTTCGATTGCAGTAAATGTTCGTTGAATAAAGAATGCAAAGAGTGTAAGATGGAGCATGAATCATACCTATGTAATGTGATGGGATGTTTCTGTTTTGTCAGTCGTGGCAAAGTAACGGATATTAAAACAGAGGAGGAAAAGGAATGAAAAAAGTATTGTCAATTGAACAGATGAAGCATTTGGGGGATCTTGGTATAGATACAAGCAATGCAAGTATGACATGGATGTTGTATCCTTATGAAGAAGACAAACAACCCAAATTAAGTTTACGTGAATGGAATACTTTCAAGGAACCATTTAGGATACAACATTGTATCCCTGCATTTACTTTGCTTGACGTTTTAGAATTGTTACCGAAAGAAATAAAAACAGGTACAAATAATTATTGGCTTGTAATGTCCCATGATAGCGAAAAATGGTATATATGCTACTCGGAGTTTGACTACTATAAAGAATTTAGATCTCATTCATTAATTGATGCGGCATACGATATGTTGTGTTGGTGTATCATAAATAAATTTATCAAAACAATTATACAGCCATGATTATAGATACAGAATTTAATGTAGGTGACAATGTATGTTACTTAAGTGGGGATAAAATATATTATACCACTATCAAGGAAATAAATATTGAGATATCTTTTGAGATTGGTAGCTTTTCGATGGTTTATAAACTATATGACGGATTAAGCGTTCCAAGAAACAATTACCCCAAATGGGATAAGATGATTTTCAGAGATAAAGATAGTTTAATAAAATATTTAACAGAAAGTGAATAAATGGTATGAATGAATTGGAACAAGATAAAAGATATGTTTTTGGAGATATGATTATAGTAGCCACTACTGACCTTGACTTTAATCCTATCCTAAAAATTAGCACAGATGTCGGAAATGTAATTGTAATGCCATCATCCGATAATAAGATTATTGTAAAATCAACTACGGATAAATAAAGTATAGAAATGAACACAACATTTGAAAAATCGTCTAATTCTACCGATGAATGGTACACACCGAAAGAAATTATAGATGCATTAGGGAAGTTTGATTTAGATCCATGTGCTCCGGTTAACCCACTTTGGAAAACAGCCGCACAAATGTATAACAAGAATGATGACGGACTATCACAAGAGTGGAAAGGTCGTGTATGGCTAAATCCGCCTTACTCTCGTCCTCTTATAGAACGTTTCGTTAAACGGTTGGCAGAGCACGGAAACGGCATCGCTTTACTTTTCAATCGTTGCGATTCAAAAATGTTTCAGGATGTAATATTCGAGAAGGCAACAGCGATGAAGTTTTTGCGTGGTAGGATTCATTTCTTTTGCCCAGATGGAACGCGCGGAGGTTCGCCTGGTTGTGGTTCCATCCTAATCGCTTTTGGTGAAGATAATGCAGATGTGATAAGAACTTGTTGTATAGCAGGTAGATATGTACGAATCAATTAACGTAAAACTAATTTTAAATGAATGATATACTATTCAATAAAATAAAAAGAGCAAACAGCAAATACGCTGAATACTTATCAGCTTGCGATAAAGTGGCTAAAGCAGCCCAAAAGCATATATAACTGTGCTTGTGGCTATGGATACGAAATATCTAAAGCTGACAATGGAACTCATATAACTAGTTCTGTTTATGAAGGACCTAATGATGGTGGTAATGGGATATTTACGAAGAAGCACTTGAAGCAGGATTACAGGAAGCATTAAAACTTATATGATTATGGAAACAGCAGAAGTAATATTTAAATTTATCATTGTCTCATTAAATGCTTATGCTTTGATGTTTACCTTAATCTTGGTAAGTAAGTGGCACAGACGCATGGAAGACAAGCTGGATAAGATAGAAGGATATGTCCGACATGTATCAGATCGTAACGATATTGTTTACATTAACCAGCTTTCGGAATTGCAAAGACTGTTGATAAAAGAAGAACGGTATGAGGAAGCCGGTAATATTGGAAAAATAAATAAGGATGAAGAAATTAAATTGGGACTAAGGGAATGAAGAATATTAATTTGAACGAACTACGAGATCGTGCTTATAAGACAGCTTGCGAGCACGGTTTCCACGATAAGGAACTGAGTAATGAACACTGCTTTTGCCTTATCATCAGCGAGCTTATGGAAGCAGTGGAAGCGGACCGAAAAGGGAAACATGCTGACAGGGAATCTTTTAAATCTTCTTATGAGGATGAAGAACCGCACGATGATGTCAATTTCAAGTATTGTTTTGAAAAATATATCAAAGGAACGGTGGAGGAAGAATTAGCTGATGTTGTGATACGCTGTCTTGACCTTGCTGGGCTGCGCGGCTGGGATTTGCAAGATACGTTGGATAATGTGGATGAACTCAATGACGTTTCAGACTTTTTCCAAGAACACACATTTGCAGAGATAGTTTTTGATATTTGCACCGGAACAATTATATCCGAATCTACAAGGTCGGTTAAAGGAGTGATTCTTGATGTATGGCAATACTGTCTTTGGAAAGGAATAGATATTGAGTGGTTCATTGAGCAGAAGATGCGATATAATGAATTAAGACCTATGTTGAACGGAAAAAGATATTGATTATGCCACTGTTTATTTGTAGCAAATGTGGTTGTGTTGAGAATACAGCCACATCGGATTATTGGCCTGTTGTACATAAAATCTTTCCCATAGAGTATGATGCAAGCATAAAGGAGTTTGAAGGAAAACCATTGTGCTCGGAGTGTGGGAGATTGATATTTGACAGTAAAGGGGAAAATCCGCGTATGATACCGGGGAAGTGGCATGGGAAATTTCCCAAAAGACAAGCCACTGATTCTGAAAAGAGAATGGTAGATAGGAATGGCAGGTTTTAAAAAGAGAAAGGGATGCCTGCAACATCCCTTGAAAGCTACATCAACGAGCTTAAATCATTGATTGACGATGTATATCGGAAAGCGAAAAGTGGAAAAAAGAAAGTTAATCCTGTGAATGAGCTTAAACTTGAATTTTAGCAATGAATTTAGGGTACTTTTAGGGTACATGAATTAAATGGTATGTTTTTTGTTTTATTCATATTTTCCGTAACTTTGAATTGTAATGATCCCGTGTAAAGGAGCGCGGTACGTTCTTCGGACGAAAAGACTTTTATGAAAAAGAAACTTGTAATAAATAGAGAAAAATTTTGCCACTATTATATAGAAACGGGTAACGCATCAGAGGCGTATCGGAAAGCTTATCCGTGCAGTGTGAATTGGAAGGACGGAACTGTGCGCAAACGTGCGTTTGACCTTCTCAAAAATTCAGATGTGGCCTCCCGGTTGAATGAGCTTCAGGTTGAGGCTTGCGAGAGGTTTGATATGAAGAAGGATGATGTGCTTCGCTTTCTTGCAAGCGTGGTGAATGTTGATCCGATAGATCTGCTGTCCTCTGGTAAAGATACATATATGGTAAAGTCTGTTGAGAATATTCCGAAATCCGTCCGTCTATGCATACAGTCAATTAAGAACACTCAATATGGAGTGGAGATACGGCTATACAGCAAGATAGCCGCCATTACACAGATAAGCAAGATGCTTGGATGGGATGCTCCGGTAAAAAGTGATGTCAGTACTAATGTGCGCATGATAATTGGGGACGAGTGATGATAGAGATGGTATTCTCACATAAGTTGTTCAATCCTCTGTTTTGGCATATCCGTAAGGCTATGCATGACAAGAATATCAGGTACATTATAAACAGAGGTGGTTCTTCATCGGGAAAATCTGTATCTACGACACAGGCTGTGTTGTTGTCTGTATTTTCTTGCGAAGGTTCGGCTCTTGTTGTAAGAAAAGTGGGAGCTAGTCTGAGGAATACAGTGTATGAAGAGTTTAAGACCCAACTAAAGGCTCTTCAACTGAGTCAGTTCTTTGTGCTTAAGGAAAATAATATAACTTGTGTAAATGGTTGTAAAATTGACTTTACAGGGCTTGATGATCCTGAAAAAATAAAGTCTATCACTGGATATCGTTGGATAGTGATGGAAGAAGCAACCGAGTTCGAATATGAAGATTTTACTCAGATACGTTTCCGTCTTAGAGGTAAGGAAGGGTTGCAGATAATATGCAATTTTAATCCTGTATCTGAGGATTCATGGATTAAAACGAAAATTCTTGATACTTATGAATGGGACGATCTTCCAAATGAACTATATGGCGAAGTGAAAAATCCTCTTACTAAAAGTTCTTTGCCAAAGGCATACAGCACAATATTAGGGAAACGGGGTTGCAAACCTAGAATGATCGCCAATGAACGTACAGGAAAGCTGGAAAAGTACCCATCGGATACAATAGAACTGCATTCGTCTTATAAAAATAATTTTTGGGTGGTTGGTTCTCCGGACGGTAAATATGGATATTATGACAGGCAGACAATATCCAATTATCAATGGTACAAGGAACATGATTACAACTATTACCGGGTATATGCGCTGGGTGAATGGGGTAGTATTAAGACGGGGGGTGAGTTTCTATATGCTTTCGATTCTAATAGGCATATTAAAACAACACGATATATCAAGGGACTTCCTGTGCATATTTCTATTGATAACAATGTTCTTCCCTATATTTCGATTTGTTTTTATCAAGTGGACGGAAGTCATATAAGGCAGTTTAATGAGATATGTGCCGGTGATCCCTTTAACACAGTAACGCATGCATCTCGGATGGCTGTTGATTATCTGCGGTCAATCAGATACAATGATATGCTGTATTTATATGGTGACGCTTCAACAAGGAATGGGAATACTATAGATGATGAAAAGAGGTCATTCCTTGACAAGTTCGTAGAAGGGCTGGAAGGTACTTACCATGTCGAAGAAAGGATACCATATTCTAATCCGTCCGTGCCCATGTCTGGTGAGTTTGTCAATTACATGCTTGATGGTGGTTCCGGAATGTGTTTTTCAGTAGATGACGGATGTAAGAATTCAGTTGTTGATTATAATAATGCCAAGAAGGATGTTAACGGTGGAATGTTGAAGACGAGAGTTAAGGATAAGGTTACGGGGCAGTCTTATGAGAAGTACGGGCACATTTGCGACTGCTTACGTTATATTACCGTATGGGTGTTTAAGGATGAATATACTCGTTTCTCCTTAAAAAGAAAACGAAGTAAAATTAAGCAGGAAAATAAAGATATGAGATATTATGATATATCTAAAAATATTCAGGGGACAAGACTTGTATATGTTCTTCCCGAATATGCCGGAAAGTTTATTATGGTTTCATGTTATGTAAATGAGCGAATATATATCGATAATGTGACATATATAAGTTCATTTGATGAAAATGTTCTTCTGTCATTTTTAGAAGGGATATCTCCTGCGGAGATCTTGTTTGAAAGTGAAAAAAATTATTTTCCTATAGCACGGGGCTTAAGGGATAGATATGATGTCAGAATCATACATAAAAATATGGGAGCAGACGCTAGGATATCTGCTTTTTTGGATTTTATCAAAAATAATGTGATGTTCCGTTCAGACTATGACAAGATACCGCAATACAATGAGTTTATGGATGGAGTATTGGACTATAATGGTTCAGATGATTGCGCTGCAATTTATTCTGTAGCAGCACTGTCTTATTACGTATCGAAAAAATATAATATATAATTGGTATATTTTTAAGATATATCAAAACTTTGGCAAAAAAATATCGGATGTTGTACAAAAAATGTTGGTCTTTTTTTAATATGGGTATTTTTAGGGTATATAAATTGGAAGTTTATTATTTTAATTTATATTAAACGAAAATAATATTTGAATTACTTGTTAATTAATAAATTAATTTGTTCCTTTGTAACAGGCAATTGCCTTCATGGTGTGAAGTTGCACCATACCCACTTTTAGAACGTGATCACTGTGGAGGCAATTGCTGTATTATAACGGCGGTTGCCTTTATTGTTGTATATGAGACACTGGTTTAAGATACCTTCTTTAAAGAAGTCAAATAAGGATATGTATGATGAAGCCACCTATCATGGTAAGGATGATGGGGGTAATTTTATTTATGTACCTAAATGGGTAGAGAGCCTGTTTCCTGGCAATAAAGGAAATATAGATTACGATATGTCTACTGTTGAGGGGAAAGCAAGAGCCTTGCATGAATGTTGGCCGTTTGCAATGGTTCTAGATCATTGCGGAAGAATGATTCAGAACGGAAGATATTACGTGACAGATATGAACGGGAATGAAAAGAGGAGTTTTAAAGATATTGTGACTCTCTTAAATCGTCCAAATATAATACAGAGTGGGCGTTCCTTTATAAAACAGGTTGAGATATCCTTAAAATGTTTCGGATTTTGCCCTATTTATACATTGAGAGCTTTAAAATCCGACCTGCCTAAATCCATGATGGTAATACCTCCCGAATTATTTTATATGGAATCATTCGGTAAAGACCCATTTACTCAGACAGAACTTTCTTCAATTGCTAAAAGGGTATATATACGTTGGGGAGATGTAAATATAGAGCTTGGGGATGAGGAATATTTTGTCATATACGATTCAATAATGGATATTCCAAGCAATAATGGAGGGAAAATTGCCTTCCATTCCCCTGTAGACGCATTATCTTCGCATACGCGAAACTATATGGCTCAACTGATAGGGAGAGGAAATCTTATAGTTAATGGAGGTCCAAAAGGGATATTGTACGGGAATGATACGACTGATGTAGGGAATGCCGCCATTACTCCGTCTGAATCCCAAAAATTGCAGAATGATTTTAAAAGGAAATATGGCATAGTGCATAAGTTGTATGAAATCATGGTGACTCCTAAGAAACTGGGATGGATTACATTAGGATCAAATACGGAACAATTGAAGCTTCATGAGGAAGATAAGGCGTGTTTGGAGGCGATAGCTCAGACCATAGGTTTTGACGCCAATCTGATTATACAAGGAAGTACTTATGATAACTCTTCTCAGGCAAAGAAAGCGGCATATCAGGATCTTATTATTCCTGACAGTGAATGTATAACAGAGGCTTTGACTAATGCTATATGTAAGGACAGAGCAATAATCAAAATGGACTTTACTCATGTCGCTTGTCTTCAAAAGGACATGAAAGAGTTGGCGGATGCCTTGTCTACAGCCTCTAATGCTATAGCTTCATTGTATAACAACCGGCTGATTACTTTTGAGGAGGCAAGAACTGAGATGTCTAATTTTACAGATATTGATCCGGATAACCCAAAAGGGGAATTTAAAATAGAAATAAATAATGATGGAGACAAGCAAATACAAGGACAGGCTGGGGAAGCAGTATAAATCCTTATCTTTTTATGCAAAGGAGATACAATATGATTCTGGCAGCAGAACTATCAGTGGTTATGCCGCAATTTTCAATAACATTGATAAGTTCGGTGATATGCTCTTGAAAGGATGTTTCTCAAAAAGTATACAGGAGAGAGGTCCGGAAAGTTCTGCTAATGATAAGATTATCATGTTGTGGATGCATGACATGCATGAACCTATAGGACGCATTACGCTTCTGCAAGAAGATGAGAAAGGGCTTTACTTTGAAGCGTCTATTGATGATGTGGAAAGAGGGAATCAAGCGTTGAAACAGCTTGAAAGTGGAACTTTGAACCAGTTCTCTATAGGTTATAGTTATGTATGGGAAAAATGTGAATATGATAGGGAACGTGACTGTTTGGTTGTAAAGGAAGTCATTCTATATGAGATATCCGTAGTGTCTATAGGATGTAACGGGGAAACTGAATATCTTGGTCTGAAATCGGCAGAAGAATATGAAAGTGCGTTGGAATCACTTCCGGTTGAAATAAGTGATGTATGTAAAGGACTTCCAATAAGGAAGAGAGAGGAAGTTCAAACGTTAATAAGAAAAGCGATGTCACTCGCTCGATACAAGCCGGCAGGCAAGCCACTTGATGAAGAGGGAGCCGATAAAAAAATAAAAATATTTACAAAACCTTTAAAACTTAAAGAAGTATGAAATTTGACTTTTTAAGCAAAATTGATTTGTCGGGAATGGATGAGGTTTCCGTGAAGTCATTACAGGCGTTGCAGGACGCAATAAACGCTACTGTAGGTGATTTCATGAACGATACTATCGACAAAAAAACTTTTGAGGATAAATTAAATGAGGTTACTCAAAAGATAGACTCCGAAAAGGAATTGGAAACAGTGCGTAAGGAACTTGGTGAGATGAAAGAGATAATTGTTCGCATGAAGGGTGCAATGCATAAGAATGAAGATGGGGAAACGGTTTTCAAATCTGTAGACCAGCAGATTGAAGAGCAATTGAAGGATTTCATTACTGTAGGCAAACATGGAGAGAAATCCGTGGACTTGAAAACAGCTTGTAAGCAGTCTCCTGGATTCAAGAAAAGCCTTACACTTGTTATGAGCAAAAAGGATGTTGAGCCCTTGAAGAGTACAGGTGTGGCACCACATTATAACATGACAATTGATAGTCAGTTATCTGTTGATCCGCGTTCTCAGACTGTAATCCGTAAATTTGCCAATGTGGCAGCAATATCTACACGATCATTAACTTATGCGGAGTTCAATCCGGGTGAAGAAGAAGCCGAATGGGTTCCAGAAGGCGGTCTTAAGCCTATGATGAGCGGTACATTGTCAGAAGTTACTATCAATGCTGGCAAAGTGGCTCTTGGCACAAAAGTAACCGAAGAAACATTATCTGATTTGCCTCAGTTGGTTGCGGAGGTTAGGGCTGAGATTATCAATCGTATTGGTTTGAAAGAAGAAGAAGGTATTCTGTCTGGTACTGGTTCTGGTGGTCAGATTAAAGGGATTGGGAGTGATATACCTACATTCTCCTTGACAACTCTGAAAGTAGATAAGCCCAACACTTATGATGTTATTGTTGGTATGTATACACAGATTGTGTCAATGTCCAATATGGCTTATCGCCCAAACCTTGTGCTCATGCATCCTCTTGACTATGCACAAATGCAGTTGACTAAGGATGTTAATGGGCAATATCTTCGTCCTTTCCGTATTGGTGATGAACTGATTCAAGGTCTGAGAGTGGAAACCAGCACTGCGATCAAACAAGGTGATATTTGGGTTGGAGATTTTAACTATCTTAACATCCGTGATGTATGGGTCCTTACCATTACACTTGGGTGGGAAAATGATGATTTCACTAAAAATATGGTGACTATCCTTGGTGAGAAACGATTGATGGTTTATATCAAAAAACAATATAAAACAGCTTTTGTCAAGGATAAGATTTCAACCGTTATTGAAGCTATAACCCCCGTCGCTGTCGGCGGATAAATTTATATATGCTATGAAGGTAAATTTGACTAAAACTTATGAGGTTGAGTTCGCAAAGGACGGAGCTTCTTATAAAAAAGGTGATAAGGTAAGTGTTAATATGTTACTTGCAGCTAAGTTCTTCCAAGATGGGCGTGTTGCCACCGTTCCTACGGAATTGATAGAGGACGCTAAGAAAATCGGTGCTGAAGACTTGTTCAATAAAAAGAAGAACCTCAAAGATATTGTGTAATGTTAGTGGATTATACTTTTTTTCAAGGAGGTATTCTTGATATTGAGGGTGCTGTATTGAATATGCATACTCCCTCTGAGACTAATAAGGCGATAGTTGACAGCCTTCAAGGCTTTGTAATGCAATATGAGTCGGAATATCTGGGAAAACTCCTTGGAGAGAAGTTGTATGAGGAATTCTCATCATATATTGCCAACGAAGGGAAAACGAAGGAAAAAAGATGGGATGATCTTATAGCGCGTCTTGTCGTGAGATATAGTGATGGTGATAGTGAGGTTTCCAAATCCCCTATTGCCAACTATATATATTTTCATTATTTGAGACATAATCATGCACAGGCAACTATTACAGGTGTGAAGGCTGACGAAGATGACGGCCGTCTTGTAAGTCCAGAAAGGAAAATGATATTCGCATGGAATGACATGGTAAGAATGAATATCAGACTTGTGAGGTGGCTTAAATCAAATAAAGCGGACTATCCGGATATCGCCACCGATTTCGAATTGTTGGAAACAATTAATTCTCTTGGAATATGATAATTGATATAATATCAGATGTATGTGCTTCCTTGTCAAAAAGAATGGATCAACAGATAAATTACATATATGGTGACAGTTCTTATATAAGGGAAACACTTCTTCTTCTTGGGAAAAGCAGGGTGACAGCATTGGGAAAATTCCCAATGATAGGGCTGTATGTTCCCTTAGACGAGGAAAGGGATAGTGAGGATTATTTTTGTAAGGCATCTGTAAACATAATAATCGCTACCAATACATTGGAAAAGTATACAAATGAACAACGTCGTGAGATTTCTTTTGAAGGTATTCTTCGACCTTTGTATTACGGATTCATAGAAGAGTTAAAAAAATGTGATAAATTTGATTTCGGTTACTCCGGTATTGTAAGCCATACATATTCAGAAAATTATAGTTTTGGAAGACGTGGTGCTGTTGATGTTGACGGTAAGGAAGTTGGCGAAAAGATAGATGCTATTGAAATAAAGAATTTGGATTTAACAGTTAAAAATCAGAATTGTTATGCGAACAGATATTAGAGAGTGCGGCAGCACGTCCGGATTTAATACTGGAATGAATTACTGCCCCCTGCAACCGGACAAGGTAGCAGGTGTTATATTGGTCATTCATGGCAAAAAACTACCAAAGGAACTGACTGCTGATGCTTTGGAAGAGGCTTGCCATGCTGATTATCCGGACAGAATTTATCCTATTACAGGATTTTCGGAATATGCGGTAAGCGGTGGTGAACCCAATACATCGGAAAATGGTTATGCCGGTTCGGAAATAACGGGCTATTCGGCAAGGACGGATACATTCACGTTGCGTAAGTTTAATCTAGCTTTACAAGCTAATCTTGTAGCCAACAAGGATACATTGTTTGATATGTATGTTTTTGACAAGAATAATGTTATCTACGGAGAGGATGACGGAACAGACGAGCTTGCAGGATTCGATTTGTCAGGGGTTTACCCTACAGGGCAGACTTATGACTCAAGCGGACAAAAGGCTTATCTTGCGTTTAATGCAATGTATTCCGATACGGAGAAGATGATGAAAAACATGTCTGTAAAACAATCGGGTGTAAATTTGGAAAATGTTCTCAAGGGATTGAATTATGTTGAATTTGTGAAAATGACATCTCCTGAGAATACATATAAACTCGTGGATCACTATGACCGCACAGACCTTACTGCATATTATGGCGCTGTATTGTCTGAGAAGGCTTCAACAGTCGTTTCTGGTGCGTCAGCACTGGAATACAGTAACGGTGTGCTTACAGCGACAGGAGGTGTACCGGTGCTTAAATCTCCTTCTATTTTACAGGCTAATGGGGTCATTGGGATTGAACAATGGGTACAATGAGAATTAATGGAGTCACATTTATAGAGTCCGAGGTGGCCAAACTTTCATTGGATGAGTTTGTCGCTCAGAATATAGATGTATTCTGGAAGGACATTTCTAGAGAAAGGCGGAAATCAAGGCTGGTTTCCGTATATAATAGAATTATCAATAACAGTAATTTAGGAGGCGGGGGAGATTGATCCCCCGTTTTTGCTATGACATTGGAGGAATACGCGAGATGTTGGAAGAAATTGGCTGATGGCATTCAGCCAATGATAAGGGATAAGATGGAAAAGGATGCTCCTCAGTTTGAGGAATATGTACGAGAACAGCTATATAGTGGTGTTGATGGAGATGAAAATCCTTTGATCCCTGGATATACTGAGGACCCATACTTTAAAAAAACTTATGGAGAGCATTGGAAGAAAAACGCCGAACGCTATAAAAATTGGAAGACAAAGATACAGAAACCGAAACCTTCATATCTGGGTTTTTCTGCAAGAGGGAACAATACTCCAAACCTTATCATACGTGGAGATTTTTATAGTTCCATCACGGCAATACCAATATCAAATGGTATAAGGATTGCCAGCTATGGCGTTTCTTTTGGTTCTGATATTGAGAAGAAATATGGCTATAAAATTTTCAAGGTAAGCTCCAAAGCAAGGAGGCATTATGTTACGTACAGGCTTATGCCCTCTATTGAGAAATTTATAAGGAGGTGCGAACTATGAAAAACTGTTTGTGCCAAGGAAATAAGTCAATGAGGGAGATGGAACATATGCGTTCAATCGCAGAGAAGGCTGCTGTTATGGATGAATGTGTTTATATATTATACAAGGTTGGAGATGTGTATAAATTCTGTCGTGAAGGTGAAAACTGGTCAGGCGAGTTTATTGAATTCATATTTCCGTGAAATGATAGCGGACATCCGGAAGGATTACCGCTATCTATGTAAAGGACGGATCTACAAAAGATCGTTTTCTCCTTTTTCAATATTGGCTCTTATTTGCCTTAGAAGCAAGAATGATCCTTCCATCTTGTAATTTCCTAAATTTTGTTTCGCCTGCATGATGCAGCTTTCGATAGTGAGGACTAAATCTGGAGTGAACGCAGATTTGTTAATTTGCATTGTTTTGGGAAGTTGGTTAGCATGATCATTAAACCATGCAATCATTTCATTCAATTCTTCCTCTGTGTAACTTTGTTTTTTTTCAGCCATATTATATTCCCATGATTAATGATGCTTATATCTAAAAACAGTTCGTTTGTTACAAATGTTTTGTGCAAAAAAAGACATTTATTTTTTAATTGAAAAACAAAACTATCAATTATGTTATAATTTAGATTTTGTCTAAATTGTGAATGTGATATTTAATAATTGCGTTACTATATATTACTATGCGTTACTTAGTATTACTATTAATTGATATTGTCTTTTGTTTAATATTCATACCATTGTATAAGATAAAAACATCATTTACCTTTGTATCTGTAACAAGTGCAAAGCGTTACTTGATGTTGATTAAATATTCTCCTATTGGAGTTTATATATGACTGTTCCGTAGTAGCTTGCACCTATTACGGAACTTTCTTTTTATACGATTCCAAGCGTGGATAGTATAAGGGAGGAAAGCAGGAGTGAATAATGGCACAATGAGGTTCGATTCCCCACCTGCTACAATCAGTCAAAATAAATCCCCGAAGGCGGAAGTGACTGAGCCGCCAACGGGGAACAATATTAATCTTATATCGCAAAGATATGGAAAATTTTAATAAGTTAGTACCTATTGATGGGGAAAATGGCGAAAAAAGAACAATAAGTTCACTGCAAATTGCAGAAATTACAGGTAAGGCATATTGTGGCGTGTTGAAAGTCATTAGAAAGATGGATATTATGTGTGTGAAAATAACAATGAAAAATATATTTTCATTATTTGTTTGTTTGAAAAAATGTTGTACCTTTGCAGTGCGACAGTTTTATTATCATATTCGGATTGGGAATTTTTTATGCCCGATATTGAAGTATTGCTTAAAATATAAGCAGAGGTTTCTCCGTACATATTCGCCCCAAAGCCGATATGGAACTGTCGCAAGTTGGAGAAATTCTCTGCTTTCTTTATTTATTAACTTTTAATTTTCATTATTATGCGACAGTTGAATGAAAATCAAATCTTCCAATACAACGGAAGTCCTATTACCTTTCAGAAAGGCGATAGTGTTATGGTAAATGCCACAGAAATGGCAAAGCCGTTTGGTAAATTAGTAGGGGATTGGCTTAGATTGAAAGCTACTACCGAGTTCACAGAAGCACTTTCAGCCGATATGCATATTCCCATATCGGCACTAATTCAAGTAGTTAAAGGTGGTAATAACGAACAAGGCACATGGCTTCACGAAGATGTTGCATTGGAATTTGCCCGTTGGTTATCTCCATCATTCGCTATATGGTGTAATAAGCGTATCAAAGAGTTGCTTCAATACGGCATGACCGCCACACAGCCAACACTTGAACAAATGATTAATAATCCAGACTTGGTTATCAGTCTGGCTACACAGTTAAAGAGCGAACGGGAGGAAAAACAGCGTCTTGAACACCAGAACGCATTACAAGAAGAACAGCTACGCCAAGCAGCCCCGAAAGTAGAATACTGCAACAAGGTCCTTTCCTCCAAAGGCTATCTTACCGTTAACATGATAGCTTCCTGCATCGGTATATCTGACATCAAGCTAAACAAACTCCTTTGCCAATGGGGAATACAATATAAGGAAAGCGGAGTGTACTATCTCTATTCCAAATACCGGGATAAAGGATATACGGTGCATCGGCCGCACGCATATACCGACAGCCTAGGTAATATCAAGACCAGACAACATATGTACTGGACGGAGGCAGGGAAAAGGTTCATACTTGAACTATACAATTCTAAGGTAGCAGCCTAAATATAACATTATCAGTAACTTGTTTATCCGGGTAACACTCGGATAGCCCAACTATACCCAAAATTATGATAGAGATAACAATGGTTTAAAGTAATATATAGCTGCTCTTTAGTCTGTTCCCCACAATCAATTATTTGCTCATAGGTCAAACTCTGATTCTTATCTAATACCAATGAAGAGCCTAAATTTTCGGCCGCTTCCACCCACTTATCACCATAGTTTTCCTTCGCATATTTTTCCAATTCTTCTGCTCTCATTACTTGAGCACTAAGATTCAGACTGAATAATGAAACAATCATTAAGAATAATACTTTTTTCATATAGTTATAATAATTTGGTTATTTTCAGCAAAGTAATATAAACTAAAACACAATTCAAAATATTACGACATATTTATTTGTAATTTAGAATATTGTCTAAATAAATTACAAACATAGCGTTTCAATCTTTATGTTTAAATTTCACCTTCTCACTTCTTTTCCCAGTGCATACAATCAGTTTGAGATGTTTGCCGTATATCCGTTCAAGTCTATTATTTTGTTCTTCCATTTTTTGAAGTATAATTTCAAGTTTATCTATTGTTTTCATAGTCTTTTAAATTATGTTGCGAATCACAACGTTAACGGGCGTAAATACTCCACCCTACCGCCCAGATTGACGGTAGGGTATCATAAATGTGAACGTTGGTAAACCTCCATACAGCATTTACGCTTCTTTATATATGTGGCAAAATAATATTAGTTCTTATAGAAGAAGCTATCTTCGGGCTTCCTCGTAAGCCTGTAGCTTAGGTACAGGCAAACAAATACTATTGGTTTGCGGAATCTTTTAACGATGCGAACTCAGTAATTAAATTGAATGATAAGGATGCGGGAGTAATTATTGCTAAAGGATTTGTGGGAGGAATCGCTCAACATATTGGAGGAATGACAGCTTATAATGTTAACATCCACCCTGTTATAAAAGTTGATATTAAAGATAAAAAAATTCGTGTTACATATACGCTTCAATATTATGAGGTTGAGCAGAACATCGGAGGTGGATGGATGGGAGCTTTTTCTGCTGGTACAACAGGACAGCCTGCGGACACGACAAAGAAAATAGAAAAATGGGGTATAGAAACATGTTATCCTTTCAGTCCCAAGGATCAGCATAAGGCAAAGAAAACATCATCTAAAGCATTGATTATGGCTCATGCATATTCCAATGTTATTATGGATAAAATAGAAGAAGCAGTGAAGAATGGTCTTGTAGGCAATGAAAATGATGATTGGTAATTTAAATAAATTATTTTTCACGGGGAGAAGTTTTTGCTTCTCCCTTTTTTATTCCCTTATCTTCATAATATCAATAAAATCACTATCTTTGCTCTTAGAAGGTGCATGAAGTCATGCATCACCCAAAACTTACGAAAAGACTATGGCAGGAGCAGAATTTAAAATTACTGATGCGATTGATCCTAACATCGTTAAGAAGTTGAATGAGATAAGGATTAATATTCAAACCACATCTTCCGAATATGCGAATTTCACAAAACAATTAAGTGAAGGCATAAATTTTAAGCCGGGTAATCTAAAAGAATACCAGTCTAAGGTTGACAGTTATAATGCTACAATAACCAAATTATATGCTTCTCAAAATAGATTGTCTGAATTACAGACTAGTCAATTAAAGTTATTGACTGATATTTCCCGTAAGATAGAGCTTCTTACCAAACCATTGAATACATTGGCAGATAAGATAACGGAAGTGAAAATAAATCTGAGAGGCGCTTCCGAAGACTTGAAAAACGTGTCACAGGATGCGAAAACTGCTTCTGTTTCATTCCAAGAGGCATCCAAGAAAATATCCATGACTGCTGCTGATTTTGATTCAATCCGTCAGACGGTAAAGGCTTTTGATGCACAAGCCGCCGAATTGAACAGTAGATTAAGTGATAACAAAGAAACAATTTCAGCCTTAAGAACATCTCTGAGGGAATTATCGAAGGAGTATAAGACAGGTTCTATCAGCGAAGAGGAGTACAAGTCCAAAAGAGATGCTACGGTGTCCCAGTTACGCACGCTGACAGAGCAGAATAAACAGTATTCGGCGATATTGAGAAATCATACACAGGTAGCGATTGCCACAACAGGAAGCTATAACGAGATGAAGGCTTCAATGCTTCAACTGGAAAAAGAATATTATAACCTTTCACAAGCTGCACGTGAGGGGGCAAAAGGTATGGATATCTTGAACAATATCGGTAAGCTGAATCAAAAACTAAAGGATATAGATGCACAGATGGGCAATTACCAACGTAATGTGGGTAATTATGCTTCGGGTTGGAATGGGCTTAATGTTTCCATACAACAGATTGCAAGAGAACTTCCAGCTTTGTCTGTTAGTGCCAATACTTTCTTTCTTGCCATATCTAATAACCTTCCTATGTTTGTTGATGAGTTAAAGAAAGCGAGAATTGAATATGAGTTGGCTAAAAAATCAAATCAAACAGCTATACCCGTATTTAAGCAGGTATTGAGTTCCCTTCTTAGTTGGCAGACAGCTTTAGTTGTTGGGATAACTCTTTTATCGAGTTATGGAAGTGAGATAACCAAATGGGTGGGTAGCCTGTTTGATGCAAGAAAAGAAATTGATTATTTAAAACAGTTTCAGGAGGATTTGAATAAAGCTCAAAAAGAAGGTGTAAAAAATTCCCAAGATGAAGCTGTTAAATTGGATATATTATATAGGGCGGCTGTCAATTTGAATAAACCTATGGGAGAACGAAAAAAAGCCGTTGAGGAACTGAAAAAGCAATATCCTTCATATTTTAAAAACATAAGTGATGAAAATATTCTTGCAGGTAAAGCGGCTGATAGTTATCAAAGGTTATCTAATGCCATATTAGCTTCGGCTAAAGCTAGAGCTGTGCAAGATCGTCTTGTGGAACAGGCTAAGCAAAAATTAGAATTGGAAGATCAATTGGCAGAAAAAGAAGAAAAACGTACGAAACTTGAATCTGCTAGAGACCAGATGAAAGCACAATATGAATCCAGTCAAGGGGCAGCTATGGATACAGCTAGAGATATGTATGGGAAATTAAACGAGCAGGTTGAAGATTTGGATGAAGAAATAGGTTCTATATTAAATCAGATATATCGGATAGATAAAGCTAGTAAAGATATAGCAAATTCTATTGATATTGAAGATGTTACATTTGATCCTCATTCTGTTGATAAAGCCGCAAATGATCTAGCACAATATATAGAGAATCTTAGGAATAAAATGGCTGACTTGTCCGTTTCTCTTATAGAGGATGAGCACCAGCGTAATCTTGCTGCCATAGAGAAAGAATATAAAGACCAGATAGCAGTTATAAAGGGATATTCTGAGGAAGAAAACAAACTCCGGGAAATGTTGGTTCAAGAGAGAAAGCAGAAGGTAGCGAAAGAGAATGAGGAATATGCTAAGAAGTTGGCAGAGGCCGAAGAAAAAAGGATCGAGGAAAAGAAAAAGTATACCGATGAGATGCTAAGACTGGAAGAAGAACAATCATCTCTCCGTATAGCAGCTACAAGTACTGGATATAAGGAGCTTGAAAACATTATAACACAAAATTATTCAAAAGGGCTGATGTCGCGAAAAGAATATGATGAAGCCATGCGTGAATTGGAGAAGCAAGCCGCAAACGAGCAATTGCAGATACAGATAGATGCTACTGAAAAAATGATCGAGATAGCGGAAGCATCGGGCGTGGTAAGCAAGCAACAGATTGAAATGCTGAGAGAATCCATAAAGGCAATGGAAGCAGAGATAGGTTCCATAAATGCGGATGATCAGGTGAAAAAAGCGGAAGAGCAACAGGATATTACACGAAGGAATTTTGAAGCGTTGAAAGGTTATTCTTCTGCATTGAAAGATCTTGCATCGGATATCGATAGTCCGTTTGCCGGTATATTTGACGGGATGGATAAGGGATTCAGTATTATGTCTGATAAGATATCGGGTGTTTGGAAAGAACTTACAGACGGTGAGAAGATGGAAAGAACCACCGAGATGTGGGCTTCTATGGTTAGTGGAATTGGTGAAATGATATCATCCATTTATGATCGCCAGATTGAGGCTGTTGAGGCTGAACAGGAAGCGAATGAGAAAGCTGGTGAAGAGGAAATTTCCCGTATAGAGGCTTTAGAAGAAAAAGGGGCTATAACAACAGAAGAAGCCGAAGTGCGTAAACGTGCGGCGGAAGATAAAACGGCACAAAAGAATGCCGAATTGGAGAAGAAAAAAGCTGCATTAAGAACAAAACAAGCAAAGTTTGAGAAAGCTACCAGTATAGCTGAAGCGGCTATACAGATAGCAGGTGGTATTTTGCAGACGATAAAACAATTGGGTTTCCCTGCTGCAATACCTATGATAGCTGCTCTAGGTGCTATGGGGGCGATACAGCTTGCTACTATTATAGCGACTCCTATTCCAAAATACGCCAAGGGTACTGATTCGCATAAAGGCGGATTGGCTGTAGTGGGTGATGGTGGCGTTTCCGAAACGATCGTTACAGATAAAGGGGCGTATATTACTCCGTCTGTCCCTACTTTGGTTGACATCCCTAAAGGTGCGAAGGTTATACCTTATGCTGTGGATATGGACAGGATAAAGGCTCATGCAAATGATTTTGATGGTCTTATGGCATATAGAAGCGAAAACAATCTTCCTCCTGTATCAATAGTTAATGATTATAGCGAACTGGAGAAAAAGATAGGGCATCTGGAGAAATCACAGCAGATAGGATTTGCAAAATTAGCCAAGGCGATAAGAGAAAACAATTATCAGCAATTTTCAAAAAGTATATGATTATGAGGTATACAAGTGACATATATGAACTTCCCTTGTCCGTTTTTATAGAGATCTATACCAATGATAGCAATACTATCGAATTTGACAGTGAGGACAAAGGGGCCGCATCGGCAAAAATTATCAATGACTATATAGAAATTGTTGGGAGCAAACAGTTATCCTCTGAGATATTGAATTGTAATGAACGTATGAATCTCGCAATGACCGTGGAGTGCATGAAGGCATGTGAGAACATGATGAAGTTGAAAATGTATGATGAGGTGCGTGATATTCTGATGAAGATAGGTTATTCGTGCAAGAAAGGTGATGTAATGGTCATGAATGCTAGAATATCCGCGTTAAAATCCCGTGCACAATATGATTTGGACAAGATAAGTAAGGAAAAGAATGAGGAACCGAAGGAGAAGCCTACAAAACGAGGGTTTATAAATGAAGTTGTCGCTATTGGAAAATATAATAAGATGCATATCAATCTGAAAGAATGGACCGCCGGATCTTACGCCTGTCTTGTTAGGCAGACATGCGATGAAATCGATGAATTGAATCGTAAAAAGAAATAATTATGTATTATCGATGTGAGTTACTTATAAATGGTCTGAGGTACAGGGTTACTGATGATCTTGAGAATTGGGACGAGGTGAAGGCTAGTTTCAAGAGAAATGACTATGACGGTGTTATCCGTACTTTTTCTAACAAATTTTCTTTTGCTGGGGATGCTAGAATATTGCTGTTAAAACAATATGATGAAGATTATCTGAATGCTTCCGCTTCAATAATAATAAGTACAAGAAATAACAGTTGGTTGTATAATGAACGGTTTAGTTGCGCTCTCAATTTCTCTACATTGCAGGATAATGGTAGTATCTTACAGATAAATGCCGTGGATGATAGCGTGGCGTCCATGATAAAGGCTAAAAGGGGAACCCAATATGAATATCCTGTTGAAGAGGTGAAAAGTCCCATTCCTCTTGTTTATGACGGGCTTGAACTTTCAGAATCGGCAAAATGGATTCCTACAGGTGACATATACAATGGAGAAGTAGGGGAGATTCCGGATCAAGATAATTTTGTGTCAATGGATTTTGCTGAAAGGTGGCTTCCCATGTCATTATATACAGAGGCAACCGACATTAATATAGGCAATGCCACGGAGATATCGGATCAGTCATATATAAGTATTACGGAGTATTATCTAAATGATAATGGGACGGAGGTGTTGGATGAACGTAAAGATGATGGCACTCTGATATATGCCGTAAAAAGCATCAATTTGTCTGTTGATATTGATTTTAAATTTTGGATAAGCTATAATATCATATCGCCATGGGGCTGGACTAACGGGGTACGTTTCCGACTAGCTAAAATTGGCACGGATAAAAAGACATTGGAAACAATCAGTGAGGTATTCTATGAAACGTATTCCACCGGTCTTATAGAAAAAGAATATTCAGCACATCATGATATATTCTTAGCTAAAGGAGAGAAGCTTGTGCTCCTTTGCAAAGTGCAGTCAGGGAGGGAACAGTCTGGTCCTAACCTTGCTGCCCTTTATCCCGTGGATTCAAAAAGTCGTGTTACGATATCATGGAAAAACAGAATAAATCCTGTTGAGATGGATGTTGTAAATCCCGGCACGTTGCTCAACAGACTACTCAAAAGCATTAACGGGGGAAAAGACGGATTGACGGGGGTAATAGAAAGCATGGGTGACGGAAGGCTTGATAATTGTATGCTCTTGGCGGCTGAATCAGCTCGTAAGATTCCGGGAGCCAAAATATATACATCCTTCACCAAATTTGCAAGTTGGATGAGTTATGTGTTCGGATACGCTTATGACATATCCGGCAATACGATAACTTTCCGGCACAGAGGCAAATACTTCTCGGATGATGTTGTCAAAAAAATAGATGATTTATCCGATTACGAGATGAAGGTTAATTCCGCATTGGTGTATTCGCGCATACGGATAGGCTTTGACAAACAGGATTACGACACGGCTAATGGTAAGGATGAGTTTCGTTTTACGAATGAATATACCACAGGCGTGACCATGACGGACAATAGCCTTGAAATGATATCTCCATACCGTGCGGACGCATACGGCATAGAGTTCCTTGCTGACAAGATAGGTGAAGATACTACAGACAACGAAAGTGACACTGATTTATTTATGGTAGGGGTGAAATCTGATTCGTCTGGACTTAAGTATATATTGAACAGGGATTATCTTATGGGTGGCGTTCTCAGCCCTGACACAATGTTCAATGCCATGTTTTCTCCTTCTTCTATGGTTTTGGCCAATGAAGCATATATCGGTTCATCTGTTGAGATGCTTACTTTTGCGTCTTCAGATGGTAATAGTGATGTGGGTATTGATGGAATGGGGGAAAGCAGGGATATAATTCTTTCAAAAAGGATGTTTACTGTGGCGGAAGTAGAATTTGAAACTTCGGATGTAGAGCTTCCGGAAGATCTTACAGGAATTGTTGAATTTGAACATCAAGGCAAGGTTATACAGGGATATTATCAGCAGGCTGATTACAATTTCACAAAATCACAAAGTTCAAAGGTAACTTTGATTGTGAAAAATTCTAATTCTTTATAAAGATTCAATTTTTAATTATTACATTTGCAATGAAAGCTTGTGAAGTCGCAAGCTGCTAGAAACTAACGAAAAGACCATGATATCAATCGGAGATGTTTGCCCGTTATTCTTCAAACCGCTGAAATATAAATATTCAAATGCAGGATGTTTCAGACAAGTATTTTCCTTGTCAGACAACATTTTGCTGCAAATTTTCTGCGATAACGGTGAAATACCTTTGGCTTCTTTGAATGATAAGATTGGCAATATCTCCTCGTCAATAGCACTGCTCACTTATGATGTTAATGAAAGCGTTAAGATGTATTATGCCTCATTATCTCCTTCGGAGGGGATATATACAGTAACTATAGGCGATAAGGAATGTGAGGAATTCTGTGTGTGTGAGAATATAGGTGATTCTATATTGATTGAATATTCCCATAAGGATAATAATTCTGCATTTGATAATATATTCTGGATTGATGATGTTCAGCAGATGTTTCAGTTCAGAATAATAGGAGGATTCAAACCGGATGGGGTGGACTTAAAAGTTGAGAACGAACAGTTCGTGAACCAGAAGCAGGAGATAATAGAAATGTATTCTCTTCCTTATAAGACATTTGATTTTGTATTTGGGACAAGTCGTGGTGTTCCGTATTATATAGCGGAGTTCATAAATAAGTTACTTTGCCTTTCTCACGTTAACATAGACGGTAATTTGTATGTACGGGAAGGGGATTCTGTCCCGGAAAAGCTGGATACAATAGGTAAAAAACAGATGTTTATATATAAAGTGACTTTACGCCCTAGAGAAAACGATATTGCTGGGATCGGAGGCAAAACTGAGATCGCAACTTCTTCTTCAGGTATAGCATTTTTGCTAACTAATCCTGAAGAGGACGATGTGTTAAAATACAAGAAGGCGCAAGCTGCTTTTGTTAATGAAAATTATGTGTAATCATGGCTAGAAATCATCCTATAAAGATATTGTGGTACGGTTCGGAAACGGATGCAGAAGGAAATCCGATTATACCGAAAATATCCCCATCATTTGAAAAGCGATTGGAAGGGTTGAATGAGGGTGAGATATACATACATAATGATGATAAGAATCCTTCTATTTACATAAGGACCAATAAAGACCGGGTTGTTGCCATATCGGGAAGTGCAAATATAGAGGAACTTTCCAAATATTTTATCTCAAAGATAAATAACGACACGGCCAACGGTCTGATCACTTTTTTAAAAGGTCTTTTGATTGGTAAGAACGGTAGTGGAATCACTGTACTTGAGAACGGTATGTCACAGGCTGTTGTTGATTATCTGTATGTCAAGGTCAAAGCCGTTTTTGACGAGCTTGAAGTAAAGAAGAAGACGTATGTAGGTGGCGAGCAGGTGATTTCCCATGCAGGCATGAAATGCAACCGTGTGGATGAGTTGGATGATGTCTACCGTTGTTATTTCAAGGAAGAGGAAGACGGAATTGAGATAGAGAACCAGTTTACTCCGGGATCTCTCGCCATCGCACAGGAGTGCAATATCAAGACAGGCATTTCGCATCATGTCGGCAACCGCTATTACTGGCGGTTGGTCACAGCAGTAGGTGAGAATTATATAGACCTGTCCAAGACCGTGTGTGATCCTAATGTCGAGAACGATGTTCCGGTGGCAGGTGATGATATCGTGGGATTAGGCCATAAGACCGATATTACCCGACAGGCGGCGATAATTCTCTCTTCGGTGAACGAAGTTTCTCCGTCCATCATCATGTATCAGGGTATTAATGATTTTACCTTGACCGGGAAAGACGTTATATCTTTTGATTTTGACAAATCTACCGGCAAGTCCCGAATGAAGGTGTACGGAGATACGTACATTGGTGACAGGGACCGGACCACTTACATGGAATACACTCAGGATAAAGGTGTTGATATCAAAGGTATGTTCCATATCGAGCAGGGTTCCACCGGATGGCGTAACATGGAAGGGCTTCCGGATGAGATACAGGCGGCGGCAGATCTTGCCCAAGAGGCTAAGGATGCGATAGACAATGCGGCTGTCGGCTCGGTCAATCTGTTGCGTAACTCCGGGTTTACCGGAGATTATGAGACAGAGGACCTGTCTGCCGCTACCGAGCTATCGGCGGATACCGAACTTTTTAGCAAGCAACTGGAATATTGGACGGGAGTGGCTACCGTATCTGCGGACAGTGATGCCGGCTCCGGGTACTCTGCCGCAATCGGTAGTTTGTCCCAGTCCGTATCATTGATTAAAGGAGAAAGTTATGTTATCAGTTACAAAGCAAAGGGTACGTCTGTGTCTGTTTCGTGCGGTTCTTTCAGTGTTTCTCAACCTCTCACATCCTCTTATCAGAGATATACCCATAAGATCACCTTCAATGGCAGTGGTATATTTCTTGTCAGTGGTACCGCAACCGTTTGTGACCTTCAGTTAGAGCGTGGGACCATCGCTACCGACTGGAAACCTTCAATTCTTGACAACGACAAGGCAACAGCCGGTTTCCAGTCAATCAATTATATCGCCAGCGCGATTAAGGATGGTTCTGTGGACATCCTTGGCGGTTTGATATTGGCCAATATGATCCAGTTAGGCAACTACAAGGATGGCAAGATGCAGAAGGTCACAGCCGGAGTTAGCGGCATATACAATGACGATGATGATGTGGCGTTTTGGGCAGGAGGAAAACTTGAACAGGCTATATTGACCGTGATGAGGTTTCGTAATGATCCGAATTATCAACCCACCGATGAAGAATGGGCGAATATGGCGAACTTCGTTGCCACTCATGGCGGTGATGTGTTCTTGAGAGGATATATCTATGCTTTGGGCGGTAAATTCAGAGGGGAGGTCAATGCGGAAAGCGGAATCTTTAAAAATGTAAAGTCGCCTAATGGCAATTTTAAGATTGATGAGGATGGCAATATCTGGATAAAAGGAGAGGGAGAGTTTAGTGGTACTGTCAATGTCATATCATCCAATGGTTACAAGATCGTAATATCCCCTGAGGATGAGTATTCCGTACCGTCTATCAGAATGTATGATTATAATGGGGAAGAACTGTTCAGTATCTCCCTACAGTACGGACTTGGAGGGATGATTCCCAGTATTTCCATGTTCGATCCTTCTAGCAGTGATAGATTATATTTCCGCCCGGATAGTATGGTCGCGGAGCAAAAAGGAAGTGACGGTTATATATATCAGACCCAGATAATGGGAGGACGCATAATTATGGTTAAAGGTTCTGAGATTGTATGGGATCAGAACATGTTGCCCAAATAAAGTGAAGTGATATGGAACTGAATACTATTAACAAAACAGGAACTTGGAGTGAGGCGGCAGACCGTCTTAACAACAACTTTAGCAAGACTTCTACCGAAGTGGAGAAGGTCAAGCAGAACGGCATCCGCAACAAGGGGTTGTTCTCTACTCTTGAATCACTGGAAGAGGCTGTTCCATCTCCTGTTGTAGGTGACTGGGCTGTTGTGGGTGACACCATACCGGGTCCTATATATGAATGCAAAACAAAGGGAAAATGGAGTCCTACAGGCACGACAGGAGGTGGCGGAAGTGTTGACTTATCCAGCTACCTGACAGCCGAGGAGATAGACGATGTAACATCAATATTATAGTTATGAGAATCAATTATCAATCTGATTTTAAAATCATAGAAAAGAACTTGAACGGAGATGTAAATACTCCATTCCGGTTTACTTACTTCAATCCGTTCAAGGGGAAGTTTGTAGCCTCCTTTGACGGGCATGAGTATGCCGGTTGCAGCCGCATGGAAGATGGCAGTCTGCTTGTCGCTTTTGATAACCCCTGTTTCTCCCCCGGTATTCTGAAGGTAAAACGGGAATACTTCATATCCGATTCAGACTTTCAGAATGGCATCTGCAATCTTGTTTCCGTTGAAGATACGGGAATCGTTCTGACTACCGGGAAGACCGATGAAAGTACGGCGGAGATCATGTCTTATCCGGATTATGCCGCATACAATGCGGTACAGAGCGTTTCTCTGTCAGAGAGGGAGTATGATGATGTGCTGAGTGATTTTGTACCTCCTCTGCCACCGGAAGAGGAAGAATGATTTAATAGTTAAATAAATAGTTACATAAAATAATGATAGCTTAAGTTCCCCCGGAACTTAGGCGGATGAAAGGAGATATTATGGCAAAAATGCATAAACTGACCAAGGGTGGACAAACCATATTCCCGGCTACCATCTATGACGCAGTGGTCAATCCCAAAACACGCAAGAATCTTACAGCAGAACTTTCCGAGCTATCGTATCATTCTGTCCTGTTACATCAGATCCAACTATATCAAGGCTCCTTTACTTTCACCGGAAAAATAAACAACGACGAAGTTAGTATTGCTCAGAACAGATTAAAGTCTTCTGTATTCGTGACCAAACCGGTCAAGCTGATAGTCCCCGACGGATTCAGCATCAATCTAGTGTATGCGGATGATGATTATAACATTGTAGGTGACATTATAAGGGGTGCAACCGAAATAACCACCCAATACCCCTACGCAAGAATAGGGGTAATCAGGCAGGATGGCGGTAATCTGACACCTGATGATGTGCAGATACCCGTATATGATACTTATTCTCAGAAGATGCATGACGAATCAATGGTACATGCGGAGAAAATTGTACAAAGTAGCTTCTTCCTGAAGGATACGGGGACGGAGGCATTCATCATGGCCCGGAATATGATAAGGGAGCTTTATGTGTCCACCGTGGAGGAAGGCTTGAGGCTGATGTTGATCCGCAGGTTCGGTGATGCCGGTATTACTGACACCCGGGTGATCATTGGACAGACAACCGATGGAGTTCAGA
>ULTF01022816.1_pt1 | contig 28777 bp, 20 predicted proteins | sample 1957371 | NCBI WGS metagenome assembly ULTF01 (sample SAMEA4835727, study PRJEB28245) | human gut metagenome | biome: gut microbiome; material: fecal sample | place: Denmark | collected 2008
AAAAAAGCAGGCATCGCTTATTCCGACAATCTTCTTACCTCGGAACTTGACGAGGACGAAAACTATACTTTTCCGAGTATCACTCCTCAGCAGAATGATACCGATGATAATTTTGAAATTAACACGGATGTATTTAACAAAATAAGAGCCGAAAGAAATGCCGCAAGACAAAGACTTGATTCAAATGAGATTTCTTCCGATTCGTCATCCTTTGAAAAGCAGGAATATGTTTCCGTGATTAATAATACAAGCGAGAATCATGCGTCAAGCGGAGCAACACTCAAAAAGATTCACTCCGAAATGCCCCAGCACCATACGGTGAACAGAAGCAGACACTACATAAATTCCGAGGAAGCTTCGGAAAATAAAAAAACGGATGACGGTAACCGTTATTCCGTGAACAGAAAGTTTTAACGGGTGATATTGTGTTCAGACTGCCCGTATGCCCGCATTGTCACGCAATTTATCGTTACTGTGACGCAAGGAAGAGCTTAAATACAAAAATTCACACCTGCTATCACTGCAAAAAGCAGTTCAAAACCTCATTTTCGGGACTTTGGATTTTATTTTTGATTGCAGTTGTGATAGGAATTTTCGTCAATATCTTTGAAATGACGGCTTTTTCAGGCACAAATGTGATAGCGTTGATGATTACAAATATCGTACTTATACTGTTTTTTCTGCTTTTTGTGCCGTTTTTTACAAAATTCAGAAAATTCGGAGCAGACGCTCAAAAAAGCGAAAATATTCAAATATCAAAAAAGCAGCAGAAAAAACAAACGAACAAAAACGCTGTTCGTTCATCGAATAAACGGAGGTAAGTGTTTTGGATAATCTTGAAAACAACGAAAATATGAATGAAAATATTGATGAAACCAACGAAAATATAAACGAGGAAGCCATTGATGAAGCCTACGAAAAAGAGATTGAGGCTGAAAAATTGGTTGAATTTGACGGCGAATCCGAGGGTATGGAGCTTTCAAAGGTTGAACAGGAATACGGCGCAGATGAAATTCAGGTTCTTGAAGGACTTGAGGCTGTAAGAAAGCGTCCCGGCATGTACATCGGTTCAACAGGACCGAGAGGACTTCACCACCTTGTTTACGAAATCGTAGATAACTCAATTGACGAAGCACTTGCAGGTTATTGTACAAAAATTGATGTTGTCATCGAAAAGGGCGATATAATCAGAGTAACCGATAACGGTCGTGGTATTCCTGTCGGCGTGAACAGCAAAACAGGACTCCCTGCCGTAACGGTTGTATTCACAGTTCTCCACGCCGGCGGAAAATTCGGCGGAGGCGGTTACAAGGTTTCGGGCGGTTTGCACGGCGTAGGTGCGTCTGTTGTAAACGCACTTTCCGAGTGGCTCGAAGTCAAGGTTTGTGACGGCGAGGATGTTTACTTCCAGCGTTATGAAAGAGGAAAAATTGTAACCGACCTTCAAAAAATCGGCAAGTCTGATGTTAAGGGTACGGAGGTACGCTTTAAAGCCGACCCTGAAATTTTTAAAGAAACCACGGTTTACGATTACAGCGTTTTGGAAAGAAGACTTCGTGAACAGGCATTTCTCAATGCAGGTGTTCACATTGAGCTTCGTGACGAGCGTGACCTTGAAAATATTATTCAGAATAACTTTGTCTATGAGGGCGGTATCAAGAGCTTTGTTGAGTATATTCACAAAAAGCGTTCTCTTGAAGTTATTCATCCCGATGTAATTTACTTTGCGTCAAGAAACGCAGATGACACGATTGCGGTTGAAATTGCACTCCAGTACAACGAAAGCTACAACGAAAATCTGCTCACTTTTGCAAACAACATTCATACAACCGACGGCGGTACTCACGAAGAAGGATTCAAAAGAGCACTTACCTATGTTATGAATGACTATGCAAGAAAGTTCGGAAAATTGAAGGACAATGATAAGAACCTCAGCGGTGAAGATGTCCGTGAAGGACTTACCGCAATTGTCAGTGTAAAGCTCAAAGAGGCTCAGTTTGAAGGACAGACCAAGGCAAAACTCGGTAATACCGAGGTAAGAGCAATGGTTGACCGCCTTATGAGGGATAAGCTTTCTGTTTATCTCGAAGAAAATCCTGCTGTTGCAAAGGTAATTTTTGAAAAGGCGCTTGCGTCGTCAAGAGCAAGAGAGGCTGCAAGAAAAGCAAGGGAAAATGCAAGAAGAAAATCTCCGCTTGACTCCGCACAGCTTCCGGGTAAGCTTGCCGACTGCCAGTCAAAAGACAGCAGCGAAACAGAAATCTTCATAGTCGAGGGTGACTCTGCGGGCGGTTCAGCAAAGGGCGGCCGTGACAGAAGAATTCAGGCTATCCTCCCTCTTTGGGGTAAAATGCTCAATGTTGAAAAAGCAAGAATTGACAGAGTTTACGGAAATGACAAGCTTATGCCCGTTATCACTGCACTCGGCACAGGCATAGGTGATGAATTCGATATTGCAAAGCTCAGATATGACAAGGTTATCATTATGGCGGATGCCGATGTTGACGGTTCGCACATCAGAACCCTTCTTTTAACTTTCTTTTTCAGATATATGCGTCCGCTTATCGAAGAAGGCCATGTTTACATTGCTCAGCCGCCTCTCTTTAGAATTTCAAAGGGCAAAGAGCATAAATATGCGTATTCGGACCTTGAGCGTGACCAAATTCTGGCTCAAATTGAGGGTAAAACCGAAGTTCAGCGATACAAAGGTCTTGGTGAGATGGACTCCGAGCAGCTTTGGGAAACAACAATGAATCCCGAAACAAGACTTATGCTTCGTGTTGATCTCAGCGATGCAGAACAGGCAGACGAAACCTTCACAATTCTTATGGGTGATAAGGTTGAGCCGAGAAGAGATTTCATTGAAAAAAATGCAAAATATGTACAGAATCTCGATGTCTGATATATTACGATAAACCAAAATTTTAAAAACGGGGTGATTTTATGCACGCAAGAACAAAAGTTACAGTTCGTTACGCAGAAACGGATAGAATGGGAATTGTACACCACTCAAATTATCCGATTTGGTACGAAATAGCAAGAAATGACTATATCAAAATGTTCGGAATCAGCTACACAGACATGGAAAATGCAGGTGTAATGACTCCCCTTTTGAACCTGAGTTGTCATTTTGGAATCCCTGCCCTTTATGAGGACGAGCTGATTATCCGCACTTGGGTGCAGACTATCACAGCCGCAAGAATTATTTTTACATACACGGTAAAGCGTATTGAAAAGGACGGTTCGGAAACCGAACTTGGCTACGGAACAACCGAACACGGTTTTGTAGATTCCAAAACATTCCGTCCCACAAGCATCAAAAAACGCTTTCCGAAACTCTACGAAGATATTTCAGCCGCAGTAAAACACTTTTGATATTAAATTTTTTAAATTTATTTATCAGTGAAATTCGTTTTAACGGGTTAGTAGGGGTAGCCTTGCGACCGCCGCCGGTGGCGGATAAAGGGAGCAAAGCGCTGTCTGAAATAACGAGCAAAAGGCGGCACATTTATGTGCAACGCATTGCGACTATATTTCAGACGGGAAGATATCATCCGCCCGCTTGATGAATGAATTTGTTTACACATATGTTTTGAAGTGATTTAAACTGTGTATTAAATTTTCACGCATTGCGTGAAATCGTGTGCAACACACACGAACGGGAGAACAAGGTTCTCCACTACAGATTAAAAATAACATTGCTGTATAAAAATACAATTTACTTTAAGTAAAAACAAAATTACACTCTAAATTAATTAAAAAACGCAAAATAATATTATTATAAATTATTGAACAGACAGTAACAAGAGCTTGAAAAGCGAGGAAAGAATATGGATAACGAACAGAATCAGAACAAGAATTCGAGAATTATTGATGTCGATCTGCAAAATGAAATGAGAAAAAGCTTTTTGGACTACTCCATGAGCGTTATTGTTTCCCGTGCGTTGCCCGATGTCAGAGACGGTTTGAAACCTGTTCACAGAAGAATACTCTATACAATGAATCAAATCGGTCTTGATCCGTCAAAGCCGTACCACAAGTGTGCCGACACGGTAGGTCAGGTGCTTGGTTCGTATCACCCTCACGGTGACGCCTCGGTTTATGACGCAATGGTTCGTCTTGCACAGGATTTTTCCATGAGATATATGCTTGTTGACGGTCACGGTAACTTCGGTTCGGTGGACGGTGATCCGCCTGCCGCTTACCGTTATACAGAGGCAAGAATGAGTAAAATTTCTCTTGAAATGCTCACGGATATCGAGAAAAACACGGTTGACTTTATGTCGAACTACGATGACCGTCTTAAAGAACCGACTGTTCTTCCAAGCCGTTTTCCAAACCTTCTCGTAAACGGTTCAAGCGGTATTGCTGTTGGTATGGCAACCGAAATTCCTCCGCATAACCTCGGTGAAACAATTGACGCAGTTTGTACTCTCATTGACAATCCCGATGCCGAGCTTGCAGAGATTATGGAGTGTATGCCCGGACCCGACTTTCCGACAGGCGGTATTATCATGGGCAGAAGCGGTATTCGTGCCGCCTATGCAACAGGTCGAGGAAAAATCACCGTAAGAGCCAAGACTGAAATTATCGAAGCTAAAAACGGCAGATATAAAATTATCGTTACGGAGCTTCCGTACAAGGTCAACAAAGCAAGACTTATTGAAAACATTGCCGACCTCGTAAAGGATAAGAGAATTGAGGGTATTTCAAATATCGAGGATCATTCCGACCGTAAGGGCATGCACATTGAAATTGACATCAAGAGAGATGCCTCACCTCAGATTGTTCTTAACCAGTTGTTCTCATACACACAGTTGCAGACAACCTTCGGTGCAATTATGCTTTCTATCGTTGACGGCGAGCCTAAAATTCTTTCACTCAAGGAAATGCTCCAATGCTATATTGAATTTCAGGCTGAGGTTATTCGCCGCCGTACTGATTTTGACCTAAAAAAAGCCCGTGACAGAGCCCACATTCTTGAGGGCTTGAAGATTGCGCTTGACTTCATTGATGAGGTAATCAAAATTATCAGAAACAGCAAGGATACTGCAAGCGCAAAAGCAGGTCTTATGGAGCGTTTTGGTCTTGATGATGTTCAGGCTCAGGCTATCGTTCAAATGCGTCTTGGTCAGCTCACAAATATGGAGCAGACTAAGATTGAGGATGAAATTGCAGCCCTCCACGCAAAGATTGAAGAATATCTCGAAATTCTTGCAAGCGAGCCAAGGCAGCTTGAAATCGTAAAAGAAGAAATTATGCAGATTCGTAATAAATATGCCGACCCGAGAAGAACAGAAATTTGTGCTGTCAGCGGTGAGGTTGATATTGAGGATCTTATTCCGCAGGAGGAGTGCGTTCTTACACTTACACAGTTTGGATATGTAAAGCGTCTTTCTGCCGATACCTACAAAATTCAGCGCAGAGGAGGTCGCGGTGTATCGGGTATGTCACGCCGTGAAGAAGATATTGCGGCTGAAATGTTCGTAATCAATTCACACGATTATGTTCTGTTCTTTACCGACAAGGGCAGAGTTTATCGCCTTAAATGCTATGAAGTTCCCGAGGGAAGCCGTCAGTCAAAGGGTGTGAATATTGCAAATCTGATCCCGATTTCACCCGATGAAAAGGTAACCTCAATGATAAGAGTGCCTGAATTTGACGAGGAAAAATACCTTGTTATGGTCACCCGTCAGGGCATTATCAAGCGTATTGAACTCAATGCATACAACACCTCAAGAAAGGGCGGTCTTATCGCTCTTGAACTCAACGAGGGTGATGAACTTGCGTGGGTAAGAATGACCGACGGCAACAGTCAGGTTATTATCGCCACCAAGAAAGGCATGGCTATCCGCTTTAACGAAACCGACATTCGTGCAATGGGCAGACAGGCTCGAGGTGTTAAGGCAATGGCTCTCAAAGAGGGCGACTGCGTAGTCGGAATGAGTGTTGTCCGTGAGGGCGGTCTTGTTCTCACAGTTTCCGAAACAGGCTACGGCAGACTTTCAAGTCCCGATGATTACCGTATTCAGAGCCGTGGCGGTAAAGGTCTTACCAACTACCACACGGAAAAATACGGCGATGTTGCCGCTATCAAGGTGGTTAACCTTGACGATGATATTATTATCATCTCGGAAGAAGGCATTATTATCAGAATTGCCGCCGAATCAATTCGTGTTTGCGCCCGTCCTTCAAAGGGTGTAACCGTAATGAAAGTAAACGGTGACGACAGGGTTGTAACAATAGCCCGTGTTCCCCACATTGACAGTGAAGATGATGAATCAGCCGAGAGCGAAGATAACGCAGAAAACGGCGAACCGTCAGAAGCGGTTGCAGAAGAAGTTTCCGAAAATAACGAGGGTGAAACTTCTGATTCAACCGAAGAAAATACGGAAGAATAATTTATAAAAATAAAAAAACTCCACTTTTTTAAGTGGAGTTTTTGACACATATGAAAATCTGGTGATTTGATGAAAAAATCTTTAGTTCTGATTGTAGCGGCAATCCTCATGCTTTCACTTTTCGGCTGTTCTGACAAGAAGAATGCCGATGTTTCCGGTGTAGTAGATGCGCCCGATAAATTTTCTACTCTTGATGAGGCAAAGGTAACAGAAAATCCGAACATTCGCAAAGAAAGTGAAAATGTAAACGGAATGTGCTACGCAATCACTCTTGAAGAATTTACGTATAATTACAACGAAATGCTCAAAGAGGCGGGTAATCTTGATATGATTAATCCAAAGGGTTGGAAAATGCTCGGCAGTCCTCAGAATGACGCAAACGGAACGGAGTATCAGTATTATTACTACAATGCCGATAAAATCAACTTCACAGCCTCTGTTGAAACAAAGACAAATTATATTATGAATATCGGTCTCGGAACAACAATGAGCAACTTTGTTTCGATTGAGAACGAGAAAAATAACAGCGATACAATCCTGATGAAAAGTGCCGTAATGGCTGCCGCAGTAAGCGGAATGGGCATTAATAAGGTTGATACAATTCAGGATATTTTCTATCTTACGACCTTTGAAAATACAAATGAGCTGTGGTACAACGGCAATGTCTATGCTCTCAGCACCAATGAGGATAAGGCAGACAGTGAACGCAGTACAATGCTGTTTCGCACCTTTCCTATCTCTGATGAAGTAAAAGAAAACTGGGGCATTGACGAGTATGAAAGCTATGTGGCAAACGCAACCCAGATAACAACAAACGCAAATTAAAATTGAATTTTGCAAAAAGACAAGGCGACTATCGTTTTCGATAGCCGCCTTATAGTTTAATCTGTTCTGTTATCCGTCTTACTTTTTCTTTCTGTCAACAGCCGTTGCGGTAATGAATACACCGCCGCTGGCAAACAGCAGAGCGACCCACAGGAACATATTTCTGTTGTCGCCGGTTTTCGGGCTTGTTGTTTCATTGCCGGTGTTTGTTCCAACGATTCCGTACTGATTGCTGTTATCGTCGGTCTTCAGTTTTTTTGTCTCATTGTTTGTTTCATTGTTTATATCATTGTTTTTCTCTTTGCCGGTGTTTGTCGCTATGATTCCGTATTGACTTAAATGGCTTGTTTCAAATACTATATAGCCGTTTTCTACCGTAGCAGGAATGGTTTCTTTAATCTCATCATTTACAATGTAAACGACTTCGTATTTGTCATACCCATTCAAATCCTCCGGCAGAGCAATTCTGATCTTCATTTTGGTGTCGCTGATCTTCACAACATTGTTGTTTCCGTCAAGCACGTTGATGTCCGTTATGAACCTTATGTTCTTATCTGCCAACTCTTTTTTGACTTCAACCTCACGAATATCTAATTTATAATCCTTGTTTATTCCGTCAGGAAATTCGATAACCGCATTTATTTCTCCTGTGCTTTCAAGTTTGTTTACTGTTTCGGAAGCAGGAGGCGTAATCGGCGTGGTAGGATTAGGATTTTCGGGGTTCGTCGGTGTGCTGTTGTTTTTGGTCCAAGAAGCATAAAGAGTTACATTTTTATACCTCTCATAACCCGATTCGTATGTGATCAAAGTATCTTTATCAAATTCTTTATTGGTTTCCTCGTTATTGTCCCAAATTCTCCAATAAACATACTTGTAATTATTTCCGCTGCCGTCTTTTTTGGTGTTCCAGCCGTTAAAGGTATAGCCGTCTCTTGCGGGAACATACGGTAAAAGTGACATTGACGCGCCAGAGTCTCTGCCGCCTACATAGTCGTATGTGTTAGACTCCTTACCATTGAGCTGTCCGCCGTTAGCATTGAGAGTTAATACTATACCGTCATTATCAAAGGTGTTTTTGGTATAGGTTGCGAGAACCTTCACAACATCCCTTTCTTTAAAGCAATCGGCCGGCACAGAGGTTACATACTCACCGTCTAAGTCCCAACCTACAAAGGTATATCCATCTCTTACAGGTGTGTATTTTGTCAAGTCAACCGTCTGATACTCGCTTGAGCTGCTTGTCATGGTTATTTCATACTTGCCGTTTATGTCGCCGCCTAAACCGTCAAGCGTCAGGTAATATGTGCCTGTTCCCTTTAACGGTTCTTCGGAGAAGGTAGCATAAATCCTAAGACCGTTGGTGTATTCCACCTCTTCGTCTTCTACATAAAAGGTACCCTCCGAATTGAAATCCGACAAAGGTATATCCTCTGCAACCTTTGTTTCTCCTGTCCAATCCGTTGCCCAATAAACAAATTGCGTTTCGCCGTTGAACGGAAGTACGCCCGCAGTCAATTCGGATAAGCTTACCGTTGTGTCGCCGTCGGCAACATCAAACTTTATCATTTTTGAATAATCGCCGTCGACCTTGCCGTTCATACCGTTAAGGCCGCAGGTGAGTATCAGCGTATATTTTCCGTCGTCCTTGACTGTAGCGGCATTGACCGTGATTATGCCTGAAATGCTGAATATTGCTACGAGTAATAACAAAAGTGCCGATTTCAATTTCATACTGACTTTCCCTCCTGAGTTTTTGTTAAGGTTCTTTGATTTTTTCATAAGAGTTCCTCCTTTATTTAAGCCTTATTTCAAGTCATTTTTACTTTTTCTTTCTGTCAACAGCCGTTGCGGTAATGAATACACCGCCGCCGGCAATCAGCAGGACAATCCACAAAATCATATTATCGGTATTGCCTGTTTTCGGTGAGGCTGTATTTATCGGTTTGTTTGTTTGATCAGCAGAACTGCTTTCGGAAGAGGCAGTATTTATAGGCTTATTCGGTTGGTCATCCGAGCTGTTTCTAAAATCTGTCACAGGAATATCAACGGCAGTCTTTTTGTAACCGCAGACGGTGCATTCTTCATGCTTTGAGCCTTTTTCGGCAGTAGTGGCTTCCTTGTCAATAATCCATTTAAAGTTGTGAGCCGTTATGTCAGCCTTGTTGCCGCATTCACATTCGTGCCAATGATTTGTTTCATCATACTTCCATTCCGTACCGTACTTGTGTGTATGTCCGTCTGCGACAGGAGTCATAGTAAGGTCGGTTTCAACCCAGAAACTCTGGGTGTCACTTCCATCGCCTATGCGAGTGTACTTCACTTCCCGACCGTTAATCTTTAGTTTGGCATCGGGAGAGATGTCGTCAGTATAGGCAGTCACATATACGCCGTAGTGATAGGTTTTTCCGGCTTCAAAAGCGGTGATTTTGTTAGTATAAATGTCGCTGCCCCACTCCGGCTCTGTAGAAACTATGCCGGTATTCTCGTCTAAGCTCCACCACTCACAACGGAATGCATACGGAGCGTCGTCAGGCACCGTTCCTGTGAATACAGGCTTATCACCATTCTTAAAGGTCAGGGTTGCGTTATTGATTTCAATCACGGAGATTTCCTTGGTTGCTTCCGGGCGAATTGTTTCAACATTCATAATAAACAAGCCATCCACGGTTTTAACTGCATTGGCGGTTGACGATATCGGGTTCCCGTTTATCGTAACGGAGCAATTATCCGCAAAGGTATATCCGTTTTTCTCTCTCAACTCGATGGAGTACATATAGGTTTTACCCTCTTCAAACTGAGTAATCTTTTTCATGGAAGGCGTATATTTGCTTTCATCGGAATACCAGAACGTAATCGGCTCTCCGTTCTCCATTTCCTCCCAGCATTCATAGGCAATCTCATATTCTTCTAATGAAGGATCCACCAATACTTCTGCCGTTGCCTGCGGAGTGTCACCCGAACGATAAGCGAATTTTACATTCGCAATGTAGGCGTTATTTATAGTTGCTTTGTCCTGAGAACCTCCATCAATAGCTTGCACGATCAGATCATAGGTTATATGATACACTTGATATTCATGAACAACAAGATTCTTATTCACACTTCCGGAAGCTGCTTTTTCGAGAGCATCCAGATCGCCGACGAGTATGGAATCGCCGGTAATAATATTACTACTCTCAAAATGATCAAACACCATATTGCCGTTACGATTTTCAATGGTAATGCTTCCTCTTGAAGAATACTGTGCATTGATTTCATCATCAATTCTTTTGATTTCTGCCTGCACCGCATCACTGTTAACATTGCCTTCAACGAAATCCCCTGATTTGGTCACTTCTGTTGTTTCTATCACATTGCCGTCTGCATCTTTAATGGTGACCTGCGCAGTTGTTTCAACCTTTGTGTGATAGAAATGGCTATAGTGGTTAGTGGTAGTGCCTCCGGTCACATCTGTTACACCGGCATATGCTGTAATCGGCACAATGGATAGTGCCAAGTACAAGGTCAGCAGAACAGTCAACAGTTTTTTTGGTTTTGTTTTTTTCATATTCATCTTCTCCTTTCAACGGCTAACGCCGCATAAAATGTTTTTGGCTGTATCCGTTTGGTATTATTACCGTCCGTTACCGCCATATTGGCAGGTTGGCTGTGATAAACACAACCCCGTATACCTGTCAAAGATTTCACCATTATTTTAGCATATTTTACGCACAATTTTACCATAATTCCAAAAAAGTCAATTGACTATTTTGGAATTATTCTGTAATATACTCTTATAACATTGTTAAAAACAAACTCGTTTGGAGTGATATCTATGAAATTTTCTGAAAAATTAAACGATTATATTGAGCAGTTGTCCTGTACGGGAAAAGATATCTGTAATTTATCCGGCATTTCCGCGGCATCTCTCAGCCGATACAGAAACGGCGAACGAGTACCCGAGCTTGGAACAAAGCCTTTTGAGGATTTATGCTGTGCGCTGGCACAGATTTCCACACAAAAAGGAAAGTTACAAATCACCGCTGACGCTGTGAAAAAAGCGTTTGTAAGCTGCGATGATTTTGTATCCACAGACAAGGAGTTACTGCGGAAAAATTTCAACACACTTCTCTCTGCACTCAATGTCAATCTGACGCAGTTGTGTCAGTACACAAATTATGATGCGTCTGCCGTTTTTCGCATTCGTAACGGCTCAAGAAAGCCCGGAGATGCCGAGCGTTTTGCCTCTGCAGTTGCTTCGTTTGTAACAAGAACAATGCAGATGCCGTCCGAAATTGCCGCCGTTGCAGAATTGATTGGCTGTGATATTGATGAAATTTATGATTTGTCGGTTCGATACGCAAAAATAAAAAGCTGGCTTTTGAAACAGCCCGTGCAAAAAGCCGAAGGCAACGGCGTTTCAAAATTTTTAAGCAAGCTGGATGACTTCGATTTGAACGAATATATCAAGGTTATCAAGTTTGATGAGCTGAAAGTTCCGTCCGTACCGTTTCAGATTCCGTCCTCCAAGACATATTTCGGTATTAAAGAAATGATGGAGAGCGAGCTTGATTTTTTGAAATCAACCGTGCTTTCAAAATCATCAGCCCCTGTGATAATGTACAGCGATATGCCGATGAAGGAAATGGCAAAGGATCCGGAGTTCCCCAAAAAATGGATGTTCGGTATGGCGATGATGCTAAAAAAAGGACTGCATCTTCATCAAATACATAATCTTGACCGTTCTTTTGATGAGATGATGCTTGGTCTTGAAAGCTGGATACCGATGTATATGACAGGGCAGATTTCTCCTTACTATTTCAAGAATGCTCCGAATGATGTCTTTCTGCATTTTTTGAAGGTGTCGGGAATTGCCGCACTTTCGGGGGAAGCTGTTGCCGGATACCATTCCGACGGCAAATACTATCTGACAAAGGTAAAGCGTGAGGTGGAATATTACCGAAAAAGAGCCGAGAAAATGCTGAAAAACGCCTATCCTTTGATGGAAATTTACCGCAGTGAACGAAAAAATGAGTTGAATGCCTTTCTTCTTGCCGATACAAAAACAGCAGGCAAACGCCGCAGTATTCTGTCCTCTTTGCCGTTGTATACAATAAGCAGTAAGCTTCTTGACCGTATTCTTACACGGAACAATATTAATGCAGAGCTAAAAGAAAAGATAAAAGAGTACGCAAAAACACAAAGACAGCGAATAAAAATAATTCTTGAAAATGAAAGAATTGAAGATGAGATACCTGATTTTGTACAGGAAAATTTTGCGAAAAGTCCTCCCATGCTGGAACTTTCAGGTATATTTTGTGAAGAGGATATTCCGTATAACGAAGAGGAATATACTGCCCATTTGAAAGAATCAATGGCCTTTGCGGAGCAGAACCCGAATTACACATTAAAGTGCAGTACGGCGCACGCATTTCATAATCTGAAAATTATAATTCACGAGGGACAATGGGTGATGGTGTCCAAAGGAAAAACGCCTGCAATCCATTTTGTCATTCGTCATCCCAAGCTTCGCAGTGCGATAGAATGCTTTATTCCGCCGATAACGGAAGGCGAGTAAGTCGGTAAATCAAATATAACAAACATATAAATACCGCAACAAAACAAGCGACAGTTTAATTTCTGTCGCTTGTAATTATATTTTATTCTGTTTTATACTATATACATCATTTACCGAGTTCAAGAACTACAAATTCTGCGGACATGGGCGGAATTGTGAGTATACCGTTCTCAAGCTTTGAACCGAAAACAGGCTCGCCGTCAGCATATCCGGGCGGCATTTTTGCCTCGACTTCATAATCATAGAGATTGAATGTGCAGAAAATAGCGGAATCTTTGTCGTGGCGGATGTATGAAATTCTTCTTTCCTCCGAAAGAACATTTATAAAATCGCCGTCCCACAATGCCGAACAGCTTTTTCTGACATCGGCAAGCTTTTTGTGCCATTCAATGAGTTCCTTATTTTCTTTGCCCCACGGATAACAGCAACGGTTGAACGGATCACGATATCCCTCCATTCCTGCCTCGTCACCGTAATAAATACACGGAAATCCCGGGAGAGTAAACTGCATTGCGCTTGCAACCTTGAGCAGCTTTACACCGAGTTTTTTATGCTCGTCATCAAGCTTAGTGTCAGCCTGCCATTCTCTGTCCTTGCCGTCAAGCGGTTCGCCTGCCATAACTGTGATTGCTCTTTCGGTATCGTGAGTCGAAAGTGAATTCATAAGCACTCTGAGAACAGGACGGGGATAATTTTCGATTACGCTCATAATCAGATCCATTGTGTATTTGCCGTGCTGACCTTTGCAGAAGTTGAGAATTGCATCCCTGAACACATAGTTCATAACGGAGTCAAACTGTTCGCCGAGCAAGAACTTTCTTCTTGCACCGTAGCTTTCCTTGTTGCTTGCGTCCTCCCACACTTCACCTACAAGAAAGGCGTTCGGATTTTCGTCCTTAACTGCTTTGCGTAGATTTTCAATGAACACATCGGGAAGTTCATCTGCAACATCAAGTCGCCAACCCGAGTTACCGCATTTCATCCATTTTCTGACAATGCCGTCTTTGCCGTTAATATATTCGTTGAATGACGGAGTTTCCTCAATAACCTCGGGCAGAGTATCAAAGCCCCACCAGCTTTGGTAATTGTTCGGCCATTCGTTGAATTTGTACCAACTGAAATACGGTGAGTTTTTGTCATTATACGCACCGCCCTTGCCGTATTTGCCGTAACGGTTGAAGTAAACGCTGTCACTTCCCGTATGAGAGAAAACACCGTCATTTATGATGTGTATTCCCCTCTTTTTAGCCTCTGCGCAAAGGTGCTTAAAATCTTCCTCCGTTCCGAGAATCGGATCAACCTTTGAGTAGTCGCCCGTATCATAGCGGTGGTTTGAGTATGCCTCGCTGATAGGATTAAGGTAAATACAGCTTACACCGAGGCTTTCAAGGTAATCAAGCTTCATCGTAATTCCCTTGAGGTCGCCCATAAAGAAATCATTGTTCTTAATCATTCCGTTTTCATCGGGTTTCCATTCGGGGAGAGCATACCAATCCTTGTTGCGTTTGAAGTCGGTACGCTTTATATTCTTTTCTTCACCGCTGAAATAAAAACGGTCGGGAAAAATCTGATACATAATTCCGCCGACAAGCCAGCCGGGAGTTTTAAAGCCTTTTTTGTAGCAGGTAATCTGCCAGCTTCTGCCCATATAGTCTTCAATGGTGCTGACCTTATACGGATCGGACGGAATAACATATCTTGTTTTATCAATGCCAGTAAGCTTAAAGTTATACCAATAAAGTCCGATTTTTTTCGGAGTAAAATCGCACTCCCAAATTTCGGTATCCTCGTCAAATTTACCGCACCAGATAAGCTCGGTAAATTCCCAATTGCAGTCATAATCATATTTTACACACAACTGTGCTTTTTGTGTATGCTCCGCCTTAGGCAAAAGAATTCTGAAATGAATCTCGGTACCCTGTTCAACCGCACCAAACGGTGAACGATAGTAAATTTTTCGTGAATCAAACGGTACGGGCATATAATCACTTCCCATAATAATATATTCCGAAATGTCAATTTTGTTTTGGCGGTTATGCCCTGTTAATCGGAAATTAAGACAAATCCGCCAAAATGACGCAAAGATTATTTTATCATAAGAGAATAAATATTTCAACCGATATTAAGTTGTAAACAGCACAAAATCGCCAGATTTGCCTACGAATGAAAAAATATTTAAACAATATTCTCTTTGCTCTTTTATTATTTCCAATTTTATATTATAATGTAAAATGATTATATATGCAAAGAAGTCAAATGAGGACGAAAAAGCTATAAAAGGGAGATGCATTTCCTATGGAGAAAAAGAGAGTAAGCGTTCAGATTGAGGGAAGAAGTTATTCACTTATCACAACAGATGATGAAAAGTATGTTCAAAAGGTAGCAAACGAGGTGCTTTCTCACATAAGAAAGGCCGCCCAAAGCACAAAGCAGCTTGATACCCGTGATTGTGCGGTTCTTGCGGCACTTAACTTCTGCGATGACCGCAACAAGGCTCTTAAAAAGAACAAAGATTATGTTGAAAAAGCCGACAAAATTATTCAGCAGACAAATGATCTTAACAGGCTTTGCAAGGAATACAGAGAAAAGCTTACGGAGGCCATGAACGATAACACCCGACTTATAAATAATAATAAAGAGCTTGAAAAAAGACTCGCTGTTCTCGGACACGAGGTTTCACAGCTTAAAGAAAAGCTCGAAAGTGTTGAGAAAGGCAAAGAAAAAGCCGAATCGGAAAAATCAGAGCCTGAAAAAAATTCAGTTCCAACGGAAAAAAAGACTTCAGATGCAAAAAATAATATGACAGAGCAGTCAGATGATATACCCGTGAATGTTCTGTCAAACGAGGCTAAAAAAACAGAACAGGAATTGCGTAATGAAAAACTTCTCGGTTATGTTCCAATGACGCAGTTCTCTCTGTTTGATGAAGATAAGAAATGAAAAAGATAGAAATACTTGCTCCGGCGGGAAGCTTTGACAGTGTAATTGCCGCCGTAAGGAGCGGAGCAGACGCAGTGTATCTTGGCGAAAAGGCATTTTCCGCCCGTTCCTCTGCCAAAAATTTTGATGATGAAGAACTAAAGAAAGCAACGGCATACTGTCACATTCACGGTGTAAAGGTGTATGTCACAATCAATACGATTGTGTTCGATGACGAGCTTGAAAAGCTGAAAAAAGCCATAATTTCAGCCGCAGAGGCTGATGTTGACGCACTCATTGTTCAGAATATGGGTGTAGCAAGGCTTGCACACAGGCTTGTTCCCGACCTTGCACTTCATGCGTCAACCCAGATGAGCATTCACACCGCATCCGGTGTAAAGGCACTTTATGAAATGGGTTTCAAGCGTGTTGTTCTTGCCCGTGAAATGAGCAAAAAAGAGATTGAAAAATGCTGTGAAATTCCGGTTGAACTCGAAGTTTTTGTTCACGGTGCATTGTGTATGTGCGTTTCGGGACAATGCTACCTCAGCGCAATGATAGGCGCAAGGAGCGGAAACCGTGGTTCCTGTGCCCAGCCGTGCCGACTGCCGTTTTCCGTAAACAATCAAAAGGGCGGTCACGCTTTAAGTCTTAAAGACAATAGTATTGTAAATTACCTTGGAGAACTTCAAAATATGGGGGTTGCCTCGGCTAAAATTGAGGGCAGAATGAAACGCCCCGAGTATGTTACAGCCGCAGTAAGAGCGTGTGTTGAACAGCGTGATTTCGGCTTTATCAGCGACAAAACTCAGAAGATGCTCAGAGGGGTTTTTTCACGAACAGGCTTTACAGACGCTTATTACATCGGCAAAACGGGAAGTCATATGTTCGGCACAAGAACAAAATCGGATGTTGTTTCTGCCGATGAAAAGCTGTTTTCGTCAATCCGTTCTTCCTACAAGGACGAAATCGGAAATGTTGAAATAACCTTTGATTTTACGGCAAAACTCGGCGAAAATCCCGTTTTAGTTGCCTCTGACGGAGTTCACACCGTCAGAAAGATTGCGGATACCGTAACCGAAAAAGCAATCAACAGACCGATTGATGCGGAAAAGTGTAGAAAACAGCTTGAAAAAACAGGCTCAACGGCATATAATCCCACCAATGTGAACATAAATATTGATGATGACATTTCTATTCCGCTTTCAATTATCAATTCCTTGCGCAGAGATGTTCTTGACGAACTCGATACGGCGAGAAGTGTTGTTCACAACTACAAAATCAACCGTGATTACGAAATAACTTTTCCAAAATTCACACCGTCTGTGGAAAAATCCACCCGTGCAAGAGTGCCTCAGACAAAGCTTTCCGATGCTTTTAAAAAATGCGAGCTTGTTTTTGTTCCGCTTTTTGCCGACAAAAGGGAGCTTGTTAGGCTCAAAAACGAGGGCTTTAGCATCGGTGTTGAAATTCCGAGAGGAATGTTCGGACGGGAAGATACGATTGCAAAAAAGCTTTCCGAGATGAAAGAAATCGGCATATCCGATGTGTTGTGCAACAATCTTGGAGCATTATACATTGCCAAAAATCTCGGTTTCACACTTCATTCGGGATTCGGAATGAATTTTGTAAATACTCTCGACCTTTTGTGGGCTGAGGAATACGGAATCAAGGACGCAGAACTCAGTTTTGAACTCGATTTTAAGCGAATTAACGCACTCGGAGGCAACATCCCGAGGGGAATTATCAGCTACGGCTACCTTCCTCTTATGCTTTGCAGGAGTTGCCCTGTCAAGGGCGCAGGTATAGACTGCAAAACTTGCAAAAATCATTCAAAAATGAAAGACCGACTCGGTAAACAATTTTTACTGAAATGCGACGGAAACTGTACCGAGGTTCTGAATTGTGACTTGCTTTTCATTCCTGATAAACAAAATTTAACACTTTTAACATCTTTCAACATTTTAAGATTTAGTGTTGAAAACTATGTGGAAACCGTGGAAAGTCTTAACGAATCAAGCCTTTATCCGATGTTGAAAGATAAATTAACATATGGACTGTACCGCCGAGGTGTTAATTAGATTGTTGAAAATGTTAAAATAATCATTATTGTTTTGTGGAAAAAGTGATTTTTCCGTTTAACAGAGATTTATAATTACATTTTTGCAATAAATAATTTTTTTAGAGAAAAATAAAAACAGTAATGAATAATTCCTGCAAATTTTTGCAGGAAATGAAGGATGGTAAACTATGACTGTTAAAATAAAAAAGGTAAAAGACAATGCAAAAATCCCGAAAAGAGCCACAAATGGTTCTGCCGGTATGGATTTATATGCTTGCATTGACGAAAAAATCACAATCAATCCGGGTCAGCTTGTGCTTGTTCCTACAGGTATAGCAATTGAACTTCCCGACAATAGCGTTGCCGCATTTCTCTATGCAAGAAGCGGTCTGGGAATCAAGCACGGCATATGCCTTTCAAACGGTGTGGGTGTTGTTGACAGCGACTACCGTGGAGAAATCTGCGCAGGTCTTTGCAATGTTTCGGACAAGCCTTATGAGATTGAGCCGTTTGAAAGAATCTGTCAGATGGTCATCGCTCCTGTTGTTCCGTGTGATGTTGAAGAAGTTACGGAGCTTGGCAACACAGAGCGTGGCGAGGGCGGTTTTGGCTCAACGGGTAAAAAATAAAAGAATTTCGACAATTTATCATTGCCCTTATTTGTGAAAAGATATATGATAAAAGTATACTGCCTGAGTAAAATACATTTGGGTATTACAGCGTAAAAGGAGGCTGTGGGATGTTTTCGTTTTCAAAGGATATAGGAATTGACCTTGGAACTGCAAACACTCTTGTTTGTCTTAAAGGAAAGGGAATAATTTTGCGTGAACCGAGCGTTGTCGCTGTTGATATGCGTACCGACGAGGTTCTTGCAGTCGGCTCACAGGCAAAAGAAATGATTGGCAGAACTCCCGGTTCCATAGTTGCGGTTCGTCCGCTCAAGGACGGTGTTATTGCCGATTTTAAAATAACCGCAAAAATGCTTCAGCACTTTATCAAAAAGGCGGTGAAACCCGGAATTTTCAGCAAGCCGAGAGTTATAATCTGTATGCCTTCGGGTGTTACCGAGGTTGAGAGAAAGGCTGTTGAGGACGCCGCATATCAGGCTGGTGCAAAGCCTCCCGTTGTTCTTATCGAAGAACCAATGGCTGCCGCAATCGGCGCAGGTATGCCCGTTGACGAACCGTGCGGAAGTATGGTTGTTGACATCGGCGGAGGCACAAGCGAGGTTGCCGTAATTTCTCTCGGTGACATTGTTACAGCCTGTTCTGTAAGAGTTGCCGGAGATAAGTTTGACGAGGCGATTTCAACCTATGTCAAAAGAAAATATAATCTTCTCATCGGTGAAAGAACTGCCGAAGACATCAAAATGAAAATCGGCTCCGCATATCCGGGTGAGGAAGAAAAAAACCTTGTTGTCAAGGGCAGAAATCTTGTTGACGGACTTCCCAAGGATATTACAATTTCCTCAGCCGAGGTCAGAGAGGCTCTTGCCGATCCGCTTGCAACAATTGTTGAGGCAATCAGAACCACTCTTGAAAAAACTCCGCCTGAGCTTTCTGCCGACATAATCGACCACGGTATTATGCTCACGGGCGGCGGTGCGTTACTCAAGGGACTTGATATGCTTGTTATGCAACAGACGGGTATGCCTGTTCACATTGCCGAAAGACCGCTTGACTGTGTTGTTGACGGTGCGGGAAAAAGACTCGGCAAACCGCTCGGTGTTCAGTACAAGCACGACAGATAATAAAAATCGACAAAGTAAGGTCGGGCAGATTGAAAAAACACCGCCCGACCGTATTTGTAATATAAATATGAGATATGAGAAAATTTTTACATAATAAAAACTCAAAAATTTTGATAATTACACTCGTCATACTAACTGTGATGAGTGTTTTCTCTCATAACGGCAGTAACATTTTTTCGGGTGCGGTAAACACGGTTACAAAAGGACTTTCAACGCTGACCGCAGGTGCGGCGTCTTCCGACAAGTCAAAGGAAGAACTTGAAAAAGAAAACGAACAGCTTAAAAAGGAAAATGCCGAACTCCGTGAACAGCTTGTTGACTACCTTGACGCCAAGGAAGAAAATGCAAAGCTGTGGAAATATTATGAGCTTAAAAAGGAAAATCCGTCATACGACATTCTTCCGGCAGGTGTGTTGAGAAGGGATGCAAACGATGATTTCTACTCGTTTACTCTTGACAAGGGTTCAACAGACAATGTGGAAAAAAATGATCCCGTAATCACGGAAAACGGTCTTATCGGCTGGGTGAGTGATGTTGAACTCACGACCTGTCGGGTAAGAACAATTCTTTCGCCCGACACCAAAGCGTCTGCAATTGACAAAAAGACTTCCGACAACGGAATCATAAGCGGAAACGCTGAATATTGTGACGATAATCTCACCTGTCTGACAAAGATTGCAGAGAACAACAAAATCAAAGTAGGAGACATTGTTGTAACCTCGGGAACAGGCGGAGTTTATCCGAAAAATCTCATAATCGGCAAGGTTAAAGAACTGAAGTTCAATTCCTATGACACAACCCGTTATGCTGTTGTTGAGCCGTATGAGGACATCCGCACCGTGACTTCTGCCGCAATTATTACCGATTTTGACGGCAAGGGCGAGGTTAAAAAATGATGAGAGCTTCAAGAACTTTTTTTCGATTTTTCGGCTATTCCCTGCTGTTAATAATTCTGTATGTTTTTCAGGGTTCGGGTTTTATAATTCCCGAAATTTTCGGCGGCAGACCGCTTATGTTGATTTCACTTGCACTCTGCATTGCTTCTTTTGAAAACACTTTGCCGTCGGTAATTTTCGGTGCGTTGTGCGGTGTGCTGACGGATATTTCATTTGACGGCAGTATCGGCTATTTTGCCTTTGCACTTACGATTGTCTGCTATGCGGAAAACTTTGTGTTCAGCAAATATTTTGTACCGTCATTTGTTACCGTTATCGTGTTTTCGCTTGCGGCGGTGATGATGGTAATGTTGATTTATTATCTGCTGTTTGTCTTGATTGCAGGGCTTGACAGCGGTTGCGTGTTGTTTGTACGGCACTACATTTCAAGAATACTTTACACATTTGCCGTGATAATTCCGCTGTATTTTCTCACGGCATTTTTAAACAAAAATCTTTAATCTTTGTGAAAGGGAGGTTCGGTATGAGATTCGGCAAAAGCAGAAAAAACGGCAAAAAAAGTAAAAAGAGCAGAACAACAGTCTGCATAATAATAACAGCCGCAATTTTTGCAGGCTTTGCAATCAGGCTTGTCGATTGGCAGCTTGTACAGGGAAAAAGCTACAAGAGTCTTGCCGCAAAATCAACGGGATATACCGAAAAAACCGACGCAACAAGGGGCGAAATCGTTGACCGCAACGGTGTAGGTCTTGTTGTAAACACCACAAAGTATAAAATAGTTCTCAATAAGCTTTATATTGAGGAGGACAGGCTTGACGGAATTTTACTTGAGCTTGCTGATATTCTCACAAAAACGGGAGATGCAAGAACAGATTCATTGCCGATTTCGGTCGGCTCGGACGGCAGTTGCGTTTATAAAACAAGCCGTGAAGAAGATGCGGAAAAACTTCTGTCATCGGATTTTCTTGATATGGACAGGAACACAAGTGCCGATGATTGCTTTGACGCACTTTTAAAACGCTACAAAATTTCCGACAGGTTAAGTCTAAGTCAAAAAACAACGCTCGTTTCAATTCATTACAATATGGAACTTGAAAATTATTCAAATTCAAATCCGTATGTTTTTGCCGAAAATATCAGTCGAAGTGCCGTGAATGCCGTCAGCGAAAATACTCAGGGTGTGAGCGGTGTTGAAATTCAGACCTATCTCACACGAGGTGCTTCTGATCCCGACCTTGCACCGCACATCCTCGGTGCACTCGGTTCGTTGTCGGAAGATGAATACAATGAGCTAAAAAAACAGGGCAAGAGCTATTCCTATGATGATAAGATAGGCAAATTCGGAATTGAACTTGCCTGTGAAGATGACCTCAAAGGCAAGGGCGGAACAAGGGTTATTCAGCGAAATGCCGACGGAACTCTTGTTGAAAGCATTGAAACCGAGAGTGCAAAACCGGGTAACACGGTCTACCTTACAATTGATTCAAAATTGCAGAAAACCGCTGTAAAATCGCTTGAAGAAAATGTCAAAGCGGCAAAACAGGCAGGCAAGGAATCGGGACAGAAAAATAACGGTGAGGACTGTGAAACAGGTGCAGTTGTAATGTTGTCGGTCAAGGATTTTTCGGTACTTGCGGCGGCAAGCTATCCTACATACGATTTGAACAGGTACAGCGAATACGGCTCGTACTATGTCAAACTTTCCGAAAACAAAAATTCTCCGATGTACAACCGTGCAACAGTCGGAACATTCGCCTGCGGTTCGGTGTTCAAGCCGTGTGTTGCGGGTGCGGCTCTTGAGGAGAAAATCATAACCGATAAAACGAAAATCTACTGCAAACAGGACTATGATTTTTACCCTACCAATGTGGTAAGATGTATGCACTATCACGGCAGTCTTGATGTTACGGGCGCAATTGAACAATCGTGCAACTACTTTTTTGCCGACACGGGCAGAAGGCTCGGAATTGAACCGATGTATCTGTATGCGCAGAAATTCGGACTGGGCGAATACACGGGTGTTGAAATTGAGGAATCAAAGGGAACTCTTGCAGGCAGAGACAGCACAGATTGGCAGATCGGCAACACGGTTTCAGCCGCAATCGGTCAGTCCGACAACGCATTTACTCCCGTTCAGCTTGCAACCTATGTTGCGACAATCGCCAACAACGGTGAGAGGCTCAAAACACACATTGTTGATAAAGTTACAAATTATGAGCGGACGAAAACCGTAAAATCGACAGATGTTGAAAGCTACGGCGACTGTGGAATTTCTAAGAAAAATCTAGACATTGTCCGCAAAGCAATGCTCGGTGTTACTCAGAACGAAAACGGTACGGCAAATTATATGTTCGGTGATTATAAAGTTAAGGTTGCCGCAAAAACAGGTACGGCTGAAAACTCGGGCTCAGACCATACAACATTCATTTGCTATGCTCCGTATGAAAAGCCCGAGGTCGCAATTGCCGTTGTAATCGAACACGGTGGAAAGGGCAGATATTCAATGCAGGTTGCAAAGGATTTACTGGACGCATATTTTAATTGAAAATTGAAAATTATGGTCGAGAATACGATATGTTAAAAGATAAAACAAAAATCCCGACCGTATAATGGCTGAACGACCAAACATAAAAAACTTATTTTTTGCTTTTAGCATTAAAAATCAATGAAATTATTGTGCAAACCGTTAAAAATGAAGAATAATTTTATTAACTATCACTAAAATATCAACAAAAATTTTGGCTGATAAAAATAATGTTCGTTTCTTGCTCTTTAACGGATTTTGTGATAGAATATAGCAGAGGTAGAATTTATTATGGATAATGTTATAGTTGTAGCGTCGGGAAAAGGCGGAACGGGTAAATCAACCGTCTGCATTTGTCTTTCCGTTGCTCTTGTAAAGCAGGGCAAAAGAGTCTTGCTTATTGATTGTGACTGCGGAATGCGTGGTCTTGACATTATGCTCGATATGGAGCAGGACATAATTTTTGATGCGTCGGATGCCGTATGCGGCAACTGTACATTCGGTGAGGCTGTTTACAAAAGCAAAAACAATGAGAACCTCTACCTTATGGCGGCTCCCTTTGACACCGAAAACGAACTCAGTCCCTCGGTGTTTACTCAACTTGTCAACTCAGTAAAGGACAGCTTTGATTTTGTCCTTATCGACTCCCCTGCCGGAATCGGTTCGGGCTTTGAAACTGCGGCGGCTCCTGCCGACAGAGCCTTGATTGTTACCAATGCAGAGCCGACGGGTGTGCGTGGTGCGGTTAAGGTGAGGAGAAAGCTTGAGTCGATGGGAAAAACAAATATCCGACTTGTTATCAACCGCTTTGACCGAAAGCTTTTTACACAGCTCGGTTTTTATGAAGACCTCGACAGCGTTATTGACGCAACACAGACACAGCTTATTGCGCTTGTGCCGTTTGACATCCGTATTTCGGTGATTGTTCAGCGAGGTGTTGCCGGACTTAACTGGAGTGCGGCGGCGTCCGTTTTTGACTGTCTTGCACAGAGGCTTGAGGGAAAACATATTCCCCTTGCGTTCAAAGGGTAGTTTGTGCGGGGTATTTTGAGTTAAAGTTTTGAAACTAATTTGATATGAAATAAATGTCTGGAGGAAATATATATGAATATAGCCCTTATAGCTCATGATGAAAAAAAGGAACTGATGGTGCAGTTCTGCATTGCTTACTGCGGTGTTCTCAGCCGCAACAACCTTTGCGCCACCGGCACAACAGGCAAAATGGTGTCAGAGGCAACAGGTCTTACAATTCAGAAATTCCTTGCAGGCTCTCAGGGCGGAAGTCAGCAGATTGCGGCAAGAATTGCGTGCAATGAGATTGATATGCTTCTATTTTTCAGAGATCCGCTCAATCCAAAGCCGAACGAGCCTAACGATATGAATATGCTCCGTCTTTGCGATATGCACAACATTCCGGTTGCAACAAACATTGCAACTGCCGAGGTGCTTATCCACGGTCTTGAAAGAGGCGACCTTGACTGGAGAAATATTCTCAAATAATTTAATTATTTTCACTTTACATATCGGGTGGTGTAATACTGCCCGATTGTTGTGTTTTTTAGGGAAATTTTTTCGTTTCCCTTTTCTATAAAAGATTGTAATTTTCGGAGGGAAAAATGGCACTTATAACCAAGAAAATCAAGGGTACGGAAGATGTTCTTCCGAAGGAAAGCTACAAATGGCAGTTTGTTGAAAAGATTATGCGTGAGGAGGCTCGCTCCTACGGTTTCAGAGAAATCAGAACTCCCGTGTTTGAACACACAGAGCTTTTTGCCCGCGGCGTTGGTCAGACAACCGATGTTGTTCAGAAAGAAATGTACACATTCGACACAAAGGGCGGCGAAAGCGTAACACTTCGCCCCGAGGGTACATCCGGTGCGGCAAGAGCCGTTCTTGAACACGCTCTTGAAAACGAAGGACTTCCGATTAAGGCAAGCTACTTTGTTTCATGCTACCGATATGAAAAGCCACAGGCAGGCAGACTTCGTGAGTTCCACCAGTTCGGTATTGAGGAGTACGGCACACAGGATCCTGTTGCCGATGCAGAGCTTATCAGCCTTGCAAGCTCCGTAATCAACAGACTTCAGCTTGACAGCGTTCATCTTCAGATTAATTCTATCGGCTGTCCGACCTGCCGTGCGGAATATCACAAGGCTTTGAAATCATATTTTGAGGGTTATAAGGACAAGCTGTGCGACACCTGTCTTTCCCGTCTTGACAAAAACCCGATGAGAATTCTCGACTGCAAAAGTCCTATCTGTTCCGAGATTGCAAAGGACGCACCTAAGATTACAGACTATCTTTGTGACGAGTGCAGAAACCACTTTGACGCAGTTCAGAAATATCTTGATGACGCAGGCATTGAATACACGGTTGATCCCACAATTGTAAGAGGTCTTGATTACTATACAAAGACAGTATTTGAGTTTGTAACCGATTGTATCGGTGCTCAGGGTACTGTTTGCGGCGGCGGTCGTTATGACGGTCTTATCGAGGAGCTTGGCGGTAAGCACCTTCCCTCCCTCGGTTTCGCAATGGGTATGGAAAGACTTCTCATGGTAATGGATAAGCAGGGCATTGAGATTCCCGACAATGACGAGTGTATGCTCTACATTGCAACAATGGGCGATGCCGCAAAGGTTAAGGCTTTTGAGCTTATCAAACAGGTTCGCAGCTGCGGAATGATTGCCGAAACCGATGTTATCGGCAGAGGACTTCGTGCTCAGATGAAGTATGCCGACAAGATTGACGCAAGATATTCAATCGTTTTGGGCGACAACGAAATCGAGCAGAACACAGCCAAGGTCAAGAATATGGAAACAGGCGAAACAGCCGAGGTTACTCTTGACGGGCATTTCATGGAGAAGTTCATCGAAATTCAGCTTTCCGACGAACAGAAAAACAAGTAATAAAAGAAAATTTTCGGTCGGTCAGGCATTGTGAGATGCCGACCGATTCATATAAAGGAGCATATACAATGGCAGAATTTATGACAGGAATGAAGCGTACCGATTATTGCGGAGATCTGCGTATCGGTGATGTCGGCAGAGAGGTAACTGTCTGCGGTTGGGTACAGCGTTGCCGTGACCTCGGTCAGCTCATTTTCATTGACTTGCGTGACCGCACAGGCATTGTTCAGCTTGCATTCAATGACAAAACAGACAAAGAAATTTTTGATAAGGCATTTTCATGCAGAAGTGAATTTGTTCTTGCCGCAAAGGGTGTTGTTTGTGAAAGAAGTTCAAAAAACAGCGAAATCCCCACAGGCGATATCGAGGTTGTTGTAAGCGATATGCGTGTGCTTTCAAAGGCACAGACGCCGCCTTTTGAAATTGTTGACGATACAAACACAAACGAGGAGTTAAGACTTAAATATCGTTATCTTGACCTTCGACGCCGTCCTCTTCTCAACAATCTTATGATGAGAAGCAAGATTGCAAAGGTTGCAAGAGATTATTTCCACGACAACGGCTTTGTTGAAATTGAAACTCCTATGATGATCAAGTCAACTCCCGAGGGCGCAAGAGATTACCTTGTTCCGTCAAGAATCCACAACGGCAAGTTTTATGCTCTCCCTCAGTCACCGCAGATTTACAAACAGCTCCTTATGCTTTCGGGCTTTGACCGTTACATTCAGCTTGCAAGATGCTTCCGTGACGAGGATCTTCGTGCAGACCGTCAGCCTGAATTCACACAGATTGATATGGAGCTTTCATTTGTTGATGTTGATGAAATTCTCGAAATCAACGAGGGCTTTTTCAAAAAGCTTTTCAAAGAGGTTTTAAACATTGACCTTGAGGAGCATTTCCAGAGAATGACCTACAAAGAGGCCATGGAAAGCTACGGTTCGGACAAGCCCGATATCCGTTTTGACATGAAGATTCAGGACATTTCGGATCTTGTTAAGGACTGCGGTTTCAGCGTATTTACAAGTGCAATTGAGAACGGCGGTTCTGTAAGAGCAATTGTTGCCAAGAATGCGTCGTCGGTTTACACAAGAAAAGAAATTGACAAGCTCACAGAATATGCAAAGGGCATCGGCGCAAAGGGCCTTGCCTATGTAAGATGGGTTGACGAGCCTAACGCATCATTCAAGAAGTTTATGAGTGAAGAAGAGCTTTCGGCAATTTACGAAAGACTCGGTGCGGAAAAGGGCGATGTTATCCTCATCGTTGCCGACAAGAACAGCACAGTTCTTTCAACACTCGGCGCACTCCGTCTTGTTGTTGCAAAGCGTCTTGACATTATCCCCGATGTATTCAAGTTCCTCTGGATTGTTGACTTCCCGTTCTTTGAATATGATGAGGAAAGCGGCGAATGGCTTGCAATGCACCATCCGTTCACAATGCCTAAGGAGGAATGTCTGCAGTACCTTGACACAGATCCGTCAAAGGTTATTGCAAAGGCTTATGACCTCACACTCAACGGTGTTGAGCTTTCAAGCGGTTCAATGCGTATCACAGACTATGAACTCCAGCAGAAGATGTTCAAGGCTTTGAAGCTCACCGATGAAGAAATTGAAGCAAAGTTCGGATTCCTTGTTGAAGCCTACAAATACGGCGCACCGCCGCACGGTGGTATGGGTATCGGCCTTGACCGTGTTACAATGCTTATGTGCAAGGCTGACAGCCTCCGTGATGTAACAGCATTCCCGAAGGTTCAGAATGCAAGCGAGCTTATGTCTGCGTGTCCGGCAGAGGTTGATGACGAAAGCCTTGAGGTTCTCGGAATCAAGGTTGTTAACAAAGAAGACTGATTAAGGGTATAATCTATGAGTCCGGATACAATTGCAACAATCATCTCTGTGTCGATAGTCGTACTTGCAATAGCAATTATAGTTACGGTAATTGTCAGTAAGATAAGACATCTTTCAAGAACATTGTTCGGTACAAGCTCCCTTATTGAGGGCATTCAGGGCGTTAAAGAGGATCAGGAGCAAATGCGTGAAACTCCCCGTTCGCTTCACGGAATGACCTCGGTTTATATGCCAATGATAAAAAAGGATTTTCCCGAGCTTGATGTTGAGCAGTATATGAACAAAACCCGTTCACTTTTGCGAAACTACTTTTCGGCGGTTGAGTCAAAAAGGCTCGGCGTTATTGCGGAGGAGGTCACTCCGAATTTTACAAACTATGTTCAGGGAATTATCGACCAGCTTTCATCTGTTGCAAATACACAGCACTATGAGGATGTCAATATTTACGATGTTCAGATTGCCCGCTATATAAAAAACGGTGCAACGGTAACGATACTTTTTGAGGCGTCTGTCGGTTACTTTTCGTATGTTACCGATATGAACAATGAGGTGACCTTCGGCAGCAGAGAGAACAGAATGCAGACAATCTATGAGGTTGGGTTGATGTATGTTCAGGACGCTGACCGGCTTCATAACAGAGCAACCGCTCTCGGAGTGAATTGCCCCAACTGCGGCGCTCCCGTAAAAACGCTGGGAGAAAAATTTTGTCAGTTCTGCGGGACTGCAATAAAAGAAATTAACATTCGTTCGTGGAAGTTTAATTCCGTAAACGAACAGACACTTCAACAGAGAAAATTCTGAAAGTTTGACGGTCGGGTTGTCAGAGCCAAATGCCCTCTTCCCGACCGTCTTTTTGCATTATTTATGATGGCAAAACATTGGAACAATAAAAAAACATATGCCATTCAGCCTGTTTTTTAATAATAGTATTGAAATTTTTCTTCAAACATATTATTATTAGTGTAACAGCAATATCTGAAAAATCAGCTATAAGCTACAAAAATTAAGGAGTTAAATTATGGGTATTATTAAAGCAGCGATAAATGCAGTCGGAGGCGGACTCGCGGATTCATGGCTCGAGGTCATT
>ULTF01036454.1_pt1 | contig 27374 bp, 29 predicted proteins | sample 1957371 | NCBI WGS metagenome assembly ULTF01 (sample SAMEA4835727, study PRJEB28245) | human gut metagenome | biome: gut microbiome; material: fecal sample | place: Denmark | collected 2008
GAGGATGTTCATCTGAAAGGTAAGGTATTCAATGCTCAAGACGTGAGGGGAATCCTTATGGACGACCAGTCTACCTTTATTGGTTGCGTTCAGCGTTGCTTCGCTCTCTACAACGGCACAGCCGAGCCTATCAATCGAGAGGCTTCTATCCAGAAGCCAGAGCCAGAGGAGAACGAGCCGGAGCAGGCATCTGCATCTATTGCACAAGAAAATCATCAACATACAAACACCAAAAATCAAATCAATATGGCAAATTATCCAAAGATCAATGCCGCTTGCGGTATGCAGAATGGTCAGCAGATTGAGGTGAAGGAGGAAGGCACATTCATGAATGCCCCATTGCTCGATACCCTCGAAGCTCATCTCGCATCGCAGGAGCAGGCTGTGGCTGATGCAAAGCAGAAAGCCACTACAGCAGAGCAGAGTCTTGCTGACCTTCAGGCAAAGCACGACGCACTCGCTGAAACCATCGCCCAGAAGAACGAGGAAATCAAGAACCTGAAAGAGGCAAAGGCAAAGGCTGATGAGGAGAAGGCAAAGGTAGATGAGGAGTTGAAGACCGCACAGGCTTCACTTGCTACTGCCCAGCAAACCATCGCCGACAAGGACGCTCAGATTGCCGAGCTGAACGAGAACCCAGGTGAGGAGCCAGCACAGGGTGCAGCACCTCAGAACAACGGTGAGGGCGCACAGGCTCAGGGTCTCCGTGAGTTCGACCCATCGAAGTATAAGACCAATGCCGAGCGCAAGGCTGCTTTCGAGCGCTTTATGCGTGGCGAGGAGTAATCTTCATTTTTCATTTAATTTCATTTCATCTTATTTAAATTTTAATTATTATGGCAAATCTTCCTAAAGATTTTATCGGCACATCAGCTCTTGAGCATGTAGCCGAGCAGGTGAGCAAGGAAATCCTTATGGGTCCAGGCTACACCGATGCAGAGGAAATAGATCGCCTCGGCATTCAGGTTATCAGCGGTGTGCAGTTTAAGCGCACCTTCAACATCTTCCTCCGTAAGGGTGGTACCACCCGCCGTAAGGATGTTCACACTAAAGTGAGCAGCCAGGCAGGTTATCTCAAGGAACGTACCTTGACAGTGAAGCTCGCTTGGGACCACTTTGACGATAACATCGATAAGTACTGCGAGACACCTTTCGGTACAGACGCACAGGGTCAGTACCCTCTCTCTACCCAGGCAGTAGAGGCAACCCTGAAGGATTACGCTGATAACCTTACAGCTTGTTTGTGGTTCGGTGATATTGACCTCGATAACGGCGACGACGATGTTCCTGCAAAGGATCAGGCTCTTGCATTGTATGATGGCTATCATACTTGCATCAAGCACGACATCGAGGATGGTCTTATCTCTGAGGCGAACGGCAACCTTATCGAGTGTGATGTTATCGAGGAGCCAGCCGACAACAACGACTCTACTCCATTCGATAACTTCATCGACTGGTACTTCAAGTGGGATGCACGTCTGCGCAAGCAGAAGGTAAAGGTTTATATGAGTGAATCTACTGCCCGCAACATCGCAGCCGGTTACGCTAACAAGTATCACGGCAACTTCAAGGTAGAGACTGAGGCAGGCGACAACTTCAAGTTGCCAGGTTACTCTAAGGTAACTATCTGCCCTGTATCAGACTTTGGTACTGGTACTCGTATGTATGCTACCGTAGAGGGTAACTTTGTTTACGGTGTTGATACACTCAACGACAAGACTTTCGTCAGCGTTCGTGTAGGCTCTGACACCGACCACAGAGACGTATCTTTTCAGATTCAGAGTATTCAGGGAGCAGGTATCTTGGTACCATTCGCTAGCTCTCTCTGCGTCAGCAAAGGTAAGCTCGATAACCCAGGTTACAAGGCTGGTGATTACACCAACTCTAACCTTACCGTCACTCTCGCCAAGGCTAACACTGAAGATGCGGGTGAAATTGATGGTAGCGTAAAGATTAACGGTACTCCTTATGACAAGCCAGTTGATACCAACGCTAACGATGTTCTCACTCTCGAAGCCGTAGATGGCGCAACCAGTTTCGTCTTCTCTCACTGGAATACCGGTAGCAAGGAGAAGAAGATCCAGGTAATCGCCAGCGGTATGAGTATGGGTGTTACCGCCTTCTTCAAGAAGAAAGATTAACCATCCCTCTCGCCCCAGTTCCCAGCGATTCCATCACTGGTCCAACAGGCAGAAAAGGTATTCCCTCTATAAATCCTCGGCGGCGGTCGCCTGACCTGGCGGAATATGGCTTCCGCCGCCATTTCGTTTAATCATCAAAAAAGATACAATTATGGCAGAAACAGTAACATGCCCAGAGATCAAGGATCTGCTTTCCGAGAACGATTGCTTGGAAAACTTCGGCGGTCTTGGCGTAAACGTATATGTCTTTATCAAGAGTGATCTTGCTGCACCTCTCGCACCAGAGGCAGGTAAGAATACCTATGCAGCGCTGACTACTGCGTCCTTCAAGAAAGGTAAGGGTCTCTACAAGTTTGAGTGCCAGGATGGCGGTCAGGGTCACACCTGGGAGAACCTCGGTTTCAAGAAGGGTTTCAAGCAGACCTTGGACTACGTTCTTGAGAGCGTAAACGCCAACACTGCTTTTGTGGGTCGTGGTCTCAATAACCTCAAGTGTGGTTACATCATTGAGGATGGTGATAAATCTATCATCGTTTATGACAAGCAGCACGACTTCAAGTACGACTCCGGTAATATTAAGGGAGACACGGGCAAAAAACCTGAGGATGAACGTACAGTGACACTGAGCGGTTCCCTCAGTCCGACCATGTATGGCCGCTATGAGATTGCCGCACCAGAAAGTGGCTGGGATTCTCTCCTTAACGGTGTAGGCACAGCGGGGGGGGGAGAGTAAGCGGAACTGAAAAGAGCGATACCAGTTCCGCTTCACGGCAGTCATCTAAGCGGAGCAAGAAGGTAGCATCTGTTAATGATGAAACCTCTACGCCCGGCGAAAACGATGAATAATCGCTCCCCTATCCAATGAGTTTCATTGGCAATTTACTCTATAAATCAAAGCCTCGGTATTGAGCCTTAGTAAGATAAGGAAAGATACCGGGGCTTTTCTGTTTACTTCATTCCTATTACCTTTGCATACGATTCCGATATTGGAAGAATTTAAACACAAAAAACTATGCAGGTAAAAACGAATGATGGCAACTATGATGTTGCCAGCAAGGGATTGGGTAATACCGCCCTTGGACTTGGTATCGCAGGTTTGGCTACCAGTTTGCTGGGTGGCGGCGCATCCTTGTTTAACCTCGGTAGAGGCAACAATGGCATGGCAGCCAACCCAGGTGACTCGGATTCACGCTTTGTAACCAAGGGTAAGACCAACCTTATGCAGGAGAACTCTACATTGAAGACGGAACTTGCTATCCTAAAGAGCGAGAACTATGCCGACAAGAAGTTGGTAGAGGTAACTCAGTATCTCGACGGTAAGATTCGCCATCGCATGACTATCCACCAACAAAAGGAAAGGTAAGAAACGATGAAGTATATTCAGTTGATAGATCAAGCCCGCGCTCACGGCGTGGCTACCGAGAAGAAGATGATGGAGGCGATGGAACAGTTGAGCTGCGACCTCGCCTCCTTAGAGGAAACAAATCCGGAATTGTACTGGTGCGTTCTCCGTCACCAGCACGCTGTGTTCTATGACCGTCATTACAGCGAGAAAATGGCCAACCATGATGTCTGCCATCTTGTGTATAGCAAGAAAGGTGAGAATGGCGAATTGATAGGAAGCGGCGCACACTGGACCAAATCGCAGATAGCGAATGCTACCAAGGGCATGAAGTTCCATGATAAGGTGAACGATTGGGATAAGTATGTTGCCTTCAATGCCATGTATGCTGACCTGTGCAGCGATATGACAGAAGATGAAATCATCAAGGCAGCTTATCTCTTCTATTTCCAGGATGCAGACTGGCAACCAGAAGAAGACGATTGTACTAAAATATGGGACTATATGTCCGCTCACGCTACGATGTAGTTTGTTTTGAACTAGGTAATCTGGATTTCGCACTAGCGAGTGCAAGTTTTTAAAGTAAAAAGATTGGGATAACATTTTTTGAAGCCTCTTTGCGACTGTGAAAGCCGCAGGGAGGCTTTCTTTTGTCCCCACCATCTTTTTAGCATTTGCTATCTTTGCCATCAGAATAAAAAACGATAAAACAGAAAAGATATGGCAAAGATTCAACCTCTTGCAGATTTCATCCTCTCCTTCGAGGGAGGTTACGTAAACCACCCAAACGACAAGGGCGGTCCTACCAACATGGGCGTAACGCTGAAAACCTGGCAAACCCAAGGTTACGACAAGAACCATGATGGCCGCATCGATGCAAAGGATGTAAAGCTTATCACCAAAGCCGATGCCACTGCCATCCTTCGCCGCTGTTATTGGAACCGATGGAAAGCCGATAGCATCAAAGACCAGAGCATCGCCAACATTCTGGTAGATTGGGTATGGAGCAGCGGCACACCAGGCGTAACCCTCGTACAGGCCATGCTGGGCGTAAGAGCCGATGGTATTGTAGGCAACAAAACCCTCAAGGCGCTCAATAGTCAGAACCCTAAGCAGTTCTTCGCCCGCATCAAGGTACGCCGCAAGCAATACATCTCCGGCATCATCGCCAAGCACCCTAGTCAGAAGGTATTTGAGAAAGGCTGGCTCCGCAGATTAGAAGCCATCAATTACGGCTCCCTCATCGCCAATGGCGGCAAGAAAATAAGCTTCTAGAAGGGGGTAAAAGCGCCCCCGTTCCCAGCGATTCTATCGCTGGTCTAAAAAAGTAAGAATATGAAAGAACAGATAAACCTCACCATCCCCCACGGCTGGAACCAATGCACCCCTAATCAGCTGGAGCAGATTGCCCTCATCATGCAGGAGCAGATAGCCAAGGCAGACCGCTATCATCCCTTCGATATGCAGAAGGTGAAGATAGCCGTTTTCTTCCTTTTTGCCGGAATAGGCATCAATGCCTATCCCGACCCTCGCATGCCTATCAATGAGCAGCACTACCTGGTAAGCATAGAGCCGCAGAAGAAGAGCCTTCTGAAGAAGCTCCTCTCCCTCTGCGCCCCCGTTCCCAGCGATTCTATCGCTGGTCCGCAGTCCGGCAGCCCCTTCCCCCTCTATCTTTGGCAGCTCAACTATTGGCTCTCTCCGAAACCCAAGACCAAGGATAAAACCTCCCCTGAGTATATCGCTCAGGGCGCAGGTCTTCTCGACTGGATGGATGCAGATAGCGGCAATTTCCTCACCCGCTTCCCCTATCCGATTATCGGGCAGAAAGCCAAGTGGTATCGTCGTGCAAAAGCCTTCCGTGGTCCGAGTACAGACCTCGATGGCTTTTCCTGGCAGCAATACCGTTTTGCCAGCGATATGATGCAGACCTACACTAAGTTAAGCAATAATCTGGTAAAGATGAAGCAGATGAATAAGTTCACCGAGGAACAACTCCAGACGCAAGCCCAGAGTGTAGCCAGCGCCAGAAACATGTTCCTAGCCACCATCTTCAACACTACCACCCAGTACGTTGATCCGACAACAGGCATCACGAAATACGATTTTCATTACGAGTCGAAGCAGTTCACCGAGAACGCAAATTATTTCGTCAATTACCCAGAGGCAAACTGGCAGGTCATCCTCTTCTGGTGGACGGGCATCATGCACACCCTAGCTCATCGCTACCCTCACGTGTTCAAGGTACAGAAGGTTAACAACACCAAGCCGCAAACCCCGATGGAAATCTACACCGCCACCACCGCCACCATGCAGAAGTATGCCGGCCTAACAGAAGATCAGGTCAACACCCAGTCCTACTCTCTAGTTCTAGAACACCTCGAAAGGTTGTCGAAAGAGAATGAGGAAATGGAAAAAATGAGGAGAGGAAAATGATGAAGTTAGATTACCATTTCCCGAATGTGGGGGGGTAAATCCGCAGGATTCTCCATTATTCGGTAAATCGGTATTATGGAATTATAGCCGATGTTTGCGAGCTGAAAAGTTTGATACAGGTATATTAATAGAGTATGAATAACCATCGTTTTTACCAATATCCACGAGGCGAGAATAAGGGCGGTATTCTAGATACGGATCTTTGCCCCACCATTACCATCAATGCGTGGGAGCAGAATGTTTTTCTGATAAAGAAATATGAGTAATAACACCCAACCTCAATACAAGCGAGGAACGATTATCAAGAACGGAAAGAGATATGGCTTTTATCCCGATGGTTCTCTCTATCGGATATACTCCACCTCCGACCGTCCGTTTCTTGAAATCGTGGATATAGAAGGAGAAGCCTTCCTGCGCATCCGTCAGGCTACAGAATTAGGCTATACCGATTGCCCAGTCTTCGGTGTAGCCGATTTAAACTACCCCACTTCTGCCCTAAGACGTAGCCGCACGGTAGGTGGGGGTAAATTGGTGAATGCACTCACGGCTGCCAGTAGCAATCCGTTTGTATTCGTAGAATTATAAACAAAGAAAAGATTTATAGAGTAAAAAACAAGATGATAACAAAATTCAATTTCAAGGATAAGACCATTAAGTCTTATGCCATCCGAAAGCTGACACCTTTCGAGTGTTTCAGATTGATGGGTGTGCGTGATGATGTGATACAAACCATGCAGAGTACCAATGCCCAGGCAGCCGAACGCATCGCCAACTACAAGGGCAAGGGCAAACCTGAAGATATGGCGGTATCAGCCAGTCAGCAATACAAGCAGGCGGGCAACTCCATCGTGGTAGATGTGCTCGCAGCCATCTATCAGCAACTCTGGTATCCGAAAGAGCCAAAGCGTGAGGCACAGACCTCATTCTTTGCCGATTTCTTCCCAGAAGACCAACTCCCTACCTATCCGGTAGATAAGAACCATGGTGAGAAACTTATCCTCACCACCTTCTCCGGTTACGACTCGCAGCTCATGGCAGCCGATGTACTCGCCCAGCAACATCCTGATTTCCGATGGACGTGCGTAGGCTGGAGCGATATAGATAAGTATGCCTGTCAGATGCACAACCTCATCTTTCCGCAGTTTGCCGACAAAGCCTTGGGCGATATAACCAAAATCGACTGGCAACAGGTAAAGACTCATGTGGGGGGGCAAGAAATCGACCTCTTCCCCTATTCCTCCCCTTGTCAGGATATATCGCAAGCCGGCAAGCAGATGGGTCTGAAGGAAGGTTCCGACACCCGCTCGGCATTATTGTGGCGAGTAGCCGATGCCGTGGAAGTATTGCGGCCTAAATATCTCCTTCAAGAGAACGTGGCAGCCCTGGTAAGCGAGAAGTTTTTGCCCGATTTCCAGAAGTGGCTTGATAAGCTCTCATCATTAGGCTATGTAAGCCGATGGGCACGACTCAATGCTAAAGATTACGGTGTACCTCAAAATAGAGACCGAGTTTTCAGCCTCTCCATGCGAAAGGATGTAGCCTTCGATTACCAGTTCCCCGACCCTATTCCGCTGAAGAGAAAGCTGGAAGATGTGTTGCAGGAAGAAGTAGATACAAGGTTCTTCCTGAAAGATGAAGCCGTCAGCAAATTCCTCCAGGCAAACGATAAAGACATCTGCGTCTTCCATCAGTTCGAGATAGAGCCGAGCCACGAGAATGCTATGGCTTTGAAAGCCATCCTCACTCTTTATATAGAAGAGGCGCATCTTTGGTACCACACTCCAAAAGAACTGCAGGAGAAGATTTCTTCTGCTCACGAGGACATCATGCAGCTGTTCAATGACTGGAAAGAGAACGGCAAGTTTGCAAATCCTAAGTTGGAAAGTATGTATCATCAGTTTTTGGAGAAGAAATGATTTGTAATCGTCCCATCATCCTCGGTTCTTATAGCCCATCCCAAAACGGCATTATCGTGCATCCGAAAGGTATCTCCTTATGCCTTTGTGGGGGGGGCAAAGGGCATGATGTTGATAAACCGAAAATATTATTAGAGTATGAATAAGGTTATAATAGATAAAGGTAGCATTCCTTCTCTTGAAGAGGAGGAGGATTCTAATGATATGCCACCCCTTGTATTAATAGAATATGATTAAGATATTAGCCATTCACGAGGCAAGAACAGAGCACGCCAAGGAAGTACGCAAGCAGACTGGCACCAACGATTATCGTGATAAAGCCATCTTCTTCCGTGACAGCTTCCTGATGCAGTGCATCGGTACCTTCCACACGAAGGATAATCTTCTTGCCTTCAGATATGAATAAAGAAAAGTTATGAACGAAATACATACGATAGTAGTAGGCTTGCTGAATACGCCTCCCTTTGACAAGCGCTTTCAACTGGCAAAACGAGTGTATGCGGTAAAAGGCATAGCCCCTGCTTGTAATACATGTGGGGGGGGGTGGACTTCAGCCCAAAATATTTGTGGAGTATGATTAAGCAAGCCATCATTACCCACTATCGCACCGAGGAAGCGAAGGCATATCGCAAGATACACGGCGACAGAGGCGGTTGCCGTTATCAGGATAAGTATCATCGCCCAAGCCCATACCCCTGGAGTAACTGCATTTCCACCGTAACAAAAGATAATCTTTTATGCCAACAATACGAATAAGAACCTGCGCAAGCAGAGGCAGAGCCGATGGAGATTGGTACTCCAATCCTCACGCCCAAAGGCTAGAAATCGGGGGGGTATCAGTAACGCCATCTCCTCCATCGCCAAGGATTTCATGATCGTTATCAATTATGAGTAGAAAAAAAAGCAACAGAAAGGACTTAATAAGAATGAAGTGGAGAGAGGATGATACTATCCGCTTTTACCGCGATGTGCCCGATAAGCGAGGTGTAAGCGAAATGGTAATCAATACTCCATCCTATCCCGCCTATTCCATCATTTCCGGTAATGTAGCCTATATCCTCATCCCCCTCTAGCCTTCGTTCCCAGCGATTCTATCGCTGGTCCCCTCCCCTCTTTGTCCCTACCAAAACTATAAAAAGCCCTAACTTTACACTCAGAAACAAGGAGAAAAAAGCGGGCGCGCGTATATCGCCACCCTTCTCTCTTCCATCACATTCAGGATAACATAAAAAAACGCAAAAAATGGCAAGCAAAAACAGAAACAAAGTAACCAACCTGCAGCAGCTCCAACAGCGTAGTGAGGAACTGAAAGATGCAGGCTATGTAGCCGTTCGCCCGGATGCCTTTACGCCGCTTAAGAATGGTGGCGGTAAAGTCTTCTCCTGGAACGACTACGTCCACAGCATGCTCCTGACCACAGCCGGTATGTCGGCAAGCGGTGGCGACGCAAGCGGTTCTGCAGCACGACAGCAGGTTTCCACTATCTTTGCATCGAGTGGCGGCGAGAACATGGGTAAACCGAAAGACGTCGGTACCGAAGGCTTAGGCTTTATGGAATGGGGTATGTCCAACCGACTGCCAAACCTTATCTGGATGCTCTCCCGTATGTCGCCCTTTACGGCAGCTGGAGTTGATTACATCAAGAAGATACTGGTAGGTCGCGGTCCCGCCCCAAAGTATCACTATACCCAGTATGTAGGCGGCAACATCACGGAGAAATATATCCCCTACGAGAGTGCAGGAGTTCTGCTCCGTGGTCAGATAGCCGACCTGAAAGCCAAGGAAGAGGCAGCCGCCGAAGCCAAGCGTCAGAACGAGCAGCAGAGCCAAAACGGGCAGTCTCAGCAAGAAGTGTCACCGCTCTCTGCGGTTCAATCGCAGGTCTTATCCTCCGATAAAGAGGATAGTGAGGAAATGAAATCTCTGAAAGAAGCACTCCACAAATGGGAAGAAACCAATGCCCAGCTTCGTGATTTCATAGAGAACAACGACCTGATGCAGACCTTCCTCGACCTGGCAGGAGATATGGCTCTGATGTCACAATGCTTTGTAGAACTTCAGCTTAATCAGCGTTCCCTCGACGAAAACGGAAAGGCTGTTCCTACTGCCCAGTGGACCCCGAAGGTAATCGGTCTGAAGCATCGCAGCATATTTACTACCCGACTGGAGCGTATGGACGAGAACTACCGCATCAACTATGCCTACGTCAGCAACCAGTGGCTCGACCCTACACAATACGTCGGTGTACAGAAAGAGGAAGACCGCAAGATAGCCGCTATCCCCTATCTCCCTACTACATCAGCCGTAAAGGATTTGCAGCGCAATATCCGTGAGGCACGTCAGAAAAACGTAAGCCGCAAGAAACGCCCTACCCGCTTCATCATGTCGCCACGTGATTTCGGTGGTCCGTACTATGCCGATGCCCTTTGGCACTCCATCTTTGCCGGCAGCATCTTTGAATATGCTTTCACCATCGTAGATGACCGCCTCACCCGAAAGCGCAACAGCAACATCATCGGTCGCGTCATCTATATCCACCAGGACTATATCAGCAGGCTCTATCAGCAGCAGGGCGAGAAGAAAAAGAAAACCCAGGGTGAGATTCAGAACGAAATCTTTACCTCTATCAATACCTGGCTCTCTAACCCCGATAACGCAGGTCAGGCGCTCATCTCCTCTGCTTTCACGGGCAGCGACGGGAAGGAGCACAAGGCCTGGGAAATCGTAGAAATCGAAACCAAGGCAAATGATCAGGCGAATGCCGATAAGACCGAGCTGCAGGAAATAAGCAGCATTATCTTCTTTGCCATGGGTCTTGATGCAAAGCTCATCGGCAACACACCTGGTGATACAGCATCATCTGGCGGTACCGACCTGAGAGAGCGTTTCCTGGTCAAGCAGATTCAGTTTGCCCCCTTGCAGCAGTTGATGATACGCCCGCTGGAAGTTTTGAGCCGCTTTAACGATTGGGACGAGCACCTGGTATGGCAGATTGATCGGGAGGTATTGACTACCCTCGATAACTCGAAGACCGGAGTAGCAAAGCAAGAAGCCTCTTAACTCGTCCCCGTTCCCAGCGATTCTATCGCTGGTCCATATATAATAACGTAAAAGCAAAAAAAATGATACTCTTTACGAATCAAGAACTCAGGCTCCACCTCCCCAGTAATGCCGTGGACGATGTAGCCAACCTGCAGGGTATGCTCGACAACAGCGAAAAGGACTTCTTGAAGCCTCGCTTGGGAGCATCCCTATACGACCGTCTCTGCAAGCAATATGCGAGCATAGAACCTTTAATTTTCTGCGAAGCTGTTGGTGATGGTACCTACGTCAACGACCCATGGAATGAGCTTCTGCTTTATGCTCAGCGCATGATTGTGAATGATGCGATGGCGCAGAACATCGAGAAGCAAGCCCTTTCTGTGAATGGCTCCGGTATCAACGTAGCCTCCAGCAACGACTATGCCGTAGCCACCGACAAGCAGATTGCTCAAGGCAAGGAAAGCTACCGCCAGTCGGCTATGACCTCGCTCAATAACCTGCTTTCCCTCTTGGAGGGATGGGCAAAGGAAGTGAACACTTCTATGCCTATCGATACAGCGGGCGATGGTGCAGAAGGCAGCACCCCTTCAGATGACAGTAACCAGGGTTCCTCATCTGAAGGAACAGATGAAGGAATCGATAGCGGCAAAGATGATGCAGCCGAAACCGAGAAGAAGCAGTATGAGGCGATAGAGGAAATCGTAACCCTCTGGCAGGAAAGTAAGTACTACTACTACCATCGTGATTTGCTTTTCCCTACCTGCGAGTCTTTGCAGCCGTATCTCGATATTTACGGCAACAGAGATAAGTTTGTGCGTCTTATCCCAGATATGCTTTTTATCCAGAGCGAATACCTGGAAGAAGCATTTGGCGAAGACTTCATTCCTCGTCTCCTGCAAGCCGATGAGAACGATAAGATGCTGAAGAAGGCACGTCAGCTTGTAGCCGCCTATCTTAAGGAGCGTACATCAGTTATCAATTTTGATAAGTTGACCCGATCCACGGCGCACAATGATGCCATCACCGTAAGGGAAAGCATTCATCGGTTGCTGAAGAAAGAGGAAGCCGAGAAGCAAGCCAAACTCGATGCAGCCAAAGCTGAGAGTGCTGCAGAAGACAGTTCCTCATCATCTGCGACGAGTAACGCCTCCAGTGTTTCATCATCGAATGACAAGGGTGGCAGCGAAGGCTACGATAACAATCAGGAAGGTTCACGCATTTTCGTCACCCCAATATTATGTTAAACATTAAAAAATAAGGTTTTATGGAATTACAAGAAATCATCAGTATTTTGAAGCCAGCTATCGGCGCAAGAATGCTTACCCAGGAACAGAAGGATGCCTATGAGCAGGGATTGTCTCTACTGGAAGGTGCAAGTAACGCACGCTCATTTATTGAGAACTCACGTAAGTTTAAAGATTACCATCGCCGTACCCGACAGATGATAGCCTATCTCAACAGCTACAGCAACTCTCAAGCCAACGCTGCATCATCTGCTACCGATAAGCGACGTGTTGGCCGACCTACCAAGCAGGAACAGGCTGAGTATGCCGAACTTCAGAAAAAGAAAGCCATGGAAGAGGCGAAGCAGTCTCTCTTCCCTATGCTGAAACCGGACACCACTTTACAGCCGCTCACCTACAACGGCATCGTAGCCAACCCAAACGGCGAAAGTATCGCTGCCACCATGCCAAACCTGATGCAGTTGCGTCCGTTCCTCTCTACCGCCCTTCAGGAGCAGGTGAACACCGTGCGTGACCTCCGTAGCGAGATGGCAAGCAACGCAGAGCAGGCTAAGACCATGGCAGAAGCCAACGAGAAAGCTATCGCACAAGGCAAGAGCGCTATCTATACCGAAGGCGAGATTGCCGCTCTCGCCACAAGAGCCGTAGAAATCGAGAGCGATATTCTTCCGGAAATCTTTAAGGCAGTAGATAGAGAGATGGGTGAGTGTTACCTGCGACTGAGCGAGAAGACAGGTGATCCTGAATACATCGCCTATGCAAAGAAAGCCTTCACTATCGACCCTCAGACCCTCCGCACCCAGTTCAAGCCGTTCTATGAGAAGGCGCAGTCTCGTGACCCTCATTTTGCCGAGCAGGTAGCCGAGAAGATAGCCAACGATCGTCCGGAAGTAAAGGCAGCCCGTGATGCAGCCGCCAAGCACAAGGCAGAAGCCGATGCCCGCATCAAGTATATCCTTCGCAAGGATAAGCCATCTACCCAGACGAGAGTGAAAGGCATCAAGGAGCGCATAGACCAACTTCGCCAGGATTACTCTGACATCGTGACCGAAGAGGAGCTTTCCGGCTATGAAGCTATTCTCACAAAGACTATAGAAGAAGCCAAAGAGGATCCCGAAGCATAATTCCATCTCGCCCCCGTCCCCAGCGATTCAATCGCTGGGTTCTTTTTTTCATGTCCCCCCTAATAAGAAAAAACCCCCTATCTTTGCCATATAAATAAATAAAGAAGCAAAAATATGGCAAAGAATAAAGAAACCCCAGAACAGCGCACGCAGCGGTTTAAAACCCTTTGCGTCAATATCCTCGCCCAGAGCGGCAACTGCCAGGAATCCCAGCATGCTTTCAAAAGCACGCAGAGCATTCCGGATATGTGCGAGGCGTGGCGCAAGTACTGGCATGGCTTAATCACCGAGGTACCGCAGCAGGTAATCGATGCCTTCAAAGCCGTATATCCGGAGTTCAAGGCAGATATAAACCAGGGTGGCATCTTCTATAACGAGGATTCGCCTACCGGTACTGTCCTCGTAGGCGATACAGACGAGGAAATCCACCTCTACTCTTCCCGAAAGATATACGTCTTAGGCAAGGCGCACGTCATTCTCCATAATGCCGCTACCGCCCTCGTAATGAATGAAGGCTGCAAGATAGAGTTATTGGATGGCAGCAAGGCAACCATCAAGGCAGGTTACGGTATCGCCCGGAACTATGCCCACCTGGTAACGGGCAGCGAGGCAGAAAGCTATGACCAGAGTGTAGTCTTCATTACCGATGGCACGCTTCACGACCATGGGCACCAGAAAATCAATGCTTTTGGTACGGCAGTCATCGACACCTTCACCAATCGCCTCATAGATTTATATGACAGCGCCAGGATAGAAATCAGAAAGTAAACATCAGAAAATAGAAATCAGAATATGAATTCGCATCTTACGATATTAATCAATGATAAGCCGGTAGCGATCCCCGATGATTTCTCTATAGATATAGAGGACCAGAACCCTGTGTTCAATGATACGGAAATGTTCTCCTATCCTTTCTCTATTCCGCTAGATGGCAACCGCTGGCTGGTAAAGAATATAGAAGACGTGCATGCAGCGGTAAAAGCCGTAAACATGGAGCACCTTCCTACCCGCATTCATGCCGATGGACTGCCATTCCGCAGCGGTACCCTGGTCATGCAGGACGATGAAGAGATAACCAATTCACTCTCTATGAACATTGATGCCAGCACCCAGAGCTTCAGCGAGCTTATCAGCGACCTGCAGTGTCGTGATGTTCCGGTCAAGGACCAGATTATCATCGGCGAGAAAATCGGTAATGTGAGGGTGGATATAGAAAGCGACCCTGTGGTAAAGGTAAATGTTTTTGTTACCGGAGGTAAGCATAAGGATGACAAGACGGAAACCCATGAAATCAGAGCTGCCCACGTAAGCGTAAGCAAGGTTCTCGAACCGCAAGCACTCGGTTTCTCTTATCCTGCAAGTTGCAAGGAATATACAAGCACATCTACCCAGCATTATAAAGGCGATGCGTACAAACTCTCAGAGCGTTCCTATCCGCAGAACCATATAGTAAATGAGCCTGTCATCACAAGTAACGGCAACTATATAAACACCGCTGCTGCCTATGGCGAAACCGATGGCGCGGGCAGGGCAGCCGCTTACTGCAACGCCCGTATCTGTTACAAACATCATGGTCTTGATGATGACAAGAAGACGGCGAGCGGTGTTATTAGTATGAAAGATTGTACCTGGACGAACGAAGACCTTTACCCTTATTGGGTATTGGATGCCAAACGTCCGCAGTCGGGAATCTGCTTCTATGTGCTTTATTTCCTCGATTGTCTCTTTGACTATCTTGGTGTAACTTTCGATAAGCGAGCCTTAATGCAGATAGAGGATTTGAAGCATCTCTGCTTCTTCACGACCGTATGTAGCTACGATACCGTCAGCTATCAGTATGACGAGGACGATCCTACAGGCGCAAAACAACCTAATCTTCACCCACACCATGGCACTTATTATCGAAAAACCGATGCGGAAGTCATCGCTAAGAAGAAGAAAGCTGGTGAAATCAAGACGGGTTATTTCCAAAGCCAGGAGCATATCAATTCATGGCTGGAAAGCCGTGGTTGCGGTGGAAAGATTAATATCGTGAAAGCCGAGGATAAGGATGTGCAGGAATTGACTCTTCGCACACCAGAAGGTACAACCGAGCATGTGCAGGTAGGTGAAGTACGCGATGATGGCGGCAAGGTAACCGGTATCAGCATCGAAGCTAAAATCAGCAAGTTCAATGTTCAGGCGAACGTGCTCAATATGGTAGCCAACAGCGGAAATTTCCCCGATGAGAGTGTAAGCACCGTTATCTCTTCGCTGGAAAGCGCCTTTGGTATCAAGTTTTCGTATGATTACGAACAAAAGAAGGTAACAGCCTATCTCACCCGTGATGTGCTGCGCAAGAGTGGCGATAAGGCAAGAACATTTCATGCCAATATTCATTCAGTGACTCCGATGACAGAGAAAATTACAGGTGTGCGTATGCGTTATTCTGCAGAGAGTGATACAAAAGATCAGCGTCAGAATGTACTCGATAGCCGTAGAAACAAGAACATGGGTTATTCTACCGATTACGACTACATCGATTACCCTGCGCCCGATAGTGGCGATAATTCCACGGTTTACAATCTCGACTACATAGATTTCTTCCATAATCTGAGTAGTGGAGATAAGCACTGCTATATCGACCGCAAGACTGGCAACGCTTATCGCGTAAAAGTGAATAGTAATGCTACCACGACAGCCGACTTGAAGCCTGTGCTCTTTGAAGTAGGTCAGTTCAAAGGTGTAGAATATGGAGATTGCAGTGATGAGAACGAAGATTTCGTTCACGATATTTCGGTAGATTTTACTCCTGTTCCGTTTAATGACGTGAACTATTTTAAAGAGATAGAAGCTGCCTATGGCTCTCACGAGGCAATCGACTCCTACAACGGCAAGAAATATGGTGTAACTATCGCTGACGGTCAGCCTATCCTCTGTGCTTATGTAGATGAGGATATGGAGCATGAGTTTGTGGAGCAGATTATCAATCAGACTATCTCTACTGCTTTCTGTGATTTCTACATGCAGCAGACACTATCACTCGTAGAAAGCTACGACCCGTCGAGCACCGATGATGGCAACTCTCCGTTGCAAGATAATTCACGCTGGGGATATGCGGTTGCTTTGATGCGAGGTGGTGGTAGCGATGCTACCCGTCAGTCTTACGATTATAATTACGACCACTTCGGAACGTCCAAATGGCGTACCGTATCTGGTAAGTATGCCCTGGCATGCGATTCACTGGATATGATGGGTAATGAATTTGACTATAATGGTATTCAGGAAGGAACGGGCGAAGGTGAAAAATTCTCACTCAAGATACGTGCTTTCAAGGAACCATCGTGGTTAAGTAATCCGAAGTATCAAAATGTAGTACTTTGTGATAAAGATGAGGTAGATAAAAATGGTAAGGTGGTTAAGAAGGTCCGTTCCCGCGGCTTATTTGATACCTTCATCATTCCCTACGCCTATTTCCTCTTAAACAGAAAGAAGTTTATGGTAAGATGCACCACCACCATAGCGCAAGTGGCCGATATACCGAACCACTGGCAGGAATGGTGGAACATAGGCGGTATGAAATGCCTCATAGACAAGGTGAATACCACCATCGATGCCAAGACGGGAATGGGCGAGGTTGAGTTAACGGTATATGCTTTATAAAGGTAAAAAGGTAAAAAAGTAAAAAGGTAAAATATGTTTTATAACATAAAAAATGAAATAAAAATGGATAAAAAGATATTGATTACCGGAACCGGTATTATTTCTGCCATGGGTAGAAATACAAGAGAAGTTGCCATGAACCTCTACAAGGGCAAATGCGGATTGCATCACGATGAAGACCGCTGGGCCTATATCTCTGATTTATGCGGCAAAGTTCCTAGCTGGAAAGAAGATTATCTGAGCATACTCACCCATGCGCAATACAAATGTATGCCTGCACATGGTTTCTTTGTGCTCGATGCCGTATTTGAAGCACTGAAGAAAGCAAAGGTCAGTAAGGAGTTTCTTGAAAAACATAATGTTTCACTTATCGTAAGCAATGACTCTGAATGTTATGAGAGTGCAGACTTGGTAAAGCATGTAAAATCTGATGCCGACAACCGGCAACTTCCGGTAACAACCCTCTTTAACACGCTCAATTCTGCTATCAGCATGAACCTGGTATCCATCCTTCATATTCATGGTTTATCGCTTACCGTAAGCGCAGCCTGTGCAGGAGGTGGCCATGCCGTCGGCTTGGCTAAGATGTTGCTCGATAGCAAGCAGACAGAAATGGTAATCGTGATTGGCGCGCAGGAATGCGCATCTCGATATTGTATGGAGGCTTTCGATGCCCTCGGTGTCTTCTCACCCGATAACGTGCAGCCGTTTGGTAAAGGAAGAAACGGATTGGCACCATCAGGTGGTGCAGCCTGCATCATCCTCGAACCATCGGATAGTCTTCGATTGAAAGAAGAGAAAGTGCCTTCCTTCGCTTCCCTTTCCGGTTATGGTTTCTCTTCTAACGGAAAGGCTATCACTACCCCTGATAGCTATCAGGAAGAAGTATCTATGCTGAAAGCTATCGAGAACGCAGGTTTGGACGAAGGTATGATAGACGTAGTACTTGCTCATGCTACGGGTACACCGATGGGCGATGAAGCCGAGGCGAAGGCAATAGAGAGAATTTTCCCTATCTGTCCGAACGTAGTAGCTACAAAAGGTATGACGGGTCACGAGTGTTGGATGGCAGGTGTATCGCAAGCCGTGCAAGCTACCATCATGTTTACATACGGCCGTCTGTTCCATGCAGCCACTACCGAGGAGAATGCCTTCCCAAAATTGAACCTGGTGATGCGCCCTAAGTGGTACTCCCCTCATCATATTCTCTGTAATGCCTTCGGCTTCGGTGGCACCAACTCATCATTTATTATTTCAAAAGTATAGTTATGAAAAAAGAAGAAATAACCTCTCGCATTATCGCTATCGTGAACAGCCTGAAAACATCGTGGGTAAAGCACGAAGTAACCCCTGCTTCTAATATCAGAGACGAGGTAGAACTGGAGTCTATTGATTTTCTCGATATGATCCAGCAGGTGGAAATGATGTTTCATATCAAGATTACCCCGGAAGAGGCGAAAGATTGCAAGCTCGTTTCTGATGTAGTGAATCTCGTAATTAAAAAGAAAGAATAACTATGGCACAGAAAATCAATCTCACATCGGGTTCAGTATTTGCCGGAAATCCGATAACCTTTACTATCACCCCTTCCGTGGCTACGAACCCATCTTTCCATCGGGTTATTGTAGAAGTGCATTTCGATGATGGTACGGGCAGTTACGAAACCAATAAGCTCACCATCCCTGTTACCACTGAGGGCAGAGATGTATCGCTCGATATATCCTCCGCTCTCCGCATTACGCTGGATAGCTATAAGTATACTGCTACCCCATCTACTTATCCTGTAGTAAGCTGGTACATTAAAGCCTACGATGAGTATATGGACAATAATGGCGAGGTCCATACCGGTGTAGGCGAGGTCTATTATCCTGCCGATGGCTCTAAAAATGCAGGTGCAACCAACCTTCGCTGCATAGCCGGAGCATTCAGCGATATAGAACGATTGAAATCGGGCGTAACGAAGGCTGTCACCCTTCTCTCCTGCAAGCCTACTGATACTCACGAAATAGCTGTAGTAGGCGAGAGCTTTGTTTATCCTGTCTCCTATAGCGCAGGGCAGAACCTGGCTACCAGCAGTTCACTTACCGCCCCTGCATCTAGGGAACAGGAAATTACGAAAGAGGGTGCGCAGAGCATTCACGGGCACCCTATCTATGCCCTGCCATCCTCTGAAGCTGAAGACCGTACCACCTTCCGTTTCATTAACCGCTTCGGTTGTCTGGAGAGCATCAGTGTTCCGAAATCCTATTCTCAGAATATGAGTGTCGAGAGCACGCAATATACGAAAGCTATTCAGGAAACCTTCAATGAGTTCTCCCGTTCGGCTATTCATAAGCAGAATGATCGTGAAAGTTGGCTCTATCAGAGTGACCCGCTCACCAAGGCATGGCAGCAGTGGTATCTCCATGAGTTTCTGATGTCTGGGCACGTATGGCTGAAAGCGAATGATGCCTGGCTTCCTTGTATCATCAATCTTGAAGACGAGATAACCATCAAGGACGAAACCAACAAGAATATGTATTCCGTTTCCTTTACCGCCACTCTAGGTATCAACGGCAACCCTTTCGCTTCCATCTAGCCCAGCGCGAGCTGCGTGTCTCCCTCTCGCCTCCGTTCCCAGCGATTCCATCGCTGGGTTTTTTGTCCCAACTAAAAAATCGAAAACCTTTATCTTTGCCTTATAAATAAATAAAAATCCAAACAATAAAAATGGCAACAGAGGCAAAAAGTACAAACTATTGGATCTCGAGCACTGCTCTATATATCCAGCTCAATGCGATGGGGGAACCAGACTACACGCAGTGCAGTGTAGTATCTGGTGCCTCTATTCTTTGTTACATGCAGGGCGTTAAGGGCTTGGAGTATGATGCTGGGCATAATTACCAGCGGTGGCCGCTTGCTGCCTACCCTTCTATCTTTCCCGATAGTAAGAAGAAATATGTATATGCAGCGATACCGCGCCAGCGCCTTTCCGACAATGATCAGGCTACCATCGTATTCCCTGGTCAGCGCATCGACCTCTACGGTAAAGCCATCATTGAACCTCAAGACGAGGGTGGCTCAACTGGAATAACCGAGGGTGAGCAGATAGGTAACGAGCAGTTTTATTATATCTTCCTGCAAGGCATCATTTCGGAGGTAAAAACCGGTGATGATGGCGTTACCCGAATGCGTGAATGGCAGCAGCATGTAGATTGCGGTAGTCTTGCTACCGATGAAGCCCTGGCGAGCGGTGGAGAAGGCCAATGGTGGAAATATAATAGTGTGAGCGATACCGTTACCTTCCTCAAGACCATCCAGAAAGCGGATTTCGAGGCGCTGGCTGCTAAATCAGCAACTATCAGCAAGCTTATCCTCGATAAAAGCCCACTCACGGGCGTAGCTACTGCCGAAACGCTGGAAAACAGTAATGAGAAGATAGTAACTCCTGTGTACTTAGGCTTGTTTGGAGAGAAACATTTCCTGGCAAAGGACAAAGATGATGTCGCTCACGGTACCATCACCTTTGAGAAGATGCAGAAATTCCTGAAAGGATTGACGGCAGACGATTTGTCTCAGTTCAAGAAAGGTGCAACCTTCGGAGATTTTATTCAGGGAATACTCTTTGGTACGGGTGCTCGGATTGACGGTTTAGGTAACGCTGAGTTTGAAAGCATCATATCCCGAAGCTCTATCATCGCAAAGGAACTCATCGTGAACCGACAGACGGCGATGGAGAGCAACTTTGTTTTTACGGAAAGTGGACTGATAGAGAGGGTAACTGAGCATACACCGGAAAGTGAAGGCAATAATACAACCTATACGCTTCAGCTTCAGAAGCGATGGGAGAATGATTTCACGGCATTCAAGGAGAATGATGTGATATTGGCTTCTATCAATACCCTGCTGCAGGATGGCAAATATTACGATATGTGGTTACGGGTACTCAGCGTGAATACGGTAAAAAATACCATCGACGTAGTTTGTTATCCGGATAACGAAGTACCGAGTCAGAAGAATTATCCTCCCTGCGAACTGGCTAGGCTGATTCGTTGGGGTAATGCGGTAGAGGAAGACAGACAGAGCTGCTGGTATATCTCATCGTCAGAGGGTTTACTCGTATGGCTCGACCACGTTACCAAGCCTATCATCGACAAGAGCAATTATTCTGTAGCCATCGGCAAATTGCCGGATGCGCTACACTTCATCTTCGCTAATTATCCGCTTGCAGATAAGCGCGACGGAGCCTTCTACGCTAAGTATCTCGCGGTTCAGAATATCATCCGTACAGATTACCAGGGCAACGTTAAGCAGGATGTTGTAGATAGAGGCAAATGGTCTCTCGATACGGCGAAGGGGGAAAATCCTTACAGATGTACTACCAATGAGGTGCATGATGTCTGGCATTACGGCTGCCGATGGCGCTGTCTGGAAGATAAGACGCAGAAAGAGCCTAAATACTCTGGCACAGGATGGGCATTTGTAGAAGGAAATCCTGAGTTTACCATTGACGTAACATCGTCGGAGGGATGGCGCTTCTCCCGAAACTATATCTTCGGCAAGCGTGATGATTTGGGCGAATTGGCTCCGTTTACTACCATACATCTGTATGGAAAGTTATACAACCAGGATGTAACAGAATACCTCACCAATATAGTGTGGACGCGAGATACAGGAGATCCGGCAAAGGATAACCAGTGGGCACAGCAGATTGCACAGCGTAAAGACCAGCTTACCTTACCGCTTAAAGGTAGCGACCTGGGCGAACACTGGTCTAACGATATTCCGTGCGTCTTCAAAGTGACCGCTGAAATACATGACGGAGAAGTATATCAGACAGATTTGGAAATTGTATTTTAAATAGAAATAAAAATTATGGTTTTAGTTAGAAGTCAGAGAAAAAGGATGGAAAAAGCGCCCATCGTCTACTCTACGATGTGTAACATCGAGGTAATGGCAGAAGGCTATGTTCCATCTACGCAGAACTACGATGCCGTGGACAACGTATTCTTTCCGGACTATGCCGATAGTCCGCTTAACCTTTTTCCACGATGCACGTTGATTAATCCTGATTCGCCTGATGCAGCGCAGACCTGCAACGCGAAGTTACTCTCTTTCGAGTGGTTTGTTGTCAGCAAGAGCGGACAGACCACTATTTACAGCAATGGTGTAACCACACCAGAAGGTTATGACGTAGTTACCTCCGGTAAATATACCGGACAGCTTGTTGTCAAGACGAACGGTAAAGTGGGCGTGCCTCGCGCCATGCGCTTTGTTGGTATCTATACGGAGGATGGCTACACTTATAAGTTTGAGCGCAGCATTCCGTTGGCTACCAACGATGTTTCGCTGGCAAGTATCGAACTGATGATTGACGCTGATAAAGCTACGGTCTACAATCCGCTCCGTATGCCTGAACAACAGACTATCAACGTGTCGGTACGCAAGGGAACAACCGATATGACCAATGATGAGCGCTGCAAACTGCTCTGGTATCGCCGTGATTCCAAGGGTACGGAAACCCCGCTTACCGACACAGACAGTTACGAGAATATTGACATTGTATCTACGGCAAAGAGTACGAACGGCAGTATCACGTCGCTCACCATTAACCGCGAAATGATAGGCGATATTCAGACCTATGTGGTCTATGCTCTCTTCCGCAACGACAAGGTGTTTCCTGCCGCCCCAGGTGATGCCGATCTTCGTGCCTATACCACCATCAAACGCCAGTTCCCAGTACTTACCTGTGAGGTGCGAGGCGATGGACTGCATGATACTGTAGGCAAAGTTTGCCTGAAGGCTATCGTAAGCGACAATCAAGGCGTTATCGAAAACTGGAACAAGTATCTCTATGCCTCCTGGAAGATTTCAGATGGAAAAACCGAAACAGAGAAGGCGCGTGGTCCGGAAGTGATGTTTCCTATGGTATATGGAAAAGAGTTCTTCTGCGATATCGAAGACCGCGGTACCAACAAGGTTCTTACGTCTGATACAGGTGAATGGCTGATTGATTCTGATGGCAGCCTTATCGTAGCAAGAGATTACGAAGGAGATTAAAGCGATGTTTAACTATTAATTATATATACGATTATGCCATATTATGTAAAAGTAACCAAAAAGGTACGCGAGGCTATTTTGCCGGCATACCTGGTATTGCGCAGAACCTTCGACGGTAATTACCTTATCTATCAGTCTGCGCTCGAAAGAGTAGAGGGCAATACCCTCAGAGAAAGATGCGACAACGTAGGCGGTGCTCTGCTTACCCCATTGGAGGCTAAGGAAGAGATCGCGGGCACAAGCTGCCGCCTATGCTACACACCAAAAGCGTATGGCGGCGATGATATTAAAACCGGAGAGCCTGACGTGCATCCTGATATGACGGGTGACGGCAATACAGCTAGTGGTAGCGATGGCGCAGCCGGTGGCAGCGAGAATACAGAAGATACTGGTAGTAACGCCGAAGGTTCAGGCGATAATGCTGAAACCCCAGGTGACAATGCTGAAGGTTCGGGTGATAACGCAGCAGACAGCGGAGATGACGCAGCCGAGGGCACAGAAACCCCAGAAGGCTCCGATACCGCAGCCGATACTACCAGCGACAATGAGCAGACAGAAGCCCCCGCCCCTGCCTCTGCCGCAAAAAGTAATACTAACAAAAAAGTAAAGAAAGGACATAGCAATGAGTCAGAGTAGAGCAACATTTAGAATTATCAGTTTATCCAACGGTAAATCTTATTATCCTATCCTGTCGTGCGACCAGGGTGATATAAACCAGTATTACAACGATGCAGACGAGGTAGTACCGGTATTCAATAGCAGCAATTCACCTATCTTGATGTTTTTGCTGTATGATAGCGAGAACAACGCAAAGCCGGTAGCCATCAAGGATGATAATATTGTATGGAACGTAAACGGTAAGCAGCTTGCATTTGCGGGTGGAGTATCTTCTACCACGTTCGGTGTTAGTAACGAGAGCGGTCATTTCATCAAGATGACCAAGGAAATTGATGGCGTAACCGTCCAATGCCTCAAGGTGGTAAAGAACCTTCTCAACATCAACGGCAAGTCTTCTTTTTCTATCTCGGCGGTAGCCACCGTACCGGTAGATAACTCCAGTTTCTCACCATCAGCCAGTTTCCCTGTAACCATCGGCTACGGCGATGTATCTTCCAAGAAAGTACGCATTCAGTCGCCAGTAGGATATAAGGGCATCCCGTTCGTTATTTCCACTAAGGGCGGCTCCTGCGAGTTGGAGGCTGTAGTAGTAAACAGCAGCGGCACGGTAAATAGTGGCTTTACATACAAATGGTACCAGCAGAAGGCTGGTGCATGGGAGGTTCTGGCAGGGCAAACCGGTTCTAAGATCACCGTATCAGAAGGCATGGTAGAGGGTGCAGCCCTCTTCAAGTGCGAAATCAGTAATACGAGCGGTATCTATGGTACCGATATTCAAAGCGTAACAGACGTATCTGATCCGTGGCAGGTTTACCCTAACCCGGTAGATAGTGCCAATAACCCGGTATCTCTCGTCAGCTACAAAGGCAGCGGTGTAGCGTTTACATTCAAACCTTACGTAAAACATGCCGGCTCTGATGTAAAGCTCGACCCTACAAAAGTAACGTTTACCATGAGCCTGTTCGACTCTGTAGGTACAAAGCTTAACGGCGCAGATTCTACCCATAACCCTCCATTCCTCGATACAGACGAGAAGACAGGCGAAGGAGCGAAATTCGTGATTCCGGAAACATTTATCACAGCCAATAATGGTATCGACGGTGAAATTACGGCCACCATTACCGGTGCTTAAAACAGATAAGAAAATATGACAGTAGCACGTTCAACTTTTCATATAGCGAGCGTAGAAAATGGTGAAAGCGCAGTCTCTTATGAGGTTGCGCTCGACACCAATTCTATCACTGCGAATGGTGAAACTGGTAAATTCCTGACTACCAATTTAGGTAGATTCCGTTTCATCAAACATATTGGTGGTAATAGCAAGGAACAGAACGGCGTATACGATACTTTCGATTACCTGATGGTTTTTATTGGATATGATGGCAAGTGCCTGAAATATTCGGATGGAGGATATTACTACTCTACCAACGAGGGTATTGATAATATATACAGCTCGATGGAAGTTAACGACGTGGCAGAGGAAAAAGTAAAACTTATTAAGATATTCTGGTACGATGGTCCCGTTTACGCTGATGATAATCACAACTACATCGATAGCTTGTGTGAGAATCTGGGCGTTCCTGCCGAGAACATTCCGCTTGAAATACTCGCTTCTAATACCTTTACCGTTGTACGTGACGGAAAGAAAGGCGACCATGGAATAGCTGGCGCACGAGGCAGTAGTGGTCCGGTATGGCGGCAGCATGTAGGCTTCGTATCAGCTACAGCCGATGCACCTTATCAGTACTATGCTGGAAGTAACGACGAAAGGTTTCTTGATGTAGTGCTTATAAATAAGGTATGGTATCGCTGTCTTCAGTCGTACAGATCTACCGGTACAGATGATATTCGCAACACTATGACGAATGCCGAGTTTGCAAAGTATTGGACTTCTGCTGATATGTCTAATTTCACCTTCATCGCCACCCAGTTCCTTTTGGCAGAGAATGCCAAGATTAACTTGTTTGGATCAAATGAGATAAACCTGTACGGCTCAGATGCGGAAGGCAAGATTTTCGCTTCGTTCAGAGTTCCGAACGGGAATGGTGACGACTCCCTGTACGCGCTATGGATAGGCGCAGAGACCGGTGCTACTGCCCCTTACTCTGTAACGAAAGCGGGTCACATGAAGGGTACGGATGTCGATCTAAGCGGAAAGATCACAGCAATATCTGGCGCTATCGGTAATTTCGTAATTGCTGACGGCTCGATTAAATTCGTATCGCCGACAAAGACCTGCGAGATTTGTACTAATTATGTGCAGTATGTTGACGTGTCTAGTAACCAGACTCTTTTTAGCGGATTCGATGATGGTGGTTTGAAAGTTGAACTCAGTGGGAAGGATAACGATAACGGAGATATGGCTTGCAGGCTGGTTGTGACACAGGACTCTCTCTTGAACCGGAAACAGGTAGGCCTAGTTACTAAGATGACTGGATATAAGGCAAAATTTGCTCCGAATGAGCTATACATGGGAGATTATTTCAGTCGAGCCATTATGACACTATTCTATGATGGCAGTAATTCTGCGATAATTCGATTTCCTGTCCCTAAGGTAGGAATTGGTAGTTATATTGATGTAGGCCAAAATACTCTGAGGCTTATCTTGAGAGGGCTTCGCGCGAGCTCTGGCGGATATCATGGAGAGGTTTACGAAGAAAACGGATATTTGAAAATTTACAAAGGTTAAGTAAGAATATGAAACGGAATTTAGAAAATGTAGAGGTATATACCTCAATCGACAAGTCATCTTGTCAGGTAATCAATCTTCGCAAGAACATTGCGAACCTCATCTATAACCAGGGCAACGGTCTGGGTTTGGAGGGTGTGGCTCTCTCTACGAAGATGTGGAACAGCGACGGCGATATAGACTACAGCGAGCGTGAAGTAGAAATCATCCGCTCAGTAGTAGAGCGCTGCTGCGCCCCTTGCGTAATCGAGGCTGTAAATCGCATCTTTGGCAGCAAGGAAGAGAATAAGTAATTAATGTATTAATTTTAAATTATAAAAAATATGGGAATTCAAACAAAGAAAATGAGCGAGTGGTTTGCCGCCAACGGACAGGTTATGGAAAACTGGGTTGCCGCAAACGGACAGGCTATTACAAAAGCTTCAGCAACAAGTATGAAGACTTATCTTGAACAGAACCTTCGTCCTTTGCAGGATGGCGTCTACATCGGCAAGATGCAGAATGACGGATGGGGTTCTCAGACTGGAGATGAGAATGCAGTAATCGGTTCGTATAAAAGAATCGAACCATGGCAGACAACGAACATCGGTATCACGGCTGCCGATGCTGATGCAATCGTCATCCAGCATGGTGGCTACAGGCTGGGTATTGCTCTGACCGAACCATCGGCAGCAATGAAATGGGGAAGCGTACAGGAGAGCAATTCCATTGGCTACAAGCAATCGAGCGACCTTAACACCTTCGATGGCAATGTTCGTACTGCTGGTATCATGGCGAGCAGCTTCTATAAGAACGATGACCCTGCAACGTATGGTGTCGCTTACTGCTGGAACTACATGACGAAGCGCACGGACAATGGCAAGCCATGCCAGATTGGTAAGCACAACTGGTGGATGCCGACTATGGGAGACAATGCGCTCATTCATCAGCACTTCGAAACTATCAATCTCGCCCTGCAGCGAATTAAGAATGCCGGAAAGCAGCGTGCAGACCTTTTGCAGCGGACGAATTACTGGTCTAGTGTCGAGGGTTCCGGCAGCGATGCGTGGAATCTGAACTTTGACAATGGCTTTCACGGCGCCAACGGTAAGGTTGACAATTCGTATCGAGTTCGCCCGGTCACAGCATTTTAAGCATTTTA